>ERZ825137.3964-NODE-3964-length-15310-cov-2.376401_pt1 | contig 15310 bp, 12 predicted proteins | sample MGYA00519873_ERZ825137 | MGnify/ENA primary metagenome ERZ825137 (study PRJEB31778, sample SAMEA3449190) | human gut metagenome | biome: human gut; feature: human-associated habitat; material: faeces | place: United Kingdom | collected 2010/2012 ...
CCGCTTTGCATGATCACCGCCATAATCACCGCCAGCTCCATCTCCACCGCCGCCGGCTGGGCGGAAGAGGGGGCAGGAGAAACAGATGGGGTTGATGGAATAGGAGATTGTTGTTGTTTCATGATGATTTATTTTTAATGTTTTCTAATTCTCCATTAACCGCGTATACACCGGTATGAACACTTCCCCTTGGCGGAGGGGGGACGGAGGGCCGGCAGGAGCGGGGGAAGAAGAGGCGGGGATCTTGAACCAACCATCGTAGCCTATGATCGTGATTACCGTGAAACGTGCAAACCGCCGGATGCTGATCAACCCGTCTTCCACCAGCGTTTCCAGCAGCTCCCTCAGGCACGAACGCGAGATATTTGTTTTCTGTTCGATGATGCGGTAACTGGTCACCCACTCGCCCCGGCGGCAAGGCACCGTCTGTGCATTGATCATCGCATCGCGGTCGCGGAAACTGGCATGATACAGCAGGCAGAGATACAGGAAACCATACATACGGGCGCATGGCTGCTCGGAATAGACCTTGCCTAAAATCTCATTAGGCACTTTTGTAAACCCTTTTGAGAAAAAACTAAGTGTTTTGTTTTCAGTTGTTTTCATAATAACTCGTTTTATGTAAGAATTTAACAAATAATTGCAGACGATCTCACTGACAGTCTCCCTGACGCCCTTTCGTCCTTGTAACCGGTTCTGTCTTAACCTCTTGCCCGGCCTGTTTTCGCTACCCTTGCGAGCCTTGCCGGACGATCTCACTGACGCTTTTCCTTATATATAATATTATATATATAATACAGGGGAGAACGTTCCTGTTTTTCTGATTACAAAATTACATCCTGGAGACCTACCGGTGGATAACCAATTTATGAGATGTTAAGGTATTGATAGACAATCCATCCCTGCCGATCGGTCCTCTTTTTTCATACAAAGCCGGGAAATCCGGCCGGTAAAAAAATACACAAACCGCCTCTCCCGGGTGTATCTTATTTAACTTCTTTCATTTTTTTGTTCAGGGAGCCGACGACGTCGCGTACGAACTCAAACTCCGGCAAGGGGTTTTTCAGGCGGTTGACCATACCGTCTTGCGTATAGTCCGTATGGATGGAGCAGACCAGTATCCGTGCAAGTTGTGTGATGGATATGTCGCCCAGCAGGTTTTTTTTATACAGTGCAAGCATCAGTTCGATCAGGAATTGCGTTTTCGAAGGGTTATTGATCCGTAGATGGTCGGGTACCACCTCACTGCATCCGCACGGCCCGGCCAGTTCGCGGGCAAAAGTGGCGAAAAAGCTGTTTTTGAAGGCCAACTGTCTGTCTGTCAGTGTGTCTTTGCTTAAAAGATAGGTTGCCATATTGTATAGGGCTTTTGATCTGTCGGTTTGATGTTCCAGGTATTTCCGGAATTGTATAAACGACTCCGCTTCTTTGGCGGAAATGATTCTTTTTTGTTTACGTTGCATATTCTTTGTTGGTTAACGGGAGGGCGGTCTGGTATGTGCATATTGTAAAATATTAATTATTTAAGGTGTCTGTTTTCACTTCGTCGCAACGGCTTTCCGGCACTACTGTGCTACCGTCGTGGCCTGCCTGTGCCGGATCGGCAGCACTACTAACCTACGACGCCGGCTTGCCTAAGTCAGTTTATCGTGTATATTTCGTGTAAGCTTTAAAAAATGATTTCTGACGAACAAAGATAGGTTATTTATTTCTGAACGGACAAGATGCGAAGAACGACTACGATTGCAATGCATTGCCGGAGGATTGCGGTTTTTATGGAGGGGAATTAATGACAGAGTCTTTATAGAACTATGATATCTCAGATACTGTATATTTCCTTTCAGCTAAACAGACAAATTGTCACCACTTTATGCGGAAATAAAAAACATAATAAAATACAATAATTCGACAGATAGAATACAGGTATCTTTCAGTAGTCTTTTTAGATCGAAAATTCTACCAATAATAGGATAAAATTACGTCAAATATCATAAGAACCTACTGCAATATGAGCCTTTCAGTCGTAAACGATTTGTTTATTAATGCAAATATAAGCAATTATTTACGGGAAATGAAATTAATGGCGGTAAATTGATGAATAGATTTCATGTCCTGAAAAATAATGCTTAGCTGTTGTAACTAATATATTATAATTTTTAATCAATGTTAATAGGGGTGAATAAGAAAGAGTGAATAACCCTTAATCTGTCGGATTGCGAAAATCGTTGAATATCCTTAACTATCATAGTTCTATAAAGACTCTGTTAAAGTAGAGATAAAAGATCGTAATTGATAATTAATAAATACATTACAATGATACACAAAAACTTGATTTTTACAACATTACTTTTATTTCTTCTCCCTGTGTTAGCTTGGGGGGATGGTGAAACTATTGATTTAAGCCAACTAACAGGAAGCTATAATATTACGGAAAGTAAAACATATACCTTTACAGGTACGTATGCTTCTACTCCAAATCAGGACTTAAATTATAAAAATGGGAAAGCTGTAATAAATGTTGCTGCAGGACTAGAAGTAACTATCCTATTAGATAATGTAAATATATCTCTTATCGGAGCAGACCAATGCCCTCTATCAGCCAAAGATGCCAAGAAGGTGACAGTGATGTTAAAAGGAAAGAATGTTTTATCAACAACGCATGCATCAGGACAATGTCCCGGCCTTTGGGCGCCGCAGGGAGATGGGAATGAGTTGGTAATACAGAATGGAGAGACAGATGGTTCGCTTGGAATATTAAGGGCACAAGGTGCAGATATGTGGCCGGGAATAGGTATATATCAAGGTCAAAAAGGGGGAATAACGATTGAGAGTGGATATATAATTGCAGAAGGAGGTATATTTGGTACTGGAATAGGAGGTTCCCATGGTGGTGATTATAAGGGGGCTATTACTATTAATGGTGGTATTATATCTGCTATAGGTAAAGGTAATGATGATTATGGTGGTGGTGGAGCCGGAATTGGAGGTGGAAATGAAGGAAGTGGAGGTTCTGTTATTATTAATAACGGAATTGTGAATGCGATAGGAGGTATTTATGGAGCAGGTATTGGAGGTGGATGCCATGGCACTGGAGGAACTGTTGAAATTAATGGTGGGATAGTAAATGCAACAGGAGGAAGTTATGGCGCTGGTATTGGTGGTGGAAGTGAAGGATCGGGCGGAAAAATTTCTATTAATAAAGGAACTGTGACTGCAATAGGAACAGATGGTGGAGCTGGTATCGGAACTGGAGATTGGGGATCCGACGCCACTTTTTCTACCGGCTCAAGTGGTAATGCCTTTATTGTCGCAAGCAGCATCAGCGACAAATCTGGAAAAGACTCGAACTGGAAAGGCATCATCTTTGAAGATAACGACGGCTCAATATACGGTAGCCCAACTCTTTCTACGGACGCTGTAATACCCGAAGGAAAAACTCTTGATGTTAAATCTTCACAAACTCTTACAATTAATCCGGGAGTTACGCTGGTTAATATCGGAACAATCAATAATGACTCTGGTGGATCAATCGTAAATAGTGGAACAATCTTAAATGTTGATCCGGGAAATATCACCGGAACTCCCCCTGATAATGTAGCTAAAACAGGCTTTGCCGTTACCTGCTATTTGAATTATGAAGATGCTCCTGATGAAGAAATACAATATATAGAAAGCGGAAAAAAACTTTCTGATCCTAAATTCTCTCCTAAAGGCTATGCTTTTGATGGATGGTATACTACTAGTAAGGAAGGCGGTACTCTAATTACAACAATTTCAGTATCGACTCCCAAAGCTTATGCTCACTGGAAAGATAAGCGGGTTAGCACTGAAATTAAAGAATTCCTAGCAATAAATAACTTTACCTATTCCGGTAAAGCAATCAGTATAACTGCGCCGGATGTAATGGACAAAGCCAACAACAGCAAAATAACAGATGCGGTATTAAGCTATATGATCAAAGATAGCGAAAGTTCCTACATCGAAACAACAGCTGCAAACAGTGGTGCAGGTGCAACAGGTGGTGCCCCGATATATGCAGGCGATTATAAGGTTATAGCAAGCTATGCCGGTGACGACTCCCATTACAAAGCAGACGATCAGGAAGCTACATTCATTATTGACAAGAAAGCCTTACAAGTAATACCAGATCAAGATCAGAAGCTCTATGCCGACGAAACACCAACTTATAAAGTTGAAGATGCCGTTAATGGGGATGTGCCGGAATTTGAAGGAGCATTAACCATTGAAGGAACAACAATCGTTGCCGGTAATGATTTCAAGCTCAAAGCTCCTTTCGATAGAAACTATTCATTTACTATCACCGGGGACGTTTCAGTCACTATCTTAGGAGACAAGGTTGCCGAGGCAACAGCCACTAAAAGTAGTATGGCCGAGTATGACGGCTGGCATACAGGTGCGGTTACCATTACAGCCCCCGAAGGTTTCAAAATAGCCTTTATCAGTTCCCGCTTGAAAAGTGCACTAACATTTGAAGATAACTTTATCTGGGATAATGCTGTAGATGGCTGTCATATCATCACCTATGCTTTGCAGCGTCAATTGGGAGAGATGCAAGAGTTTGCAGGTAAAACGATTGAAGTGAAACTTGACAAACAGGATCCTTATCTCGCTAATGAAAAGCCACAGACTTCTGATCTGTCTGCTACCTTCACCCTAAAAGACGATGGTAGCGGGATAGCTTCCTATTCTTATACCTTGAATGGTTCCAACCAGAGTGTTACGGTCGATAACGCTCCACAGGAACTTTCATTTAATGTCGCAGGTAAGAATGGTGACAATGCGATGACGCTAACAATTACAGATATAGCAGGGCATACAAAAACCTACAATGACATTTCTTTTGCATTAACGGCAGAGCCGGAGCCTGAAGAGCCTGACGATCCGGTCATTCCCGATGATCCCGATCCTACGCCTGTTATTTATACCGTTATCCTTCCTGTAACGGAAGGTGTCACTTTTTCACCTGCTGCAGGCCGTTATTACGTGAATGCCGATAATGATTTTGTCTTTTCGCTAACTATCGATGAAGGGTATCGCGAGCAGTCGCACCCGGTAGTAACTCTTTCCGACGGCACGATCCTTGAGCCGGATGTTTCGGGCCGATACACCATCGCCGACCTTTCCTCCGATCAGGTCATTTCGGTGAGTGGTATCGAAAAGAACACTCCTGTGGCCAACGAAGCCTTGTCGGCCGGTGCACAACTAACGGTCTTCCGCAATGCTTTCCGCTTGCAAACGGATCGTGCGGCTACCTTATATATCTTTACGATAAGCGGCCGTCTGCAACGCAGCATCTCTGTCGCTCCGGGCGAAACCCGTGTCGGTGACCTGCCGTCCGGTGCCTATATTCTCTGCCTGAGCAGCGGGGAGAGGTGGAAGGTGATAATACGGTGAGAATAGGGGATAGATGAGGATTACTGTGGAAAAGTGTGTGGAAAAAATCCCCACCTGTGTACGTTCTTTCCACAATAATCTCCGCCTATATTTTTTTATTGCAGAACATTTTATCTCTCTTCTCTGTTAAGTTATAAGAGTTTATGAAATGAACGAAGCTTTTTTGCGGACTTTGGCATGAATTTCGTACTCCTAGTATCAGAATCGTAAGTGGACGTTTCTACATTTAAACCGTTTAAAACAAGAAAAGATTATTTCTGAGTATTCTATTAAGTCTGCAAAAACAAAAAAAGCATCTGTTGGGGATGCTTTTTTTGTTTCGTTTCGTTTGTTTGCCTACCTTTGTGTCCATTATTAAAAAAGACCAATAGTTATACCATGAAGCACGAAATGCCACTCAAGTCGGCACGCATTGAAGTTGTCGACGCCCTAAGAGGTTTTGCCGTTATGGCGATTATGTTTTTGCATAATATCGAACATTTTAATTTCTATGAGTTTCCCGAAGCGACTACCGAGTTTATGAAGTCGTTGAACGAAGGTGTTTGGGATACGTTGTTTTTTCTCTTTGGCGGGAAAGCGTATGCTATCTTCTCCCTGCTGTTCTGATTTAGTTTCTTCATACAATATAATAACCAGGCTAAGAAAGGGAAAGACTTCCGTCTGCGTTTCCTGTGGCGGTTATTCCTGCTGTTCCTGATCGGATGTTTTAATGGTGCATTCTTCCCCGGTGATATCCTGGTGTTGTATGCGATAGTAGGTGTCATACTGCCCCTGGTTTGCAAATGGAGCGATAAAGCTGTGTTGATAACGGCTATTCTCCTGATGCTTCAGCCTGTAGAATGGGCAAAGTTCCTTTATGCGATGAACAATCCCGACTATGTGGCTGCTCCGGGACAATGGCTGGTGCATCATAGAAATATGTATCCCTTCCTGGGACAGACGGACTTCTGGGCGATGGTGAAGTCGAACCTGTGGGACGGACAGCTTTTCAGCCTGTTATGGGGTTGGGGACATGGCCGTTTCTTCCAGACCGCTTCCCTGTTCCTGATCGGTATGTTGATAGGACGCCGGCAATTCTTTGTCGATCTGTCCGGTCATCGTAAGTTCTGGCTTCGTACGCTCCTGATCAGTGCTGTCTGCTTCATTCCTCTGTATTATTTTACGGAGGCTTTACCCGGTCTGTTTACAAATAAGAGTATGTTGTCTCCGCTCAATACGATTTTCTCATCCTTCCGTAATTTTGCATTCATGTGTGTACTGGTGGCTGTCTTTGTCTTTCTTTGGCAACAGGTTTCGGGACACAAAGTGTTGCATGGACTGGTACCCTATGGAAAAATGAGTCTGACTAACTATCTGAGCCAGTCTATTATAGGCTCATTTATCTATTTCGGTTATGGTTTGTCATTGTATAGCGAATTGGGCGTTGCCGCCAGTTTCGGGGTGGGAATCGTGCTGTTTATCCTTCAGCTGGGCTTCTGCCATTGGTGGTTAAAGAATCATAAACAGGGACCGTTCGAAGGAGCCTGGCGTAAAGCAACCTGGATTTGTTCCTGATTTATTCCTAAAATATATATCTTTGCGTAAGGATTTAATATAATTAAGTATGCTATCAGTTCTTATTGTTGAAGATGATATAACTTTTTCTTTAATGCTCACAACCTGGTTAGGAAAGAAAGGTTTTGAGGTAAAAGCACTTAGCTCGGTTTCGGATGCAAAACGCCAGATTGAGAGTGTCAGCTACGACCTGATCTTGTCGGATTTACGTTTACCGGACGGTGACGGGATCGACTTGTTGAAGTGGGTGAAGGAAAAATATGCCTCTTTGCCTTTGATCATGATGACTAGTTATGCGGAGATACAGACTGCTGTGCAGGCCATCAAGCTGGGAGCATCCGATTATATAGCCAAACCCCTGAATCCGGAAGAGTTGCTGAGTAAGATCCGTGAGGTAGTGAAAACGCCTGCGGTAGAACATACTCCGGCAAAGAAATCGCCGGAAGGGAATACTTATATTGAAGGGCAAAGTCCTGCCGCCCGTCAGTTGTTCGACCACGTCCGCTTGGTTGCCCCGACGGATATGTCGGTACTGATCACCGGGGCGAGTGGGACGGGGAAGGAATATATAGCCCGCCGTATCCATGAGCAGAGTAATCGCAGTAAGGCTCCGTTTATCGCAGTCGACTGTGGGGCGATTCCAAAGGACTTGGCTGCTTCCGAGTTTTTCGGCCATGTGAAAGGTTCGTTTACCGGGGCGATAGACAATAAGACCGGTGCTTTTGTGGCTGCTCACGGAGGAACGATCTTTCTGGATGAGATCGGGAACCTGACCTACGAAGTGCAGGTACAACTTCTTCGTGCCTTGCAGGAACGTAAAGTGAAGCCGATCGGTACAAATGAAGAGATCGCTATCAATGTCCGGTTGATCTCTGCCACAAACGAGAATCTGCGGACTGCCATTGATAAAGGAGATTTCCGTGAGGATCTTTACCACCGTATCAATGAGTTTACGGTTCGTATCCCGGATTTGAAAGAGCGGAAGGAAGACTTGTTGCTTTTCGCGAATAATTTCCTCGACCAGGCGAATGCCGAGCTACAGAAAGATATCATCGGTTTTGATAACGAGACGATCCGTCTTTTCCAGTCTTATTCATGGCCGGGTAACCTGCGTCAGATGAAGAATGTCATCAAATATGCCACCCTGCTGGCTACCGGCCGGTACATCACCCGTCGTGAACTCCCCGAAGAGCTGACGGAAACCCCGGAAAAAGACACTCGCATCCTCCTGAAAGACGAAACCCATGAATGCGAACTCATCAAACGCGCTCTCCAGGAATCCGGCAACAACAAAACCCGTGCCGCCCAACTATTGGGTATCGACCGGAAAACGCTTTATAATAAATTGAAGCTTTATAATTTGGATTAGTTATACATCAATATATACCCATTCAAATAGGTTGCAAACAACAACCATATTACGTATGGTATGAAAAGTATTGAGCTGGCTTTGTTTACCTGATAACTCTTCAATGTATAGTTGATAACGAAGATGTCGAGCAACAGGATATTGATAAATCCGATAAGCGGGTTCTGGATATAAAAGAAACTGATGCTCCAGGTGAAATTGAAAAACAACTGGAAGATAAATGCTTTGACGAAGAACCTTCTTCGCTCTATGGTCGAGTTGATTAGTAGTCCGATGGATAACCCCATGCATACATAAATAATGCTCCACGCAATCGGGAAAACAATATTCGGAGGAGTTACCGCCGGTTTGATAAGAGTTGGATACCAGTTCTTTATTGCGTCAGCTTGAAAGTAGCTGGCGGAAAGCCCTACAAGGAAACAAACCAGGATAGGGATAATAATATTCAATGCTTTTCTCATTATTTTTCGTTTTTCTTATTGAATAACAATAGGAACTTCGCTCTTGTTGTCTGAAAGTAGAAAGTTTTTGTGATATATGATATGGGCGGGATATCTACTCTGTTTTCTGCTACTCCTGAAAATTAAAGGGTGAACTCTTTATTTTAAGTTAAAATATTAGCTGTTAATACCCTTTGGTATAGTATTTTGTTTATTTTTGTGTTTCGAAGGATTTGTATAATCTTAGTCTCTTTGGAATATGAATATAGAAGTGTTATCCGGAATCGCCCCGAGGCTATATGAATTAGTTGCTCCACTAGTTATGAGTTGCAGCGTTTTGCGGCAGAATAATAATTATCCTTTCAAAACATCTAAACATTATTTATGGTTTGTCGCTATGGAAAGAGACACGGTGATAGGGTTTATACCCGTTGAAATCAAAAGTACCTGTGTCGTTATTAATAACTATTATGTGAAAGGGGAGGATAACGCGGTATTGGCATCCCTGATCGATGCTGTTTTGGAACATTTCAAGAATATTTCGGTTGTTCGGGCCGTTGCCCATACCCGGCATAAAGAGCTCTTTGCTTCAGCTCATTTTTTCGTAACTCAAGAATGGAAACTATATAATAAAATGGAGTATAGATGTGATGATGAGAGAGAAGCTCAATGTGTACGAAGCAGTACAAGTTCGGTTGGATAAGATATTTTCCGACTTCGATAACGTATACGTCTCCTTTTCCGGGGGTAAAGACAGTGGTGTTTTGCTGAATTTATGTATTGACTATATACGCGAACACCGCCTGAAACGGAAACTGGGAGTCTTTCACATGGACTATGAGGTGCAGTACCGGGAAACCACTTCCTATGTAGACCGCGTATTGTCTTCCAATTCCGATATCCTGGAGGTCTACCGGGTGTGTGTCCCTTTTAAGGTTCCTACATGTACTTCGATGTTCCAGAATTACTGGCGTCCGTGGGACAGGGAGTTGCAGGATTTATGGGTGAATAAGATGCCCGGAAACTCGCTTTGTATAGAGGACTTCCCATTTTATGATGAGAATATGTGGGATTACCAGTTTCAGTTAAAGTTTGCGGAATGGTTGCATGAAAAAAAGGATGCCGGACGCACCTGTTGCCTGATAGGAATACGGACACAGGAAAGTTTCAACAGATGGCGGGCTATCCATATAAAGAATAAAGTGCAGACTTACCGCCGGCTGAAATGGGTTCACCAGCTGGCACCACGTATATATAATGCTTATCCTATATTCGATTGGAAAACAAAAGATATATGGATTGCCAACGGCAGGTTCGGTTGGGATTACAATCACTTGTACGATTTGTTTTACCAAGCAGGAGTCCCGTTGGAAATGCAGAGAGTGGCAAGCCCTTTTATCTCCCAGGCCATAGCCAGCTTGAAATTATACCGGGCAATAGACCCGGATATGTGGGGAAAGATGATCGGGCGTGTCAACGGAGTCGGTTTTGCCGGGTTGTATGGCGGCACTTCCGCGCTGGGATGGCAGTCGGTCAAATTGCCGCAGGGAATGACCTGGAAGTCTTATATGGAATTTCTATTGGGAACTTTGCCGGAGAAGACACGGGAAGGATATTTGCAGAAACTTTCCGTCAGCATAAAATTCTGGCGTGAGAAAGGTGGTTGCCTGGCAGAAGGCACTATCGAAAAACTAAAGCAGGCAGGAATTCCGATACGGGTTGAAGGCCGTACAAATTACAAGACGGTAAAGAAACCGGTTCGGATGGAATATCTGGATGATATCGATATTCCGGAATTCCGCGAACTCCCAACCTATAAGCGTGTCTGTATCTGCATCTTGAAGAATGACTACTATTGTAAATATATGGGCTTCTCACTGAATATTCACGAGAGGAAACAAAAGGAAGACATATTAAAACTTTATAACTCTGAATTATATGGAGGAATATACTAGTCCTGTGTACAAGGTAAGGGCTGTCCCTGTGGAAAAGGTGGTAGCCAACAGCTATAACCCCAATGTCGTAGCACCCCCGGAAATGAAATTGCTGGAAGTTTCTATCTGGGAAGACGGATTTACTTCCCCGTGTGTATGCTACTATGTTCCGGAGGAAGACATCTATGAACTGGTCGACGGCTACCACCGCTATATGGTGATGAAGACGTCAAAACGTATCTATGAGCGTGAACGCGGCTTGCTCCCCGTCACTGTCATCGAAAAAGACCTCTCCAACAGAATGGCTTCGACCATCCGCCATAACAGGGCACGTGGTACCCACAATATTGAACTAATGAGTCATATCGTCTCCGAGCTCTCCAAATGTGGCATGTCGGATGCCTGGATACAACGTAATATCGGTATGGACAGAGATGAAATATTGCGTTTGAAACAAATATCAGGTTTGGCGGAATTATTCTCTAATAAGGAGTTTAGCTTGTCGGAAGAGTAATAATTATATGGCCGTTTGAGACTTTTAGGATGATGGAATGGCGTTTATAGTAGAGTTTTTGCATATTTGATAATTACTATGTATCTTTGCCGCATGTTAAACAAACTATTTAAATCGGACTTGGTGTAGTAAACAATCTGTATTCCTTGTACAGGTTGTCCTTTCGTTTATTCTCGGGTAATTCTATCCGGGCATAATTCCTATTGTATTAATTCAATTTTAATCAGTGTACAATGATGACGGCATTGTTATGCTTTCACGGGTATACTATATACATAAAGAAATGAGTAACGAAAATAAAACAATTCACGAATTCGATTTTAATTTAATCTGCGAATACTTTTTAAATACAGAACGCCAGGGGCCCGGAAGTCCTGAAGTGACTCTTAAAGCATTGGGCTTTATAGACAACCTTACCGATCAATCCCTTATCGCCGATTTGGGTTGTGGTACAGGCGGTCAGACAATGGTATTGGCCCAGCATGCACCGGGACATATTACCGGTCTTGACTTTTTTCCGGGATTCATCGACAGGTTCAACAGGAATGCCAGAGGGCTGAATCTCCAGGATAGAGTGAAGGGAATCGTTGGTTCGATGGACAATCTTCCTTTCGGAGAGGAAGAGTTAGACCTGATCTGGTCGGAAGGAGCCATTTATAATATAGGCTTTGAACGCGGACTGAACGAATGGCGCAAATATCTGAAAACAGGAGGATATATCGCCGTTTCTGAAAGCGCCTGGTTTACTGAAGAACGTCCGGCAGAGATTCATGATTTCTGGATGGAAGCTTATCCGCAAATAGATACGATACCCAATCAGGTTGCCCTGATACAAAAGGCCGGGTATCTTCCTGTCGCTTCTTTTATTTTACCTGAAACTTGCTGGACAGAGCATTATTTTGCACCGTTGGTTAAAGCCCGGGAAAAGTTTCTGGCCAAATATCCGGGAAATAAAACCGCCGAAGAACTTGTCGCGATGTCACATCACGAAGAGGTGTTATACCGCAAGTATAAAGGGTTTTACGGCTATGTATTTTATATCGCTAAAAAGATAACGCTATGATTCGTTTAAATATGTATGGTTGGAACGACCGGTTGAACCAACTAAAACAAGAATCGGCATATAATACATTGTCTCACGGGCGGATAGCCATCGTGCATCGTACCTGTTACGAGGTTGTATCCGATAGCGGACTGTACCAATGTGAGTTGACGGGAAATATGATGTATGGGAAATCTGACTTTGAACTGCCCTGTACAGGTGACTGGGTACTGTTTCAACCATTCGACGATAGCAAAGGCATTATCGTCGGTATGTTGCCCCGTGAACGGACTTTATACCGCAAGAGAAATGGAACGGTAGCCGGAAAACAGGCAATTGCTTCGTATGTTGACAAGGCGTTTATCGTGCAGAGTCTCGATGATAATTTCAATATGCGCAGGGTGGAACGTTTCATGGTTCAGATATTGGAAGAAAACATCCATCCCGTATTGATACTCAATAAGGCTGATTTACCTTTTGATAAACAGGAGACAGAGGAAGCAATCAGGTACCTTACCCGTAGGATGCCGGTGTTCTTCACAAGTATCCATCACCCTGAAACGGTCTCCCGGTTACGGGATTCCATATCGGAAGGCGAAACGGTTGTCTTTGTCGGTTCTTCGGGGGTGGGGAAGAGTTCTCTTGTTAATGCGCTTTGTGAAAGGTCGGTGCTGCTGACGTCGGATATAAGCCAGTCCACTGGAAAAGGACGGCATACTTCCACCCGACGGGAAATGGTTTTGATGGACGGTTCAGGTGTTTTAATTGATACTCCGGGTATCCGTGAGTTTGGATTGACTGTAGATAATCCCGATTCATTAGCCGAAATGCTGGAAATCTCCAACTATGCAGAATTGTGCCGTTTCAAGGATTGCACACATACCAACGAACCCGGCTGTGCTGTTCTGGGAGCAGTCGCTGAAGGTTTGCTGGACATCAAAGTGTATGAAAGCTATCTGAAACTAAAGCGTGAAGCCTGGCATTTCTCCGCTTCCGAGCATGAAAAACGTAAAAAGGAAAAATCCTTTACAAAGCTCGTGGAAGAAGTGAAGAGGCGCAAGGCTGATTCCTGATTTTATATTTATGGTGCAGGTGTCTTCGGATTCCTGCACTGTATTATATTTGTATCCATATTTTATATTTTCTGGCAAGTAGGACAGTAGTAAACGGCTCCGCCGCCGTTAGATGTATCTTTAATAATAGAATTACCACATCTTGGACATGGATTATTCAATGTATTTCTGGACAAAATGGTTTTATAGTTTCCATGTTTGCCGAACAGGTCTGTTTCTGTATCTCTTCCGCCTTGAAGAACCATATTCTTTAAGGTCGTTTTGATCGATTGCAATAAGGCCGATTTATCGGTATCTGTCAATGAACTTATTTCCCTTTTAGGATTAATTTTTGCATTGAACAGTATGTCTTGCAATACTCCGTTCCCCAAACCGGGAATGCGTTGTTCTGCAGCCAACAGCATTTTAACCGATAATTTAGGCTTTAAACCAATAAATAGCTTCTTAAAATAGGAATCATTGAATTCATTATTTAGCGGAGAAATGCTTTTTGCACTTTTTTTGTAATATACTTCGTCATATATTCCGGTATATGCAGCTATCACTCCAAACATACCTACGGTAAAAGCAAGATAGGTATTATCATCAAGCGTAAGCAATAGTTGATAATTATCCGGCATCTTACCTGATATTGTACCGTATTTCAGGTTTGTTCCATCTCCGAAACTGATTTTTGTGCCTTTATCCAATATTATATCTACATACATACCAAAACTTTCGGAAGATTTGATTTCTCTCCCGGTAAGTAGTTTGCCATAAGTGAGGGGATCGCCATAATAGAATGTATTCTTATGATATTTTGTGGCATTGAATACTTCTGTGATAATTCTATCTTTTAAGGTAACATCGATCTGTTTCGCTAATGTTTGATTTTCCGGTAATTCTTTCATGGTATTATTTCTTTATTATTTTTTCAATAGGAATATATATTTCTGTCAATAGGTTATTATAGTCTTCCTCTATCGGAGTCTTAATATATAACTCGAAACTTAGTGTGTTTTTCTGTCGATATTCACTCTGTGGAAGCCATGTTAAGTAAATGTATCTATATAAATCGGGTAAAGAGGAATAATCGCCTTCATATTTGAATACCGCATAATGTCCGGCAGGTATTTCCATCATTCCGAATTTGCCTTTTGCCTTCACTTTTTGATTAACAGTAAGTCCGATAAGAAAGCGGCAATTGCTATAAGCAGTAATAAGCGGGTCATCCATACTCACGCTTATAAATCTGTTTTCAGGACTTTTTGTAATATTGCTTTCTGCAAAAGATAGTAGTTCTTTCCATATATCCTTATAGGCTTTCATCGTAGAACACGTATTATCAATGGTTCTATAAATCATACTTAAACTACTAATCTTCTTAATTTGAGGTAATCTTTTTTCTGAAAGTATGGGTGCTTCATTATAGGGCTGTTGTTTGTATTGCTGTTTATAATCTGATGGAGACAACCCAAAGTGTTTCTTGAACGCTTTGGATAGGCTATGTTTGGTTTGATAGTTAGTTTGCAGCACGATGTTGTTCAGAGAAAGGTTTGCTGTCAAAAGTAGATGTGCGATATATTCCAAACGAATACGCTGGATATAAACTCCTATGCTTTCGCCGGTGTACTCTTTAAATATACGCAGGAAATGGAACTTTGATAGTCCGGCAATTTTGGATAATTGTTCGGTATTGAGCATATCAAACAAATGGCTGTTGATATAAACCTTTATCCGATTTATTGTTTCATTATAAATATTTTCAGTGTCAATCTTTTGCTTCCATCGTTTAAGGGTAGGTAATCTTTTGTTAAGAACAGTTCGAAGTTCATTCGGTGTATATTGGGTATGGACATGATTATTGAAAAGATCAGTATTCTCAACCCATACATCAATTACTTTTTTCATTGAATAATCCACTGTGTATTGCCCATTTTGATAACAGTAGACACAATATTCATCACATTTCGTTTGATCGCCATTAGTT
>ERZ825137.3973-NODE-3973-length-15271-cov-3.000131_pt1 | contig 15271 bp, 14 predicted proteins | sample MGYA00519873_ERZ825137 | MGnify/ENA primary metagenome ERZ825137 (study PRJEB31778, sample SAMEA3449190) | human gut metagenome | biome: human gut; feature: human-associated habitat; material: faeces | place: United Kingdom | collected 2010/2012 ...
CTTCTTTGATATGGAGTATGTTCAAGGTGTTACTCTTGCGGAATACATTAAAACTATGGAAATTGGCAAGGTAAAAGGAATTGTTGAATCATTAGTTAGTAGCATTGTACCGAACAAACCGATTACTGTTCTGGAAAGTGCAGTACCTGTTGAAGAGATTTTTAGAAAAAAGCTTTTGGATTTGCGAGGAAAATTGAAAGATAAAAATAACGCAGTAATCAATCAATCATTGGACTTGTTAGAAAGACATGATTGGCATAAATTAACCAATTCTCAATGTCATGGTGATATGACATTGGAAAATATCATCGTCAAGGATGACCGATTATATTTTATTGACTTTTTGGATTCTTTTTACGATTCATGGTTCTTAGATATCGGCACACTTTTGCAGGATGTTCAGGTTATGTGGTCTTATCGATTTGAGAAAGATGTCAACATGAATACGGTTTTACGATTGATTGTCTTCCGTGATTTGCTATTGGATGAAATACGAAAAGTAAATCCAGACTATGTTCTTGAGATTTATTATTCCTTGTTACAAAAATTGATTCGTATTTATCCATATACGAAGGATGAACTAACTTACAATTATCTGAATGAAAAAACAGCACTTGTATTAGCAGATATTCATGCATTAGAAACAAGAGTAAGGGAGGGTGTGTAATGAGTACATTGATTGTTCCTTGTGTAGGACGAAAAATTATGAATGGAATTCCACAGTACTTAAACCGCCATCCAAATGGGAAATTGCTGATTGAGCGAAGCATAGAAGGTGTTTTTTCTGATAAATACCGGAGGGTTTTGATTGTTCTGTTAAAGGAGGATACAGAGCATTTTGACGCAGAATCGATTATCGTTCAAGAGGTGAAAGGTTATCCGCTTGAATTTGTGCTTTTGGATCAAATGACTTCCGGTCCGGCGGAAACGGTATATCAGGCAATTCAAAAGGCTAATGTGACGGAACAGGTTGTGGTTAAAGATGCAGACAATTATTTAAAAACGGAAGAAGTGCCACAGGGGAATTTTGTAGCAGGTCTCGATCTAAATACCTGGGAACGAGATGTTCATAATCTTAGAAATAAAAGTTTCTTAATTGTAAATGAGCAGGGAAACCTTTTAGATATTATAGAGAAACGAGTTCGTTCTGATGTGATTTGCCTTGGACTGTATGGATTCAAGAGAGCAGCAGATTTTGTAAAAGCGTACGAACATTTAAATGATGCCAGTTATCCGATTTCAAAACTTTATGTAAGTCATGTGATTTCCTATCTAATTGGTTATTCTGGACGGGTATTCCGATATGTTAATTCTATTGCTTATGAAAATTGGGGAGATGAACGTCTTTGGAAGGATATGCAGCGAGACTATACGTTGTATTTCATTGATTTGGATAATATCTTAGGTTCGGATGGTATCTTAACAGAAAGCAATAAAGAGAAATTGGAAGTGTTGCAAAATAGAGGGGCATCCTTTATAGGTTACACAGTGGAGAATGAGGAATTTAAGATTTCAGCATTGAATATTTTGCAGGAAGCAGGATTATCTTTTATCAAGATTATATATGGTTGTCCATATTCTGAAAGAAAAGAGCTTATTGCTTCGGATGAGGAATTAGAGAGAAAGGTTATAGAACTATAAGGGGATTACAAATTGAAACTGATTATTGTAGATTTAGACGGAACACTTTTTGATACAAAAGATGTAAATTATCATGCTTACAAAGAGGCAATTGCACCTTATGGATATGATATGGATTATAAATATTATTGTGAGTTTTGTAATGGAAGACATTATCTTGATTTTTTGCCGCAGGTAACAACGACAGATAGTGAAATTCTTTCTGCCATGCACAAGGCTAAGAAGATTGCTTATAAAAATCATTTAGATAAAGCTGTATTGAATAAAGGCTTGGTAGATATCATTAGGTTGATGCGTGGAGAATACAAGACAGCTGTGGTAACGACTGCATCAAAAGAGAACTGTTGGGATATCCTCAATCAATTTGAAATTGCAGGTTTATTTGATTTGGTTCTAACACATGATGATATCACAAAATCTAAGCCGGATCCGGAAGGATTTTTAAAGGCAATGGAGTATTTTGGTGCAAAACCAGAAGATACTATCATCTTCGAAGATTCCACAGTGGGGCTTGAAGCGGCAGAAAGAAGTGGAGCATTTTATTATAAGACGTATAGATTTAATTGATTTTATTTAAAGAAAGGGATTGATGATGAGTAAAGTAAATATGACAATTTCTAAGCAAGCAAGCAAGCAAGCAAGCAAGCAAGCAAGCAAGCAAGCAAGATAAGTATTATTATACCTGCTTATAACTGTGAGACAACAATAGAGAGATGTATTTTAGGGATTACAAAAGGAACCTATAATAATATTGAAGTGATTGTGGTAGACAATGGCTCGGAAGATTCTACAAAGGAAATTGCTAATAAACTAGCCGATAAAGATGATCGTATTATAGTGATTCACCAGAATAATCAGGGACCAGCAGGGTCAAGAGATACTGGATTAAAAAATGCCACAGGAGATTATATTGCATACTGCGATTCTGATGATTGGTTTGAACCAGACTGTCTAGAATCTTTAATGGATTTTTTAACAAGATATAACGCAGATATAGCTGTGTGCAGGTCACAAATTCCAGGCAAGATAATAGATTATAATCCCTTTGAGGTTCAGGTTTGGGATAAAGATGGTGCAATAGATGCATTTCTGGAGCACAAAAAATTAAATGGTGTTTTGTGGAATAAACTGATTCGCAGAGAATTATTTGATGGAATTGAATTTGATAAGACGCTGTGGTACTGGGAAGATTTAGCGGTTGTTTGGAAAATTATGAAGCGAGTTAATAGAGTGGTTCGATTCAATGAGGCTAAATACAATTTTTATGTGCATCCTGAAAGCATGTGTGCAAAAAAATATAGTCCTAATCGTATTTATTCTAGCCTTAAGGTTTGGAATAAAATTGTCGAAGATTGTTCAGACGCTGGCATGGAGGAACATAGTCGCAATGCAACAGTTGCACGGTTTAAATGGTTATACGGCGATTTGAAACTAATGTTTAAAGATGACTATGATGATAAGGAATCCATGAAAACAGTTCAATGCATCATGCGTCAGACAGGAACAATTGGAATAAAGAGTTTGGAAAGTAAGAAGGACAAGATATTTGCCAGTCTTTGCATTGCTGATTTAAATTTGGCAAAGACAATGTATAAAATATTAAACAGATCAAAATGATAATAAACTTGGAGAATAGATAAGATGACAAAGAAAACAACCCAAAAGATAAAAGGGATCGCAATTCTGATTATGATTGCACACCATTTTCTAGTGTATGATTTTGGAGCAGATTTTTCAAATGCCTGGGTTGGCATTGGATCAAACTTTAAAATCTGCGTAGGAATTTATGCAGTGCTTTCTGGCTACGGCTACTTTTTTGCAAAGGAGAAAACTCTTACATATGGTCTGAAAAAAAGTTGGGGATTGCTCCAGGAATATTGGATTAGCTTGTTTACATTATTTATTCCTTTCGCTATGGTGGAGGGAGGGTGGAAACTCACTATAAAGAGTTTGGTTATTAATCTTTTTGCATTGGGTCCAAATCTTAATTGGAATGCGTGGTATGTTTACTTCTTCATCTTTTGCGTGCTGGTAATGCCATTCGTAAGCAAGATTTTTAAGTTTCATCCTGTCATAAATATAGGAATGGCAGTCGGTGTGCCTTTTGTGATTGAAGTGGTCATACATGAACTTGTTCCTAATTATCAGGAGATAACTATACTACAGGTAATGTTTAGTTGTATGCTTTACTTCGGTGTATTCTTAGCAGGATATTTGATGGCAAAATATAATTTGATTAAGAAGTTACAAATGACGTGGTTTTTGGGACTTTTATGCATGATAGGAGCTATTGTCTTAAGAGTGATGTTGAGACATATTAATATGTTTGGATTTAACACAGATGTTTTCTATGCACCTGTATTTGTGATTGGAGCCGCAAAGTTTTTTGAGGGCGTACCGGTTAAGTTTACTAAGGTATTTGATGTTTTAGGAAAATACTCTACGGGAATGTGGTTCTTCCACGCTGTATTCTTTGCGACTTATGTCAAAGACATCTTTCAGCCTGTGATGCTTCTGGTAAAACCGCGGCTTTTGATGTATGTATGGTTGGTTGTTTTAAGTTTAGTTGGAGCTGTGATATATAGAAAAATATTAGATGGAATAAAACTTCTTCCAAAGCTATTGAAAGGATAAAATGATGATTTCAATTATTGTACCGGTGTACAATTCCGAAAAATATATTGATAGATGTCTGGATAGTATATTGAATCAGACCTATAAGGACTTGGAAATTGTGTTGGTTAATGACGGCTCAAACGATCAGTCGTTAAAAATTTTAGAGAATTATGCTTTAAGGGATACAAGAATTAAGGTTGTAAATCAGGAGAACAAGGGAGTAGCAGCAGCTAGAAATACCGGATTGGATAATGCTACTGGAGATTACATTCTCTACGTGGATTCGGATGACTGGATTGAAAATAACATGGTCGAGCGTATGGTGGAACTTTCGGCTAATGCGGATATAGTGTTTTGTGGGAACGATAATGCTGTTTCACCGGAGTCTGTAAAAAAAATTATAGGGATTACAAAGGAAATCTGGAATAAAGATAAGATTATCTATGAGTTTTTAAGACACAAAATTATGTCAGGTATGCTTTGGAATAAGCTGATTAAAAGAAGTCTTACTGATGGATGTAGGTTTAATCCGAAGACTGGTTACGGTGAAGATGCAGAGTTTCTCTGGCAGGTACTTGACAAATGAGATACTTTATCATCATGTGCCGGACGAGAACAGCATTTCGCATCTGTCCTATTCAGAAAAAAAGTATTCAGCAATTTCTATGTGGGAGAAAATCAATGCGGATACATCAGCTATTTATCCTGAATATCTGAAATATGCAAGAATCAGTCTTACAAGTGCTGCTGTATTTGGATTATTTGAAGCCCGTCAGTGCTGCTATAAAAATAAGAACCAGTTGAAGTATATGAGAAGTATCACTAGGAAGAACATCGGAGGATTCCTGAAGGCAGATTACATATCAAAAAAATTTAAGGTATATGCCATTGTTGTATGTATCGGCTTTTAAAAAATAGGGAAGGAGTACCGTATGATAGGAATTGTTACCATAAATGATTATTCCAATTTGGGAAATCGTCTGCAAAATTATGCCATGTATACTATCCTGTCTAAGTATGATGAGACTTATAACATTGTAAGATTTTATGGAAGTGGCGGTGTGAAGGATGGAGATTGTTACAAGCCGTCACTGGTAAAGAATATTTTGAGAGTCCCGTATCACATGGCATTAAGTATAAAGAGCAGCCTCACTAATCACAATCAGTACCTTTTAGCAAAGGAAAGAGAAAAGAATTTTTTAGAATTTAATAAGTATATTATAGATCAGGATGAGATCACACCAAAGACCGATTATGAAACACTAAATGCAAAGTATGATTACTTCGTAGCGGGTTCAGATCAGGTGTGGAATCCGAATTTTTATAAGATGTATATTAATATGCTTGGTTTTGCATCAAGTGAGAAGAAGGTAGCGGTATCGCCATCTGTTTCAGTAGAAACATTGACCGACGATCAGATGCAGGAATTTATAAGATATTTATCAGATTATAAAGCATTATCCTGCAGAGAAGAACAGGGCTCAAAGCTGATTGAGTCAATAGTAGGCAGAGAGTGTACTACATTGGTGGATCCAACTCTTATGCTGTCAAAAGAAGAGTGGGATCAGATAATTAAAAAGCCGGTATTCCATGATGAGAATAAGAAATATGTACTTCTATATTTTTTGGGGAATTTGACTGAAGAGTACAAAGGAAGCATAGCTGTAATTTCCGATAGGTATAATCTGGAAGTAATCAATGTTTTAGATAAAAATAGCAGATACTATACCTGTGGTCCCGCTGAGTTTGTGTGGATGATAAAACACGCTGAGCTTATTTTAACAGATTCCTTCCATGGTTCTGTACTGTCGTACATTTATGATAAGCCATTTAGAATATTTGGAAGAGTAGATGGTAATGTATCTATGAATTCAAGACTTGTAAATTTATTGGATAAGTTGCAGCTTTCAGAAAAGACATATATTACAAAGGATTCTTCATTGGATAATTTGCTTGAGGTACATTATGACAAGCATTGCCTGGAAGCAGAGCAGAAGAAGTTTAGAAAGTATCTGGATGAAGCATTGGGGAGAGGAAAGTAGTGAGCAATATGAAGAGGTGTTTTTATGGGCAGAACTGATAATGCCAAGAGAAATTTAATATGGGGATTTATCCAGAAGATTGTCAGCGTATTGATACCATTCGTTTCAAGAACGATTATGATATATGTTCTTGGAATGGAATATATCGGATTGAATAGTCTTTTTGCATCAATTCTTTCAATGCTGAGTTTTGCCGAACTTGGTATCGGTAGTGCACTTGTTTTTAGCATGTACAAGCCGATAGCTGACGGAGATGATGATAAGGTCTGTGCTTTGCTTGCATTTTACAGAAGATGTTACATCGTAATTGGAACGATAATTGTTGGATGCGGCTTAGTTATACTTCCTTTTTTGGATAAGTTTATAACGGGTGATGTTCCAAGTGACACCAACATATATGTGCTGTTTCTTATTTATCTGTTTAATAGTGCAGTTGGATATTTCCTGTTTGCATATAAACAGTCAATTTTGATAGCATCCCAGAGAATTGATCTTGTGAGCAAAGTAAATCTGATTGTATCATTTTTCTTGAATGTGCTTCAGATAGCGGCTTTACTTATATTCAGAAGCTACTATGCATTTATTATCATTCTTCCGGTTTCAACCTGTGTCAGCAATTTATGGATTGCTTATGTCACGAAAGAGCATTACCCTCAGTATATATGCAAAGGTATGATTGGCAAGGAAGAAATCAAAGTGATTGCTGAGAAAGTAGGAGGACTGCTTTGCCAGAAGATAGGAAACATTGTGCTTTGTAATGTAGATGCTATTGTTATATCATCCTTTTTGGGACTTAGAATTTTAGGAATTTATAATGGTTATTTTTATGTAATATCTACCTTAATGGGATTCCTTTATATTATCCAACAGACATTGATTCCTTCCGTTGGTAACAGTATTGCGAAGGAAAGCAAAGAGAAGAACTATAAGGATTTCAGTAAGTTTCAATATATATATATGTGGATTGTATCATGGTGCTCAGTATGCTTGTTAGTCCTGTTTCAGCCATTCATAGGAATGTGGCAAGGAACAGAGAATATGCTTGGAATTGAGATTGCGGTGCTTATGACTTGGTATTTCTTTGTATATAAGATGGGGGATATGTCTTATGTTTATAAGGAAGCGATTGGACTATGGTGGCAGGGAAAATACATTCCCCTTATCTCATCAATGGTTAATCTGGTATTGAATATCAGTCTTGTCCAGATTATCGGTTTACCGGGTATCATTATTTCGACGATAATCAGTGCAATTTGTGTAAACACTCCATTTGGATCAAGAGTGCTGTTTAAACATTATTTCAATTCCAATAAGCTATGGCTGCGGTTTTTAAGAGACGTATTTATATGGTTTGTAAAATGCCTGGTATGCTGCGGTATTACCTGGATTTGTGTATCACCTGTAGGTAATGGCATTATAGGAATGGCAATCAAAGCATTTGCTTGCATTATTATTCCAAACCTACTGCTTTTGGCATTCAACTTTAAGAATGCAGAATTTAAGGAAGCATTTGCGTTTGGAATGGGAATTATAAAAAGAAAAAGCAAGAGGAGAAAATCAATGAGTAATATGAATCAAAAGTGCTTTACTGTTTCTAATATTAGAACAGAAATTCGGGGGGGGTGGAGTTATCTTACCTGTGATTTCAATGTAGAAGGAATGACATCTCCATTCCAAGAAGAAACAATGTGGTTTGCAATGAAGGAAGAAAATAAGGATATGCTCTCAAAAGACAGTTATAATGCCTTTTTCTTAGTGCCACTCTATCTTGGAATGTTCTATCACGCTAAAGTAAAAATTGAAGGTAAAGTATCAAGAAAGCTTTATCGCAATATGATGGATTATGGTCAGCAGATTTTGAAGAACTTTTCGCCAGACCTTGATTTTACAGAGGTTGAAGTGGAAGGCTTTACAGAAGGAAATATATCTGAAAAGAAATTAATCGGAACAGGTATTTCCTGTGGAGTAGATTCTTTATCGACAATCTATGACCGTTTTGCTAAAGAGCAAGATGCAGATTATAAACTGAATAGTCTCTTTATCTTTAACTGTGGAACACATGGAGATTATGAAAATAGTAAAACACAGCAGAGATTTATTGATCGCTATGAGCTCAATAAAACTGCTGCTGAAGATATGAATCTTCCAATTTATCAGGTGAATTCTAATTTACATGCGTTTACACACAAGATAGCAGAGCAGAAGCTTGGTTATTTCGCTATTTACTCTTGTATCTTAAGCATAGGAAATAATATTAAGAAATACTATCTTGCAAGCTCATATAGCTATGATGAGCTGATGGAATTCCATAATCAGTCACATGATTTCGATATGGCAGAGTATACAGAATCTTATCTTGTACCACTAATTCAGACCGAGAATACGGAAATGGTTTTAGACGGTGCGCAATACAAGAGAAGTGAAAAGACAGCCAATATTGCAGGTTGGGATATTGCACAGAAGCACTTAAATGTATGTATTGTTCCGGAAAATGGTGCACATAACTGTTCTTGTTGCTCAAAATGTATGAGAACTTTGATGCCGCTGGAGGCAATGGGAAAGCTGGACGAGTTCTCGGAAGTGTTTGATCTAGATGTATACAGAAAGAATTCACATAAAAACAAAGTGATGATTATGGCTTCTTATAAGAAGGAAGGGTTTGCAACAGATAATGTCGATTTCCTGATTTCTCATGGAGTTCAGATGCCTGGTAAAATGGAAGTATTCACCTATAAAACAGTTCATACAATGAAGATATATGGCAGACGCATTTTGGGGAATAAGTTTTATGATGGTATAAAGCACATCATCCAGAAGTAAAAGGGGATAAACCTGCATTTGCCATTATAATATGGGAGAATGCGGGATGAAATTTGATAGAACAAAAAATGCATTGCGAAATATAATATTTGGATTACTTCAAAGAATATATCAGCTGATTGTACCTTTTGCTATGCGAACAGCCATGATTTACTGGCTGGGCGTAGAGTATTTGGGATTAGATGGACTTTTCATATCGGTTCTTTCTGTACTAAACTTAGCAGAGCTTGGAGTCGGCAGTGCTATGGTTTATTCCATGTACAAGCCGGTAGCAGAAGATGATAGAACTACAATTTGTGCATTGATGAAGCTGTATAAGATTTATTACAGAGTCATAGGGCTCGTGGTGCTTGTTGGCGGATTGATTTTATGTCCATTCATTCCAAAGTTGATTTCGGATGAGCTTCCGGCAGGAATGAATGTATATATTCTATTTCTTTTGAATCTAGGAGCAACTGTTTTATCATATTGGCTTTTTGCCTATAAGAACAGCATTCTACAGGCTTATCAGAGGGCAGATGTAGTCAGTAAGGTAACCATGGTAGTAAATACCATTCGCTATGCAGCACAGTTTGTAATTCTTTTCTTCCAGCATGATTATTATATGTATCTGATTGTTACGTTGGTATCACAGGCAGGAATAAATATTGCAACAGCTGTTGTAGCTGAAAAGATATATCCGCATTTAAAGCCGGAAGGATCAATACCAGACGAACAGAAGAAGGTAATCAATGGCAGAATACGGGATCTTTTTACATCGAAGATTGGTTCTGTAATTGTCAATTCTGTTGACACCATAGTGGTTTCAGCATTCTTAGGCTTGACGGTGCTGGCGGTATATCAGAATTATTATTATATTATCACCGCATTGCTTAGCATAGTAAATATTTTGATATTCTCTTGCATTTCAGGAATTGGTAATAGCATCATTACAGAAACAAAAGAGAAGAACTTTGCTGATCTGAAGACATTTACATTTATCATCTCCGGAATGGCATGTTTTTGCACTACATGCCTGCTGACAATCTATCAGCCATTTATGAAGCTGTGGGTAAAAAAGGAAGAACTGATGTTTGCATATCCAGCAGTCATATGCTTTAGCGTTTATTTCTTTATTGTGGAAGTTAATACATTGCTGAATGCCTATAAGGATGCTGCGGGTATCTGGCATGAGGATCGATTTAGACCTCTTGTTACGGCAATCGTTAATTTGTGTCTGAACCTGATTATGGTGCAGTTCTGGGGGATTTATGGTATTTTGCTTTCAACAGTATTATCTATGCTGCTTGTCGGAATGCCTTGGCTTTTAAAGAACCTGTTCAGTACAATTTTTGAAAAACAGATGCTTGGACAGTATTTGATACCGCTCGGTAAATACATCGGAGCAACAGGTGCTGTTGTAGTTGTCTCAATCTGTATTTGCACACTGCTTCGTCCGTCTGGAATAGCGGCGATAGTAGTAAATGCTTTGATTAGCGGTGGGATTACACTGATTGTATTTTATCTGCTATTTAGAAAGAGTGAAGAATTTAAAAGGGCAATTGGTATTATTGATCGTGTTACGAGAGGGAAATTTAAGCTTAATAAGCGGATAAAATAATTTGCACTTATTTATTGGAAAGGAGTTGTCTATGACATTTAATACTTTAAAAGAGAAGCTTCCGTTTCTTGATTCGTTTGTAACGGTAGCACCTATCAGTTTAGAAAACGAAAAAATATATCATGATGCCAGAAGTGCAGCATTTTTTGCCATGGGGCGTACAATGAAGGAAAAGACCACCGTGGGACTGGCTCTTCCGGGAGCATATCTTGCCAGTACATACACAGCTATAACAGAAGCATGGTTTCAAAAGGTAAATGTAGTAGTTTTTGCTTTTTATGACAAGCTTTCAGAAGTAAGTACAGCGTGGATAGATAGATGCATAGTAAAGTCTATGACTATTGGAGCAGATGAGATAGATGATTCTATTGATGAAATAGAGTCTTGCTGTGGCATGAATGGACCGGTACTGATCAATATTGTTGGTGTGAAAGATGATGAAACATCTTTTGATTACAGAAAATGGATTGATGCAATACGACAGAAAGAAGGGAATGCTAAAATCAGATGCTATAATGCAATACAGTCTGATGGTATCATTAATATTCCTTCTAAAGATAAGTATGGTGTGATTTCAAAATACATAGGTATGTCTGTGGCAGTAAATGTCGGTTATCTCCTTTGCACATCCGAATGCTTTTTGATAGATGCTAATGTTTTTAGAACCAGATATGCAAATGGCAATATGAAAATCATACTTTTTGACGATGGAAACCTTGAGAAGATAGATGCTAAGAGCTGGATTGCAGGCAATGGATGGTGGTGCGAGGTTGTATCTAAAGATGAGACAACAGCGGTTAACTGGCTTATAGAAGATAAAACTCAGGGAGTACTTATAGTAAGGTAAGGAGAATAATATGTATACACACATTAAAGGCGTACAGATTTTAATCTCGCTGTTAAAACAATTTAATATCAGCCATGTTGTATTATCTCCCGGAACAAGAAATACAGCTCTGGCTGGAAGCATTGAAAATGATCCATTTTTTCACTGTTATTCGATTGTAGATGAGAGAAGCGCAGGGTATTTTGCACTTGGACTTTCTGAAGCATTGGATGAACCGGTTTGTGTATCCTGCACAGCAGCAACAGCTACATGTAATTATCTACCGGCGATGAAGGAAGCTTATGAGAGAAATATTCAGCTGGTTGCACTTACTGCAGATCAGAATCCATATGAAATGTTTCATATGGAGGATCAGTGTATTGATCAGGTGGATATGTTCCATGGATATGTGAAACTTGCTGTGGATGTACCAAAGGTAATGAATGATGCTGATTACTGGTATTGCAACCGTAGAATGAACGAAGCTTTTTTAGAACTTGACCATCATGGCAAAGGGCCGATTCAAATCAATTATCATATGTCTTATGATCTGAATGAGATTTCTACCTATGATGTAGAGGAGCTTCCTGTTACCAGAAAAATTGATAGATATGAAATAAATGCGGATTTCGCAGAGTTCGCTAACATGCTTTCGAGTAAGAAACGTATTATGGTTGTTGGTGGTTCAGAGTTTACAGAAGATGGGAAACTAAGAAGAGCAATCAACACCTTTACAGAGAAATATAATGCTGTGGTTATTGCTGATACCTATGCCAATATATATAGTGATAACGATAAAATATTTAACCCAAAAGCATTGGGAGATACAATCACAGCAGATCAAGTGAAATATCTGGCACCGGATCTTATCATCTCATTTGGTGCGGTTTACTATTCTACAATCAAGTACTTTATGCCAGTGTACTCAAACACTACAGAGCATTGGCAGATTTGTATTGATGGTATGATAAATGATGGATATCATTGCTTGAAGAATGTGTTTGAAATGAAACCAGAGGAGTTCTTTGAGCGAGTTAATGTATATGCTGATACTGTAAATAATGGCGAATATGCAGTTCGCTGGAAGAAGAGAATGGATATTGTGCATTTTCCAGAACTTGGATTTACTAATCTCGCTGTAATAAAGGAGTTCTGCAAGACAATTCCAGATAATTCACTTCTTCATACTACAGTTCTTGACAGCATCAGAATGTCAAACTATGTAGAAATGAAGCCATCCATACGATGCTTTGCCAATATTGGCGCGGATGGTATTGATGGTGCATTATCAACTTATTTGGGTCAGGGTGAAAGTGAAGAAAAACCAGTTTATCTTCTGATTGGTGATCTCAGTCTGATGTACGATATGAATGCCTTACTTCAGAAACTTCCTCACAATATAAGAATAGTTGTTATAAACAACTATTCTGGAGCTGAATTCCATAAAAACTTTGGTCTTGATAGGATTCCTACGTTGAATAAACATATTGCTGCCGGCCATAGAGTGAAAATTGCAAACTGCTGTATCAATTCTCAATTTAAATACTTGGCAGCAACCAATATGGAAGAAGTTAGAGAAGCATTGACGATATTAAATACTGAATCAGAGAAACCAATACTGTTAGAAGTATTTACTGATGCGGATAAGGATGCAAAAATTTTGAAGTCATACTGGATGACAAACCGTCAGGAAATTCCAGGCATGAAGCTTAGTGGTAAGGCAAGAGTAAAACAGATTGTCAGAAATATACTTGGCAATAAGGCTTATGCGATTCGTGAGATGTTTAAGAAATGAGTTTTATAGATGTTTTATTTTGAATATTAATGGTGGCACTGGTTCTTCAGGTAAGAGATAATAAATCAGGTCAGTGTATGAATCGAGATACATCATCTGCATTAAAGGGTTTTGCAATACTTGTTATTATGTTGCATCATATGCATAATGAAGCAGGTATAATTCATTTACGATTGCTGTATTAGGATTTTTGATGACCAGTGCAGCTTTTAGTGGCAATGGTTATGTGCATCTTAATTTATATAATTTCCATCAGAAAGGAAGTATCGGTTCAGTTATTTAAACAGATAGGGGATAAAAGCTTTGTATATTATATTTTTCATGCTGTTGTGTTGAATTGCTTTAAAGTATATGCGAGTTTATATCCGATGCTTTATTGCGTACTTGTTTTTGTATCTACAGGTGTTCTGGTGAGCATATATTACAGAATAGAAAAGAGGTTAAAAAATCCGTGGGAATAGCAAATTATTTAAAAAGAATGGTTAGATATGTGATTAATGGTGTACCTGAATATCACATTACTGTGGAAGTTAAAGAATCAGCACCGAGCCATCAGCTTGCTGGTAAGAATATAATAGTTACCGGAGGTGGTTCTGGATTGGGATATTATATTGCAAAAAGATCTATTGCTGAAGGTGCAAAGATCCTTATTACAGGGCGCAATGAGGATAAGCTAAAGAAAGCTGCATTAGAATTAGGAAAAAAATGCAGTTATTTGGTATTTGATTCTGCTGATGTATCTCATATGAGTGAATTTATTAAGCAAGTATCTCACATATTTGGTGGTAAAATACATGGTCTTGTAAGTAATGCAGGAATCTCTCTTCATGAGGGTAATTTTAGAAATGTTACAGAAGAGGGTTGGGATTCCCAGATGAACATTAATCTGAAGGGAAATTACTTTATGGTTAAGGCATATATTGAGTATTTAGAAAGCTTAGATGATAAAAATGGAAATGTGGTAGTTATTACTTCAGAACGATCCAGAAGGTCTGATGATATTCCATATGGTTTGACAAAGGCTGCTTCTAATAGTTTTATTGAATGCTTTGCATCTAAAGTTATAAGTGAAGGCATCAGAGTGAATGGTGTTGCTCCGGGTGTAACCGCTTCTGATATGACTGGCGTTGATAGAAATGGTAATATGTATGCAAATTGGCAACCATCTAACCGTTTCTTTTTGCCAGAGGAAGTAGCAGAAGTAGTAAACTTCTTGCTGTCAGATGTGTCAAATTGTATTTCTGGTGAGATTATCGCTTGCGATCAAGGAAGATACATTTCGCATTGGTAAATCAAGACCAGAGTTTTGTTAATTTAGTAAGCGGAAAATAATGCATGCAATAAATCTATATCTGGATTCCACCTATTGTGTATCGTAAACGCTGTATAGTTCAGAAAGAATCTTGCAGAAGCAGGAAAAGCAACAATTTTTGGCTATGAGGAAGATCTGAAAGTCCAGATACTTGAAAGAGGATTTGCATGGTTGGACACAGGGACAGTGGAGAGTCTGATGCAGGCAGCAGAATTTGTTCAGACGGTACAGAACAGGCAGGGAGTTGTGATCTCAGCTCCAGAGGAAATTGCATTTTATGAAAAATGGATTACCAAAGAGGAATTGATTCAATCAGCAAGGATGTATGGAAAGTCTCCATATGGAGAACATTTAATGAGAGTAGCTGAAAATCGACTTATTTTCTAGGAGGAAATTACATATGACGATCATCGTAACCGGTGGAGCCGGATTTATAGGAAGCAACTTTATATTTCATATGCTGGACAAGTATCCTGACTACAGGATCGTTTGCCTGGATAAGCTGACATATGCGGGCAATCTGTCTACGCTTGCACCGGTAATGGATCATCCTAAATTCCGTTTTGTTAAGGCAGATATTTGTGACAGAGAGGCAGTTAATCAGTTGTTTGAGGAAGAG
>ERZ825137.3979-NODE-3979-length-15255-cov-3.004934_pt1 | contig 15255 bp, 30 predicted proteins | sample MGYA00519873_ERZ825137 | MGnify/ENA primary metagenome ERZ825137 (study PRJEB31778, sample SAMEA3449190) | human gut metagenome | biome: human gut; feature: human-associated habitat; material: faeces | place: United Kingdom | collected 2010/2012 ...
TGGGACGGCTCCGGCGAGAAGGGCAACGACCTGTACTTCAACGTCACCGTGAACGACCAGACCTACACCTTCTGCGTGGAGTCCTACCTGTGCGGCCAGGACACCGAGGTCTATCAGGCTGTGGAAGCGCTGCAGATCGGCGACGTGATCAACGCCGAGGGCTTCCTCTACTGGTACGAGGGCGCGAACCCGCATATCACCAGCGTGCTCGTGAAGTAAGCAAGCAATCCAAACATCCGCAGGGCGCATCCCGGCGGATGTTTTCAGAAAGTTCGCCGGAGATCCCGCTGTCGGAAAAGTCCTTTGCGATCTCCTTTAATTCTTCCCGGAACTCGCTTTTCTCCCGCACGCCGAATACGACCCGCAGGATCTTTCCATGCTGGACAAGGGCCCCCGGACCTTCGATATTCGCAGAGACATAGATGCATCCGTCCGTCACTAGAAGCTCCGGAAGCTTCTTCTGCAGGCGGCTTCCTGTCCCGTAGATGTTGAGGATCGGGATCACAATTGTGCTCTTTTTTGCAATTTCAGAAATTTTCAAAATAAAAAGTGCCCTCCCTCAAATTTGAGAAAAGGCACTTGGCACAAGGCACTTGGCACGGCATTCAATTTACCACTCGATAAGCTGAATTAACTGGTTATACCGTAAGGAATTGTCTTTCACTGTTTCGTTTGCTCTGTGGCCGTCCTCGTATTCTACAAGGAATTTTGTGTATCCTTTCCGTTTAGCGGTAGCCGCACCTGCAACACCGCCCCACACGCCGCCAATCGCCGTACCGGCCACGCCGCGCCCCCAGGTCGAAATTGTACTAGGCTTATCCCCAGTTCCAATAATCTGCGCCCTGACAGCATTTGCAGCTTTTCTTCTACGTTCCTTGCCAGCAATTTCAACCTCTTTCATCCACTGTCCATATCGCTTTGCGGGCTTGTAGCACAGAACCACTAGGATGATGCCCGGAATTACACACAAATAGAACACATCCATGAATTTGGGAGCTGACAAAACGCCAAACCCGATCATGCAAATCCCAATAAAGAAAAATATCCTGCCAATCAAATTTTTCATCGTCCATTCCTCCTGCGGTTATTATATCATCTCGCCTTATCAGGTTCAATTTGCAGGTTGCACAAACTATTCTTTGTTTTTTGTAGGGGCCTTTTTTTGATTTTGAAATTTTTGCGGTTTTATTGTGATTCGTTTCTATAGCTCAGAGACGGAAAGGAAAGATTTTATTGGGTTCCCTATATCTCGCCAAGTTAAGCTTTAGCGAAGTTGGCTGTTATTTCTTGTTCTTTTTATATTCAGCCATTGCGTCTGCCAGGCGCTGTTCCCAACCGGCGTTATCGTCTAAAAATTTATTGTAAAGAATTTCTTCGGCTTCTTTTCTGGCAGCGGCTGCGTCTTTTAGATTGGTGAAGAAACCAAGGTGAATGCGTTTATGCTTAAAGTTAATATATGATTTGTAGGTTCCTTTTTGAGTAAGTGCAACACCGTTTACCCCGGTTCTAGAGTTTTTATTTACTGTTCCATTTATGCGCGAACGAATTTTTGACAAGTCGGTTCCATCCACGTTTACGACTTTTCTGGTTATTTCCAATAGTTCTTTTTTGTCTCGTTCGCAATGACCACAGAATTGTAAATTCTTTATGCTTGACAACCGCGTTGTGAATTCGCGCCCACACTTGGGACAAATTGCAATACATCTGGTACAGGTGCCGCTTTTTTCTTTATCAACAATCTTTTTTATAAAAAACCCGTTGATTGTTTTGCCTTCATATTTTTCTTTTGAATTTTTAGTGTTTGCTTCTAATTTAGTAAGCGCTGATCTTGCATGCCCGCATTTTTTGCATGATTTACTTTTCCCGCTAATGAGTGAGTGCCCGGAAACATCAGAAACAGTTCCGCAAGAACAACGGCATTCAAGATATCCTTTTTTCGCTTTTGCCGGGTCCTTAGAACGGCCAATGACGGTCCACTGATCAAAAACAGTATTGGGTGCAATTTCTAATTTTTGAGGCATTGTGGTTTACCTTTTTATTTTTGAAAAACTTTGATTTCATCGTCTGCGCTACGATCCTGGCTATCGTAAACGCTCGGCAATTTAGGGGCATTGGGGTTAGGGACTTCTTCTTCGGGGGCTGTTTCCGGTTCAGTTTTGCCAATGCCGATGGCTACAAGTTCCAGAGGGGCTTCCAGAGCATCAGCAAGCTTACGCAGAACATCAATGCGCGGGATAGACTGGTTGTTCTCAATGCGGAAAATTGTGTTTTTGCTGACGCCGCTTTTTTCCGCCAGTTTTTGTAGGGAGATACCCTCCAGATTGCGGACAACCTTGAGCATATTACCCTCTCTCCAGCAGGTACCGATTGTTGCACGGGCCAGAAGCTCAAATTCATGCAGATTTGCGATTCTGGTTTTGGCGATCGGGTATTTTCCGCTGGCGGCAACAATAGCAGTCATTACGTCCAGAACGGCTTTGCCTTGAGGATAGAGTTTAGAGGGCATTTTAATCACACGCTCATTAGCAAGGGTATGAATTTTTTCCATGCCGGAAAGGATTGTTTTGCTTTGCATGGCGCTAATGTGATTGAGGTAGTAATCCGATACACAGGGTTCTTGATACTCGATTGTAACATCATCAAGAATTTTGCAGCACGCGATGAAATAACCCCACAAGCTGGACATTTTTTCCTGTTCTGTATTACCCATAGGTTTGATTTCCATGTTCATTCCCTCTTGATTTGCTTTTTAGATTGACCTTATTGTACACATTTATGGGTACGAATACAATAGGCAGGTTGTACAAAGTTATACCCAAGAATGTGTACGCGATTGTTATTTGGTTGACGGGATTGATTTTTGTTGAATTGCCGGCATGTGGGGTGTATACTTTGGAGGTTTTGAAGATCTTAAACTTTTGAAGAGACTTTTTGATTTTTTTGGGGGTTGAATTCGGGAATTGGGGAAAGGGACTTTTTTATTTTTTCGGGATTGGAGGGACTAACCCCGCGCGCCGGTCGGTGCTGAAATCCCCCTCCGGTGGTATGCACTATTGTGTTAATGCAACCGGCGGTTGCACCTGCAAAAAATGAGCAAAAAATAAGCCCGGCATAACGCCGGGCCGCTCTCACTTGCTATATTTACAGGCAAAATATATTGTCAGTATAATGATTGCCAATAATGTCATACCGTTGCGCCTCCCTTGCAGGTGATCCCTCTCCGGGCCATCGCGGTATCAAAATACTCCGCTTTTGTGGCCCTCCAGTTCTCGGCCCATGCAAGGGCGGCGTTTTGCGCCCAGTACGGCACGCCCAGCGCATCGCACCGATCCATGCAAAAAGACATATCCTTGCGGATCGCGGGCATCTCGGCATCATCCGCGCCGAACCTCTCAAGAGTATAGTAATACTCGGCACACCAGTGTGCAAGGCCTTCCAGCGCCCCGAATTGGCGCTTATTGGCTTGATAGATCATGTTATAACCCCCTTATTAGCTCAAAGCAGCGCCGCCACGCGGGGCTTACTGCTCCGCCCGGTGGTTCCAAAGCACAGCAACATCACATCTCTGTTGTGCATATCCGGGGTCAATGGTAGCGCAGCAGCCACAGCAGCACACACGCCAGCGGCTACCGGCTGCGTGTTCGTACTGTTCATAAACAACATTCGTACTGCCGCAAAATGGGCACGGCAGCAGCTTCAAATCTCCAACGCCTTTAAAATACTGTGTTTTCATTTTTTTATACGCTCCTTTGTGTTGTTTTCCTGCCCTCTCTCGTGGGGCTGGCGGGTACAATCTGTTTTGTGGGGAGGTGTACCGGCTCCCGTTGGACTTATGCCAGCGCCCCGGCGGGCTGGCGGCCATTGTTGGCGATGGGTGCGCGTTGTGAGTCCGTGCCGGGCTTGTGATCGTGTTTATTACCCATGAGCGCCCACCCCTTGCAGGGTGGCCGGGCTTGCACCGGCGGCGCGTTATGCGTCGGCCTTGCGGGCGGTGGTGGGCTTACTGCTTGCTTGCCAGATACTCCGCCGGGATGATCTCGCCATGTGCACCAGTGCGCGGCAGATGATACCGGCACACGTTCGGGCGATCCTGCAAGGGCCACAGGCTAACGCAAGGCCACTTGACCCCGGCGGCTCGCTCTGCATCGCATAGAGCCTTATACACGGCTTCCCGGCGGGCGATCTCTGCCCAGTCCGGCGCGAATGTATCCCCGCGCATGTACTCGGCTTCGGTGTCTCCGCTGTGGAACCCATCCGCAAAAACCCGATACCCTGCCAGGTTGGGCAGAACCTCCACCGCGTCAAAGTGTGCCCCGATCTCATCCAGCAACTCCAGAATGCCCGCCGGGGTGTACTCGCGCCGCTTGCTGTCACGCTCTACAGGGAGCCGCCGCAGGTTGTAATCATCCTTGCCAATATAATGGCAACTGTCTACATACAGCCGCCCGGCGGTCTTATTCATCCCGCTCAAGATCTCCAGGTACACCGCGCGGCCCTTGTCATCATGAAACATAGTGCGGAGACGGCAGTTCCCGCGCAGCTCTTCGGCAGTGTCGCAGCACCCAAACGAGCCCGCGCCTTCAAAATACAGTTTTTTCATTTTTATACGCTCCTTTATAAAGTATCCGCCAAAACGTGCGGTTGTTAATCGTCTAGGGCAAGCGCTACAGCGTCCGCAATACCCTGCATTGTCATGGGTTCCCGTGCGTTGCACACGCTTATAATGCTGTTGCTGTGGTATCGCGTCCAATCGTTGACATCAACGTGATATTTTGCCATAACCTCCCCGTCAGCCCGGTCATAGCTGATTTGCACGTATCCATTCCAGCCGTCAAGCCCCTTTGTTTCCCCGGCGGCTTTCTTCAAGCCCTGCATCTTGATGCCGTATTTTTCAAGTTTCATCTTTGCTACCTCCTGCCCTTTGGGCTCTTTTCTTTTGATGTCTTTATTCTATCACCGTATACGGTTATTGTCTATTGACATTCTATACAACGTTGACGGTTATTTTGTGTTGATTTTGTACGTATACGGTTTTTGCTTGGTGTGTTATAATGGCTTTGGAGGTGATCTATATGCCAGTATCAGCAGCACACACCCGCGCCAGCGTCAAATATAATAAGAGTAGGGACAGTATCACAATACGGCCCACAAAAGAGGACGGCGCGCAAATCCGCGATGATGCGGAGCGCGCAGGGCAAAGCATCCAAAACTATATCTTGCAGGCCTGCCAAGAGCGGCGAGAGCGCGATGCAAGCAAGTAACACCCCGCCAGACCACCCACCGGGCATTGCATGTACTTTTGCCCCGGCGGGCAAAGTCGGACGAAAGTCGAATTGGTTTTGAAAGTCGAATGAATTCCAGCGCTTCCGGCATCCCCGGCGGCGCTTTTTTATGCACTTTTGTGCTTTTTGGTTGCTTCCAAAATTTAATACACGTTGCAACGTCAATCAGATGTTCGCTAAATCATTATTTAGCGAAATATACACCCAAAAGGCACATTTTGCCCCTCTGGGGCCGTCCTGGGGAGCATATCCGCCGGGCCGGAAGGTGCTGCGGTCAGGGTGCGCCGGTCTGCATCCCGCTGCCAAAGTCGAACGGGTTTGAAAGTCGAACCAAAGTCGAAACGCTCCCAAAGTCGAAGGGGCATCCCCTGCCTGAAAGTCGAATGATTTTGCGCGAAAAAATCTCCGGCAAAGTCGAATTGGGTTTGAGTTATGCACTTTTGTTTCATGATTCAGGTATATACCCCGTGTTTTTGACCATTTCGCATGGATATTTGTTTCAAGAGATGGTTTTGAAGTAGGGATAATTATTCGTGTTGATGGGTCTTTTTTGATGATGACGGCAAGTCGCTCACGTTATTCCCTGCTTTATTTTTTCATCTTTTGGGCTTTAGCTCCCTTTTTTGGGCTTTGTTTCCTCTTTTTGCCTTTGTTTTCCGCTTTTTTGGGGTTAGTTACTGCCATTATCGGGCATTCTCTCTCTGCTTTTAGGTTTTACTGTGGTATTAAAGCGAGTATAGGCATAATAAAAGAGCACCCGGCAGTTTGTTTATATGCTGCTAGATGCTCTGTTTTCGTTTATTCAGTTTCTTTTGCTTGTTTCTTTTCCCTGCGTGGCTTTGTTTGAACCGGTTCTATCAGCTGCTCCGGCTCTTTGACTTCCTTGAAGTCGTCTATCTCTACAAAGTCGGCACTGAATCTGTCTTCTATTTCCTTGCGGGACATGTTTTCGCCTAACGGGTCTTTTGTTGCGGTAATGATTTCTTGCTGGTCTTGCAGTCCATCGTAGTTTTTCTGCCAGAATAGCCCTGTTACCGGGTTGATTGCACCGTCCTGCATCAGCATTTCCCGGTACATCCCACATACACGCTTTATTTCTCGCGCGAATTCCTGGTATTCCTTTTGCGAGCTGCGCCTTTTTCCGCTTTCCCAGCAGTTTACAGTGTCTCTATCCACTCCCATAGCAGCATACGCCGCCATGTTGCCCACTTTCATGTTATACTTGACGCATAAATCAAGATAGTCATAAAAGCGTTTTCTGAGGGCTGGCAGGTCGTTTGTGCTGATTTTGGGAAGCTGGGATATCACAAGCAAAAATTCAATGCGCCTTTGATTCCCTTCCGGCACATTATCAGGGTCATTATCAATCATGATCGGGCTGTTTCTTTTGGTTGCCCTGCTTCCCATTGTCCTGTGCCTCCTTTATCCGGCTTATGGCCGTTTTGTAATAGTCGGGGTTCTTCTCTATCCCGATGAAGTCTCTATTTGTGTTGATACAGGCTACTCCGGTTGTTCCGCTGCCCATGCAGTTGTCTAATACCGTCTCGCCTGGGTTTGTGTACGTCTTAATCAGCCATTCTTCCAGCTTTACAGGCTTTTGGGTTGGGTGCAATCCCTTTTCCCTTGGGAATTTCAGAATTGTTGTGGGGTTCCGCTTGCCGTCACTACAGTCTGTTAAGATGTCGTCACGAAACTTTCCCCAGTTTTTTGGAAGCCTTTCGCCCTTGCCCCCCTCTTATAGGGCTTTCCGTCCACATATTGCTTGTTATAGGTCGGCTGGTGCTTATAGAATATCTGGATGCTTTCATGCACTTTCAGGGGCTTGCGGTTTGCGTTCAGAAAGTCGCTACCGTTTTCCTTTACCCATATCAGCTCATACCGGTACAAGTCTTTCCCAGCGCTTACAAGGGCCGCTGTAAATGGCATATCGCTGTGCAGTGCTATAACGCCATTGCTTTTGATTATGCGCCTGTATTGCGCCCATAGCGGCTCCAGCGGGATGATGACATCCCATTTATTCCGCGTTGTACCATAGGGCAGGTCGCACAAAATCATGTCTATACTGCCTTCTGGTATCCCCTTCAAGATGTCCATGCAGTCTGCGCAGTATAGTTTCATGTTTCCCCCATATAGCAAAAGTGCCAGCCGAACTTTCAAGTTCAACTGGCACTTGGCAATTAAGCACTTGGCACGCTATTTCTTATTGATATTATAGCATATTATGCGCTAATATGCAAGTTTTTTTATTTGCCGGTGCTACCAAATCCTGCGTTGCCGCGTTCCCGATCCGGCATCTCGCTGCACGGGTAAAAGTCGAAAGGTTCCACCTTGATAAACACGATTTGGGAAATTTTATCCCCAGAATGGACTTTATAATCCGTTTTTCCGTGATTATAGAGCTTTACGCAGATGCTCCCGGTATATCCTGCATCGATCACACCTTCGCTTGTCAGATCATGCTTAACATTCAGGCCGGATTTGCTTTTCAGGAACCCCGCATAGCCCTGCGGAATGTCAATGTGCACGCCGGTATCAATTACAGCGCTTCCGTTCGCCGGAATCATCACATCAACAGGGCTTTTCAGGTCTGCACCTGCATCCCAGCCAAAATGTGCGTATTCTGGCATGTATGCGCCGTCATCCAGCACAACAGCAACCTGTTTGTGCACAGTATTGCAGCTTTTGCAGCAGTTATTTTTCATTTGTTCCCTCCTTAATCAGCAATCCCAAGTGCAGCGAACGAGAAGCACGGTAAAATCATCCATGCCCAAATTCCGCTGCCAGTAGAACGCACCATATAGGCGATGAATGCCAAAGTCGCAGTCAGTGCAAGCGCGTTGCCGATACTTTTCATATGTTCCTCCTTAAATTTTGTGTGCCAGAACCGCTTTTCCGTAAGTCGTGCCGTCTTTATCGGCAATTTTTAGAACGCCGTTGATGCTCACTTTGGGCGGTTTTCTTTTGCTGTGTGCCACCATCTGTGGGCTGCCATATCTTCCTTCTCTTCGGCATGATTCACACTTCTTTTCGTTCTTCTTTCTGGCAAAAACCCTCCCGCACCATTCACATTTGACAAGCGATTGCTCATTGCGTCTTGCGTTTTGCAGTGCAACAGCAGCTTCATGATGCTTTTTCTTGCATTCCGGGCAAAGTCGGGCTTTTGCGCTTCCCTCAAATTCCTTTTTACATTCAGTGCAAATCTTAACCATTTACTCGCCCCCGTGCGTGTGCTCCATGTAAATTACCGGCTCTTGGTTATCTTCCGTAACTGCAGCTCTGCCAACGGACACGCCGATGGAATAGGCTCCCGCAATCAAAATTGTGACAATCGCGGTGCCAAGAATCGAAAGTAAAATGTTCATTTTTGCTCCTTCCAAAGCCATGAAATCTTTTTGCAGCACAGTGCAAACAGGTAGATCAGCAATGCGCCGATAAGCATCGCTCCCGGTGCTGCAACAAAGATCAGAGCAAGGCATTTGATTGTGTAGATGCAGTTTGCGTCAAATACTGTCATGCGTCTTTCCCTCTTTTTTCACTTTCCATACTGCATATAGAGCATCCATTACTCGCTGTCCTTCCGGCGTGGCGGAATTGAACGGCAAATACGCACTGATACATGCTTTTCTAATGGCTCTCAACGCATCACGCGCCGAATCAAATCGTTTTCATCACCAAAATCTGAAATCTTCGGCACGCCGTCAAAAGAAATGCACTTGCTGTTTCCTGAGTCAAAAAACGTATGGTTCATTCTTCCCTCCGCAACCACTTGATAGCATCTTTCACGCTGTCAAATTCTTCTATATATGCAAAGCCCGTGCTATTTTCGCAAGCTGCCACGACAGCACCACCTTCACAATTTTCCAAAGATGGATACAATCCTTTTTTCTCCTTTTGGTGGTCGATTATGTAACTCATACATGCTTTATCAATGATTTTTACCGGGTCATTCATCTGCGTTCACCATCCTTGCTCCACAGTGGGGGCAATATTTGTACTTTGATGCTGCCCATCTGGATTCCCATGCACAGCGAGAGCAAGCTTCCCAGCTTCCGTCTGCACCTTCATCCGGTGCTTCAATCCATTTTGCCGTAAGTCGCAGGGATTCGGGGTCGATGGTGGGCATAATATCAATGTCATCAGTTCCAACTGCGTAAAACTCGCCACTTTCTGGGCAATCACGAAACATTACCTTTACAACACGCTTTTTAAGTGCATTTGCATCAATCAGCCGCACATGTTCTTTGCTCATTTTCCTACCTCCTTTAATCTCCGTTCCCAGCGCTCATGCTTTTTGAGTTGCATCCGCATGACGCAATTAAGATAATCAGGCCCTTTACAATCAAGATATTCGCTCACGCAAAGCATCACGTCTGCAATTTCTTCCTGCAAAGCATCATAGCATTCGTCAATGGTTTTAGGCGTTGGGTTTTCACCGCGATACTTCCGCGCGGTTTTCAACGCTGCTTGCGCAAGTTCTGAACACTCTTCTGCAAGCTGTTCAAGAAATGCAGGCTCACCGATTCTTTCTACTATCGTTTTGGGCTGTTCTTTCGGCTGGCTTGCGCCTGGAATCGGGCAGCCTATTGTTGTATTCATTCTGATACCTCCTCTACATACGCTATGCTCTGGTGCAGATTAAGAAATTTCGGATTGAGAACACAAGCCGGGGCGACAGCATTGCTTAAGTACGCATCGTCGTTGCTCAACGGACCAGCCGCATTCACACCGCGAACGTCGGACGCGTCGCCAGTGTCGGAATCCTTGTCGCCGCAATACCACGGCGTGGCAGTCCAAATCCAGCTGTCGTAGTGCGGAATAAACTCACGGTACTTGCGGTACTCGTCACATGTCAGGATAAAAACGAGGTCTTCCACAGCACCATAGGCGCGGTCGCCGTTGTCGGCAACAAGTTCAACGGTATGTGACAGCAGACTATTTTTCTCGAAAACAGCGTTCGCCATATCAGATAGAATTCCACGCACATTACTGGTTCGGTAGTTATTCCAGTTTCCTTTTTCATCGACATACTGTTCGTCCGGGCAGAATTTTACATCTTTTGCCCACGGTTCAGCCATAATAGCCAGCACGCCGCCGTCAGGGTGGTTCGGGTCAAGGCATACCCACTCGGAATTTTTGAAAATGAAGTGTTCGCCTGGGCGCAAAGCTGTAATGTTAGTCATTGTCCGTCACCTTCGTTCTGTGATTCCACAATTCAATCGCGTCCTGCTCGTTTTTTGTGAGGACAGTTCCGATGCGGCAGTAGTCGCACCGCACTGCATACATGCCCTCATAGCTTACATATAATCCGGCTGTAGAACCACAGAACGGGCAAGGCTTTAGTTCGATATCATCATCAATCGTTACCATTGTCACCATTGTCGTGTGTCGTGTCACCATTGTCGGTTACCTCCGTGAGCCAGTATTTGCAACGGCAGCCGTTGCATCCTTTTTCATTTGTGCATCCAATGCTTTCATCAACGTCGCAAGGTCTAATACACAAAATTCCATTATCTTCATCTATTGGTGCATTCGGAAACATCTTCAAAAACTCGCTCTGGCGAATCTTTACGGGGTGGTCTTTCGCCCACTGCTCGACTTTTGAAATCGTTTCTTCAATGCTTTTAGCCGAATCGCCGCCTAAACTACCAATGCGAATGACCATGCACAGGCCCTCCTTAAAAACAGGACATTCCTCGCAGCCTAGATTTCTACATAACCTGTTCATCGTCTTGAAAAATTCAACTGCGTCCATAGTCTCACTCCTTACCAATCTACGTTTATAACTACAAAATCTCCGTTTTCTATTGCGCGATGCAATTTCAAGATTTCGCTGATTTCTTCAGTCGTCATAATCCATTCATTGCGGCCTTTTGCGCTTCTTTCAGCAGATTTTCACATTCCGGGTTCTTGAAAACCTCCCATCGCAAAGAGTGAATGTCTCGCTTTTCTTTCGTAAGACCGGTTTGAGCAATCGGCTTCTGCAAAAGCCTGGAACAGATATACTCTTTGCAAATCAAAGGCCGCACAGAGTAAACATCGCACTGTTTTGTGTGCTCATTGCGGAATGGGCAGCTTAAATCCGGCCCGCCCTTTGTTTCCAAAAAAGAGCGCTTATTTTCCTGCAAGTGGTGCTTTCTGGCATAATCTCGCAGCCGTTTAATTTCGCCTTTCGTGAGCGGAAGAAGATCAGCGCAGCATTCGCCGCACCCGCTGCAATGGCCGTCAATGCAGTTATTAGAGCAAATACCGCTTGCATTCAGCAGCGCGGATGCTTTACCAGCCAACTTCTTGAACAAAGTCATTCGGCCCTCCTTCCCATTCATCGCATCCGTCATCCCAAAAGTCGGCGCAATGCGGGCTGTCGGCGTTGTAGCACACACCGTTGAACGGTTCATTCCATCGGCAAGCGTTGCAACATTTATCCATATTTGCAGGCGCTTCAAAGCTCATAATTGTTCCCCAGTTTCATCCACATCAATCCCGATGTTTTGCAGCGTAACCTGCGCCCATGTGTCTGCCAGCTGGTCAACACGGTAGCTGGAATACTTTTCCGCGACAGGGCCGCTCATGGCATTCTGGATTTTAACCAGCGTGGATGGCTTCAGTCCCACCTGATAGCAAGCCAGCAGGCATAAATACAGTGATCTCAAGGCAATATCCTGCCGTTCTTTCATCACTTCCTCATGCACCCTTGCGATTGATTCAGCCTCAAGCTTTGCAATATAAGCTTCCGCCTCTTTCTTGTAACAGGCCGGGAGCTGTATTTTGGCTTTCATGTTTATCTCCTCCTGTGGCCCGGCAGTCCGTGATTCCTCACATCCCGCCGGATTTTGTCTCCCCTGAGCACATCCGCTTCGTTCAATGCCTGAGCCTGCAGGCGCTGCTTGCTGATGTCATCCATCTTGGCACGGTACGCAAGATATTTGCTGCAAGTGCTATGGCATAGCGTGTGGCGTTCCTGGCAATGCTCGCATGGGGCGGATAGTGTTCCGATCATAGTTCACGCTCCTTGTATTGCCCGGTCAGATAGCTCAGAATAACGCCTTGCGCATCGTTGCAGCCCCGGCAAACCTCTGCGGCGTACCCTTCGGCGCGCAGCTTTTGCAGCCAATAGCGCTGATATTGGCTTACAATGCCGCCTTTCTGGCGTTTCAGCTCCACAAATAGCCCGTAATACTCACCGCGCTTGATGGGCAAATACAAATCTGGAACGCCGGGTTTCACGCCCATCTGCTTAAATCTTGCCGCCTCACGCGGATTGCGTTTCCCACCGTTAGGAATGTGAAACAGCATTTTCAGCTGTGGATATTTCCCGGATTGCATCTCAGCCCACTGCATTAAGGCAATCTGTTCTGCATCTTCGGTAGGGGTCGGAATCGTTGTTTTCCGCATATCATCCCTCCCATCCTGCATATGCGTTGCGGCCTGCGGCTTGTGCCGCGTTGTATTTTGAGATTTGCCGCCTTTGGAACTGTTTTTTGACTGTTTTTCAAGGAATTCATGGTCGATATCAAGGTTTCTTCTCATTACAGGCCATAGTATACGCTCACTCCCGCTGAACTCTTGCGTTGCTCCGTCCATCTCATAGTCGAGCATCACACGCACCAAGTGCCCCGCTAACGGCGTTTTCGGCTTTGGGGTAAGAAAGTATATAGCTTGCTTTTCGTAGCGCTTATAGGCGCTGCTAGGGGCTATGAAGGGTATTCCCGTTTTTCGATTCACCAAAATGCGTTGTGAGTTCTTTTTCGTGACCGGCGGCAGCGGGATGGTGTACTTGTAGATCACATGCCTTCCTCCCGTGCCTTTGCCCGGAATTCCGCTGCTTTCAGCTTCCATTGCGCTGTGTCATAAGCGCACTTCATCAACTTCTCGCTGTATTTTTCCATTTCCCGGTCAAGTTCAATCGTTTTTTCTGTGCAAGTCTGTGCAAGCTGCATGTACAATTCTCGGTTAGTCAATGTTTGTCACCTCACAAAATAGATGGAACGGCTTCACCCACGCAAAATCAAGCTGTCCGCAAGCGCCGTGCCTGTTCTTGACGATCTCAATCACGGTATCGCTTTCGCTTGGCGGGTCTTCTTCCCGCTGTTCTCGCAATTTGGTGTAGTGTTCCGGGTTAATGGCAAGAATCATGTCTGCATCGTGTTCAATGGTGGCGGAGCCGAACATGTCGGACATCTTGATAAGCCCCGTGTCGGCGGCTCTCGCAGCCTGTACAAGCTCAATGATGCAGATATGATATTTCATTGCCAGCTGCTTTAATCCCCTTGTAAGGGCCGCTAATTCGTCATTGCGCTTTTCTTTGGCGTTCGGTGGTGCCACAAGTCCCAGATGGTCAATGACAACCACTTCCGGTTTTCGCTCCTTGATGGTCAGTTCAACGTCTGCAAGGCTGGTCAGGCTGGAATCATCCAGAATCAGCTTGTACCGTCTTTTCAGGATTTCTGCATCCTCTGCAATCTTGCTTTCTTCCTCTTCGGTCAGCGCATGATTTGTGATGCGGATGCTGTCGATCTGTTCCCATCGGGAAAAGATTGCTGTGTAAAGCTGTTCCCGGCTCATTTCCATTGACTGGTACAGCGTCAGGCAGGTTTGCGATATCTGCGCCGCCATTTGCAGGGCCAGTGTAGATTTGCCTTTGCCGGGCCGGGCGGCAATCACTGTTACACCGCTTCGTACAAGTCCGCCGGTCAGTTTATCCAGCGTTCCAAAACCCGTTTGGATGTTGTCATTCGGTTTTTTCAGCCATTGTAGGAAGTCCTCTATTCCATCAGCAAAGTCCTTTGCGCTGCGCTGGCGCTGGTGCTCCATGATGTGCTGCTGCTTTTCCATCATGGCGGCAACCGCGCCGAACATTTCATCCGCGTCTGCATCCGATGCCACAAGTTCGCCCATCTTGGCAATCATCAGCCGCTTCCGGTATCCATCCAGGACACAGTTGATGTAGGTGTTAAATCCGCTCACCGATGGAACTGTCTGGGCGCATTCGTAAGCAATCGCCTTGATGTTTTCTTTGCAGCGTGATATTATCGATACTGCATCCGCCCGTTCCCCTCTGCGATCAAGCTCCTTGCAAAGCAGGAAGATATCTCCCAGGTCTTTGATGCTGAACATCTGCGCTGTCAGGCTTTTGAACGCTTCGCTTTGCCGGTCAGGCTCTATCAGCATGATGCCAATAACGGCTTTTTCCGCAACAGCTGTATTCATTTGCCTGCCTCCTTCCACCCAATGAGTTTGGGAACAACGCCGTTAATCAGATCTTCCCGTGTGTATTCCCGGTCATAGATAGGAATCAGGTCTTCAGACTTGCGGGGTTCAGCAGGTGGCTGCGCTGTTTCGTCTTCCCAGCGTTTTTGATTCAGCCAGGTAGCAGGATATGGGATATACTTGCCGCTATCTTTCTGCCACTGTTCTGTGGTCTTGAGATACTCAAGGCTTTTCAGGATTGCGGACAAGGTAGATTCGTCAGTAACAAGCTTCTCAAATTTCTTGCGTGCATCTGCCTTGCCTGTCTTCTTGGGATAGGCTGACCAGAAGGTGTCAAATCGAGGAGAAATCGCGTCAACCCCTTGGGGGGTATAGGGGGTATTCTTAATTTCTTTATTATTCTTTATATAAAGGTCTGTGTTAGCACTGTGTTGGTTCTGTGTTACCTGTTTGTTAGATTCTGTGTTAGTGCATTGGTAATCACTGTAATTATTCACCGTAAACACGCTAAATTTTCCGTGTTCGCACTGTGTTATTTCTTGTGTTGATTTTAGATGACATAAAGCAGTGCGCACAGATTGAACAGATATGCCGGTATCTGTTGAAATTTGGCGGATAGATGCAACTGCCTGTCCAGTTTCCAGGTGAACCCCCTTGTAATAACAGGGTTCATAGCAGGCCAGAAATAGCAGATGCAGGAACACACATTTTGTTGGAGTGTCTGTGTACCACCCCCATTTCATCATGCGGCGGTACAGCTTGATGT
>ERZ825137.3990-NODE-3990-length-15215-cov-3.290040_pt1 | contig 15215 bp, 14 predicted proteins | sample MGYA00519873_ERZ825137 | MGnify/ENA primary metagenome ERZ825137 (study PRJEB31778, sample SAMEA3449190) | human gut metagenome | biome: human gut; feature: human-associated habitat; material: faeces | place: United Kingdom | collected 2010/2012 ...
GGAAATTTGCCATCACGAATTTATCCGTGATCTGGTAGGAAAACACGAAACCATCCCCCATGAGGAAGAATGTAACCACATACGAGGTAATAGCAGTGAACATCAACGGTACCAACGAGGCCATCGTCAGATCAAGCATCAACACCTCCATCGTGAATACAATCCCGGCAATCGGAGCTTTAAAGATCCCGGCAATGGCACCTGCCGCTCCACAACCGATCATCAAGGTCATCACCTTGTAGTTCATCCGAAACAAGCGTGCCAGATTCGAACCTATGGACGCCCCGGTCAACACGATGGTAGCCTCCGTCCCAACCGATCCTCCGAAACCAATGGTCAGGGTACTGGCTATCATCGAGGTGTAATTGTTGTGCGGCTTGATCATACTATTTCGACGGGAAATAGCATACAAGACCTTTGTCACACCATGACTGATTCCCTCTTTCACGAAAAATTTCACAAATAATGTCGTCAGCAAGATTCCGATAAAAGGGTATATAAAAAAAAGCAAGTTACCACTGTCCACCTGCATCCGTTCTGTGAAAAACATATGAGTAAAATGTACCATATTTTTCAGCACAACTCCCGCCAAGCCAGTAACAATACCGACCAGAATACTCAACATGACAATAAATTGCTTTTCTTTGATGTAACGGACTCGCCACACCAAAAATTTCCCCAATAACCCCTTTTCGTTAATCGCCGCCATGATCTAAAAGTGTATCAAACTATTTTTTCATTATACCTTTTATAGAACCATATTGCGGGTAGAAATCAATAGAAATACCTTCGTTATTGATGACATCCAAAGGGAATTGTTTGATGAATCCGAGTTGTGGTATAACACTCCGAACAGTCATCACTGTCTCTTTTCCTTTCAGCAAGCATAAATCGGCAACAGCCGGTTCTCGATAAGAGAGAGACGGTACCGGACGGGAATTCCCAGCCTGTTGGGCATCTTTCTTCGGAACATAGATATTTTTCAATTCAACAATATAAGGGATAGCAGACACGTTATTTTTTGCCGTGATCCCGTCGTTCGCAGAAAAACGGAACAAAACAATTGATTCATCGGCTTTTTCCGGAACAAAAGAGATGGTTTTAACAACTTCACGGGTTTCCCTTTTCCCCATGAATAAACTCATGTAATTTGCCTCAAGTTCATCCAGAGCTTTTAAAGCCTCTGCTGTGGCCGAACCTCCGGCCAGTAATTCCAATCTCTTTTTACGAATATTGAATATCTCTGACGTGATCTCATCCACGTAATCTTTATTTTCTTTTAACACGTGCCGTTCTATCGGGTCCCATACCCGGCGCATCTCACCTTCAACTTCCATCTCCGTGAAATTGGAATCAAGTACTTCCTTCTGGGTGGAACGAATACCGAAATACACGTAATTAATACCTGTTCCCACGCTTTTCTCCTTTTCCTCGTAAACAATCTCTTCGTCACGAGTCTGGTTCGTGCTGCCACTTCCTACACCGGCTAAAAAGCCTTCAGGAGTTACATTCAATAAAATAGAGTTATATTCTCCGACAGCATTCACAGTATAAGAAGCTTTCGGGTCAGGCAAGGCCCGCGGAATAAATTTGATGTTTTTAATCATCCATTCTTCGCCTTCACTCGTGATTTCCGGAGAAACACCTAACTGTTGTTCGGCATATTGTCGGAAAGGTCCCGGAATCAAACGACTACATTCCATCGTAATAACCACGTCGTAACTGATCTTTGGTAAAGTATAATCAACTGACACCTGCGTGGTCAATTCTCTCTTTTTCTGTCCCGAAACAGACAGGGATACTAATCCCACTAACCCGATTATAAAAAATAACTTTTTCATCTTTCTATCGCTGTTTAGCCATATTATATGTTTCCATCTTTTTCCACACCCAACCCAGTTTATCAGCAATATCCCCGGCTCGTGTACCTCTCATCCCCTGCTCTTCTGCGGCCAAATCACCGGCCCAACCGTGGGCATATACTCCGATTATCGCTGCATCCAATGACGAATGTCCACTTGCCAGTAAAGCCGCAATAATACCCGTCAACACGTCTCCTGCTCCTCCTTTAGCCATTCCCGGGTTACCGGTCATATTAAAGTAACATTCACCCTCCGGAGTAGCTATTACCGTATGCGCACCTTTCAGCACGACATACACTTGGTGTAGACGTGCAAAGGTGCTTAATTTATTTAATCTATCAAAATCATTTACACTTTTTCCTGCTAATCTTTCAAATTCTTTCGGGTGAGGAGTCAACACGGCTCCTTCCGGCAGCAGTTCCAGTAATCCAGAATCCAAGGCTAACAAATTCAAGGCATCAGCATCTAACACGATCTTTCCTCGCCATACGGATAATAATTGACGAATTCCCTCTGCCGTGACAGGTGAAGTCCCGATTCCCGGACCAATCCCGACCGCCTGAAAACGGAAAAGATTGTCTACACCAGAAAAACAAAATTCATTCCGATCCACTTCAACCAGTGCCTCCGACACGGAGAGATGAATCATTTCTTTTAACTTACGGGGGACATGCACGGAAAGCAGTCCCGTTCCGGACCGAATAGCCCCCTTGGCTGCTAACACAGCTGCCCCCATCATGGGATAAGAACCCGCTATTAATAAGGTATTACCCAAAGTTCCTTTATGAGAAAACTTTTCAGGTATCAATAACCGGGATGCAACCACTTCTTCTGTCAGATAATAATAAGCAGCAGGATACTCCCGCAATATAGCCGGATGCAAACGGATATCTAACACGTCCCAATGCCCCACGTAAACTACATCTTCCGGAAACATAAAGGCTAACTTGGGAAATTGAAAAGTAAACGTATAATCAGCTTTTACGATCGCCCCGTTATTTTCCCCGTTATCCTCTCCCATCAAACCGGATGGAATATCTATTGCCACAACCGGATGGGACAAACAATTTATCCGATGGATTACATTTCCCAAAAATCCCGTTACTGGACGGTTTAACCCGGCCCCGAAAATGGCATCCACGAGCACGCTATTTTCATCCGGCTGCAAATTATCTGGATTTTTCACCTCAATATAACATCCTCCCATATCAATGAATCGTTTCCTGTTCACAGCACAATCCGGAGATAGGACACTGTTTCCATGCAAACCGAATACCTTGACATTCAATCCTTTTTTTAACAGTAATCTTGCCACGACATACCCGTCACCCCCGTTATTTCCGAAACCAGCCAGAATGTTAAAAATATGGTTATTGGGGAAAAAAATCAATAATTTTTCTGTAAAAACAGTAGCTGCCCTCTCCATCAAATCCAACGATGTTACCGGCTCATTCTCAATCGTATATTTATCCAATTTTTGTAAATCCGAAGTCTTGAAAATTTTATTATTCTTCAACATAGCGATAGGTTTCAAACGTTTTCAATGACTAAAGATAAAAAAATAATTTATATTTGCAGACTATTAGCGTGAATGAAAAAATTTAATTATTTACCAATACAAATTAAAAACAAAAGTTATGTTCAAAAATCATCCTAAAGGGTTGCTTACTGCGGCTCTAAGTAATATGGGAGAACGTTTCGGCTATTACATCATGAATGCCGTGTTAGTGTTATTCCTATGTTCTAAATTTGGTTTGAGCGAAGCCGCCAGTGGTACCATTTATTCCTTCTTTTATGCTGGTATTTACATTTTAAGCCTTGTCGGAGGTCTTATTGCAGACCGCACGCAAAACTACAAAGGAACCATTAAGACTGGTCTTGTAGTTATGGCAATAGGATACATTATCCTATCTGTTCCAATCCTTGCGACATCGCAAAATACAACTTGGTTATTGACTCTTACTTGTGTTGCCTTGTTTCTTATTGCATTTGGTAACGGTTTGTTCAAAGGTAACTTACAGGCCATCGTGGGTCAAATGTATGATAATTTTGAAGCAGAGGCAGCAAAACAGGGGCCAGAGGCTCTCAAAATCGCAAAAGACAAGAGAGATTCAGGTTTCCAGATTTTCTACGTATTCATCAACGTGGGCGGTCTAATTGCTCCGTTCATTGCTCCGGTTTTACGCCAATGGTGGTTGGGTGTAAACGGATTATCTTACAACGCACAACTTCCAGCCCTTTGTCACGAGTACGTTAATAATGCTGCAAACATGGCTCCCGAAGCACTTGCCAACTTACAGCAACTTATGACGGCTGCTGGTGGAGCTATTACCGATATGACTGCTTCTTGTCTCCAATATCTGCAAATTTTCAATGAAGGAATTCACTACTCATTCATTGCCTCTGTTGCAGCCATGCTTATTTCTCTTGTAATTTTCTTTGTTTCACAAAAAACATTCCCGAATCCAGCAAAGAAAGCTGCTGCGCAGAGTGTAACCTACACGGCAGAAGAAAAAGCTGCTATGGCTAAAGAAATTAAACAAAGAATGTATGCCTTGTTTGCAGTATTAGGTATAGTGATTTTCTTCTGGTTCTCGTTCCACCAGAATGGAATGTCTCTTTCATTCTTTGCCCGCGATTTCGTTGATTCTTCCGCAGTTGCCCCTGAAGTATGGCAAGCTATCAACCCATTTTTTGTCATCGTTCTTACCCCAATGATCATGGCTATCTTTGGATTCCTTGCAAGACGTGGTAGAGAAATCTCAACCCCAAGAAAGATCGCAATCGGTATGTTCATTGCAGGTTTGGCTTTCTTGTTCCTTGCAGTGTTCTCAATGATGAAAGGCTATCCTTCTGCAGACACTTTCAAAGGTCTTCCTATCGCAGAACAAATGGCAGCAAAAGCTCATTGGTGGGTTCTTATCGTTACTTACTTCTTCTTAACTGTTGCAGAGCTATTTATCTCTCCTCTAGGATTGTCATTCGTATCAAAAGTTGCTCCAAAGAGCATGCTTGGTTTGTGTCAAGGCCTGTGGCTTGCTGCTACCGCTCTTGGTAACCTTCTACTTTGGATTGGCCCGCTCATGTACAACGCATGGCCGATTTGGCAATGCTGGTCAGTATTCTTGATCGTATGTCTTGTATCTATGGGAGTTATGCTTGGTATGGTGAAATGGCTTGAAAGAGTTACAAAATAACCTTATTTATCAACAATAAAAAAGAGTTCAGAAAATTCTGAACTCTTTTTTATATCAAAATCAATTCTTAAAAATTGATCTGAAGTCCTACCCCCAACACTTCCTTAAACTGCACTCTCGGCCCTGCCGTTCCGTCTTCTTGGGCGATCTTTACATCATTATCATATAACAAGTTTGTTGATAAAGTCGTCGAAAACCATTTATTAATGGCCATATTTAATTGAACCTCCCAGCGAACATCAATGTTCTGAGGATCTTTCAAATAATTAGAATACAATTCCAGACGAGAATAAACCTTCATATTAGGCAAAAACTCATAATTCACTTCTGCCTTCAAGTTTGCACCAAACTCAGATAACAAATGTTTTCCCTTATCCACACCGAAAGCTCCTTCATCCGACAAACGACTATCAGCTACAATAGTTCCCCTCCAAGAAGCCGGGGTAAAAGTGGCCGTAAATATCTTATTCGGACTCCAAGTAACACCGGTACCAATCATCAAGTATCCCGGAGCCATGAACTTTGAAATAAAATCAGAATCCTCAATATTATAATCGTATCCTTTCGCAAACTGCGTATTAAAGTTCAATAAAGCACTCCAGTAAAGTGTTTTATAAATCTGATACCCATAAGTGGAAGCAAAATATATCTTATCGTTTGTTTTCCGGGCGCTCTTACCATCATTTTTCGTCAAACCGTATCCCAGTTCCAAACGATTTTGCCACAACTGACGATCTCGCTTAAAATCGGCACTATATGTTATCTGGCTATCAAATGCCAAAGCAGACTCACCTCCGGCAGACCAACTACTCAAACTTACTTGCGTTAATTTTAACCCGAAGTAACCGGCTTTTGTCCACGCCGTATCTCTTACCGGCTGCGCATACAATTGTCCAAAACCCAATACAAATAGGGCAATAACAAAGAATCTTTTCATCATACTCTTATTAAATTATTTAGGTTTAAATTATACTATCTTTTGACTGATAAACGTGAAACAACAAAGATTTGTTATAAAAAAAGCAGGTTATTTTCTAACCTGCTTTAGAAGAAGTCTTTTTTCACTTATATTTTAGCACATAGTTCGGATATTTTCACAATCACACTTACGATTTTTTCCATAGAAGACACGGGTATATACTCGTAACCGTTATGTGCCCCATTGGACAAATTCGGTGTAGGCAATCCCATAAATGACAATCTTGCCCCATTAGTACCTCCTCGAATAGGAGCAATCAAAGGTTTAATCCCCAGTTCTGACATGGCCTGTTTTGCTATTTCCACGATATATCTTACCGGTTCCAAACGTTCTTTCATATTCGCATACTGATCCTTCATTTCCAAAAGTACTGGTAAATCATACTTCTTTGAATATTCACGAACTCCATTTTCAATGACATCCTTTCTCCATTCAAAACGTTCCTTGTCAAAATCACGAATCAATATTTCTAGCAAGGTCTCTTCTACAGTCCCCTTAATAGAATAGATATGGAAGAATCCTTCGTAACCGGAAGTGTATTCCGGAGCATCCTTTTTAGGAAGGCTAGCCATGAATTCATTAGCCACCTTGATTGAATTGACCATTTTATTTTTGGCATATCCCGGATGGAAATTACGCCCTTTAAACGTCAAACGAGCTAAAGCCGCATTAAAATTTTCATACTCTAACTCACCGATTTCTCCCCCATCCAAAGTGTAGGCAAATTTAGCCCCGAATTTTTTCAAATCAAAATGATCAACACCTTCCCCGATTTCTTCATCCGGCGTAAAACAAACAGCAATACGTCCATGCTTGATTTCCGGATGTTGAACCAAATACTCCATTGCCGTCAGGATTTCGGCAATCCCCGCTTTGTCATCTGCTCCTAAAAGCGTGTTACCATCCGTAACGATCAAATCCGTACCGACATAATTCATCAGTTCCGGAAAATCATCCGGTGACAAAGTGAATCCCTTTTCCTTGTTCAACAACACGTCATTTCCCCTGTAATTCTCGATAATCTGAGGTTTCACGTGTTTACCCGTCATGTCCGGACTGGTATCCATATGAGCAATAAACCCTATCGAAGGACACTCTCTGTCAGCATTAGAAGGTACAAAACCCATGACATATCCGTAATCATCCACGGCTACATCCTGCATTCCCATTTTCTGCATTTCCTCGCAAAGAAGATAGGCAAACTGCAACTGTCCCGGAGTACTCGGAAGTAAACCTGTCTCCCGATCCGATTCCGTGTGAATCTTAGCATACCTGATAAAACGCTCAACTACTGGCAGCATAAAATAATTTTAGATTTTAAATTTTAGATTTTAAATTGTTGAATTTAGATTCTAGTTTTTCTCTCGGCTTGATTCATTCAATCTAAAATCTAAAATCATTCAATTTAAAATTAGTAGGCTCTCGCAATCAATACCCTCTTATGAGAAGGTTTACCTGTTACCATACATTTACCCTCCTCTTCGGGAGCATCGAATGGAATACAGCGGATGGTTGCTTTCGTTTCGTTCTTGATAAGTTCTTCTGTTTCCGGAGTTCCATCCCAATGACACAGGAAGAATCCGCCTTTCGTGTCCAACAAAGTCTTGAACTCCTCGTAAGAGTCCACTTTTGTAATCAATTTAGAACGACGTTCCAAAGCCAGTTTGTATATATTTTCCTGAATTTCCTCCAACAACGTCTCGATATGTTGTTCCACACCTTCCAATGGCAATGTTTCCTTGGTCAAAGTATCACGACGAGCCACTTCAATCGTACCGTTTTCAAGATCACGTTCCCCCATAGCCAGACGTACCGGAACTCCTTTCAACTCGTAATCGGCAAATTTCCAACCCGGTTTCTGTGTGTCACGATCATCAAATTTCACGCTGATTCCCGCAGCCTTTAATTTATCCATCAAACCGCTAACCGTTTTACGGATTTTTTCTAATCCTTCCAAACTCTTATAAATAGGCACTATTGCCACTTGCAACGGGGCTAATTTCGGGGGTAATACCAAACCGTTATCATCGGAATGTGACATGATCAGCGCTCCCATCAAACGGGTAGAAACTCCCCATGAAGTTGCCCATACATATTCCTGCTTTCCCTCTTTCGTGGCAAATTGTACATCAAAAGCTTTCGCAAAGTTCTGGCCCAAGAAATGAGAAGTTCCAGACTGAAGAGCTTTCCCATCCTGCATCATAGCTTCGATTGTCAAAGTATCCAATGCACCGGCAAAACGTTCCGTTTCACTCTTATGCCCCATAATCACCGGCATTGCCATCCATTTCTCTGCAAATTCTGCATACGCCCGAATCATTTTCTGAGCCTCCTCAACAGCCTCCTCTCTCGTCGCGTGAGCAGTGTGCCCTTCTTGCCACAAGAATTCGGCCGTACGCAGGAACATACGCGTCCGCATCTCCCAGCGCATCACGTTCGCCCATTGATTACAAAGGATAGGAAGATCACGATAAGACTGAATCCAGTTTTTATAAGTATTCCAAATAATCGTTTCTGAAGTCGGACGAATAATATATTCCTCTTCCAATTTAGCTGCAGGGTCCACAACAACCCCACCTCCATTCGGATCATTTTTTAATCGATAATGAGTTACAACCGCACATTCTTTCGCAAACCCCTCCACGTGATCAGCCTCTTTTGAAAAGAAAGATTTGGGGATTAACAATGGAAAATAAGCATTACTATGCCCCGTTTCCTTGAACATCTTGTCCAATTGTTGTTGCATTTTTTCCCATATGGCATAACCGTAAGGCTTAATCACCATACATCCTCTTACAGCTGAATTCTCTGCTAATCCGGCTTTTACGACCAGATCATTGTACCATTGCGAATAATTTTCTTCTCTTGAAGTTAAAAACTTAGCCATCTCATTATTTTTTGATAAAACAGCAGCAAATTTAAAACAAAAACTAGGAAATCCGATTATTATTTTCTATTTTTATAACATAGAATACAAAACAAGCCGTATGGGATGCTTGTAACAGGGAAACACCGAATGAATGGTACGCATTTTGTTAGAAGTAAATAAACCAATAGTCAATGAATTTGTCATACAAAAAAGAAATTAATATTATTACTATGAAGATAGCATTATATTTTTCAGCATTAGCAGTCCTATTAGGCGCTTGCTCTTCCTCGCAAAATTTCACACGAGCGCAGGAAGATGATATCTACTATGTTCCTGGTAAACGTTCCCTCTTCGCTCAAGAAATTAAAGACAAGACCGGAGTGGACATCACCTCGAATACTTCTTCTAGTTCTCAAATTAGTAAAAACACAAACAATGATAAAGTTTATCCGAAGGAAATAGATAACAGTGTAAACCCGAAATCTCACTCCATCGGCATGGCTCGTTATGCAACTGAAAAACAGGTGCAAAAAGAAGAGACCAGAACCGGACAAACTGTTAATCGGATTGCAGTTCCGGCAGATGACGGGTACTGGATCGGAGGCTTTAAAGGTAGTGAAAATGATTTAGAAGAGTGTGTTCGAATCATGAATCGTTACCCGGAAGGTTTCGCCTATTTCGGAAACGGATACGAAATTGCCCAGAATCTTTCGTTCAGCTCCGACTGGAACGTGTACACGATTGATGGTCGCTACTGGTGGTTCCCCAGCAGTTCGAACGTGGGACTATACTCTCAATTAATTTTCGGTAATTACCCAAAATACATTTGGACCGTGATTTGGAACGATCCTCGTTTTGATAGTTTCGCATGGAGTAACAACGTAAGTTTCGGCTGGAACCGCTGGGGATGGGGAGCCTCGTTCGGTTGGGGAAACTCTTGGGGATGGGACCCATATTGGAACAATTACTATGGTTACGGTTATAATCCGTGGGGTTGGGGGCATGGATTCTACGATCCATGGGGCTGGAACCCTTATTGGAACCACTACTACGGTTATCATCCACATTGGGGACACCGTCCGGGACATGGACATCATGGCCCAAACTGGGGTAACCATCGACCGGATTGGGGTGGTGCCAGCAAACCAACTGTAACTACTCGGTATGCACCTAAAAAGCAATACACGACGAATAGAAACGCCCGGTCATATAGTACCTATTCAAGAACTTCAAGAAGTTCCGCTATACAATCCAGATCAAATAGTAGCCGCTACGAGTCCGGCTCAAACTACAATCCCTTGCATAACAACTCCAGCAATTCATCAGGAAGTTATTCCAGAGGAAACAGCGGATCTAGCTCGTATGGAAGTAGTTCAACAACACGCTCCAGCAGTGGAGGTAGCGGACCTGTTCAACGTACAAATTCGGGTAGTAGAAGATAAGTCTAACTAACATCAATTGTCTATGAAAATATTATATATACTTCCGACATTACTCCTCTTCTCCTTCTTCGTTTCGGCTCAAAACGAAGAGGATGCCCTTCGATTTTCCAGACAAACCCCATTCGGTTCTGCAAGAGTTACCGCAATGGGAGGAGCATTCGGTGCATTAGGTGGAGATTTAACAACCCTATCCACAAACCCAGGTGGTATTGGAGTATTCCGTAAATCTGAAATCAGTTTTACATCCATGCTCGATTTTGCTCACGCAAAAACAAAAGGTATTGATAATGAAAAAAATATGTATCTATTAGGAGGATTGGGATTCGTATTATCATTCCAACCTATGAGTAATAAATGGAAAAATATCAACATCGGTTTTAATTATACGAACCTAAATAATTTCAATCGAAATATTTTTCAAGGCTATTATGAAACTAATGGAGATTCATCCTTATCAAATATATGGAAAGAGGAAGCAGACGGTTTATCCCCGAAAGAATTAAATGATTTTACCACAGGACTTGCTTATGATGCATATATGCTTTATTTAAGCCCGGAGGCTTTAGAAAACAAGGACTATGACTACGAAACTCCAATTAGAAGTATAGATCAGTTACAACATTATAAATACACGAGAGAACGGGGTTTTCAAAGTGAATATGCCATATCGGCAGGGGCTAATTATGATGACAAATTTTACTTTGGCATAACTTTAGGAATTCAATCACTACATTACAAATCGTTTTCCGTGTACACTGAAGAAATTATTGGAGAAACAAATAACAAATTGGAAAAGTTCAGTATGTACCAAGACTTTACAAGTAGTGGTGTCGGGATAAATTTCAAAGCAGGTTTTATATATCGTCCGATCCCAGTTCTCCGTCTAGGTTTTGCTATTCATACACCTACATATTACGATCTTGATGCTTATGCCAATAATAATGTTTCTGCTAAATTCACTGAACTTCCGGTTGAAGATGCCAAACCTACGGACAACTTTGAATATGGAAAGAGTGCATGGACAGATTACTCCTACAAATTAAAAACACCGTGGAGATTTATGGCAAGTGCCGCAACAGTTCTAGGCCAAAGAGCTATTATCAGTTTGGACTATGAATATGTTGACTATACCACGGCAAAATACTCAAATGATGGTGCCAAAAATGAATATTTAGAAACTAACAATGCGATAAAAGCTATTTACAATAGTACTCATAATTTCCGTGCCGGAGCAGAATATCGATTTAATAGCGTGTTCTATTTACGGGGTGGTTATGCCTATTCTGCCTCACCTTACACGAAAGGAGAAATGAATGAAAAGAATGACATTCAAATAATCACGGGTGGTCTAGGATTAAATTTCGGAGTATTTTACGCCGACCTTGCTTATCTTCACAAGGCCTCCAAACTAAATGGTCTATTCTATTACTACGAAACTCCAAAAGGTCAAGTAATCGAATCACCTGAATTCCAAACGAAATTCAAAGACAACGAATTCAGACTAACATTAGGAATCAGATTTTAATAAATAAGAACGGGGACCAATCCAACAAAGTCCCCGTTTCTTCTTTTGCCATCTACAAATTATTTCTTCATCTCAAATCCTAAAAGAATCTCATCATACCCATCCATTAGTGAAGGAGTCGTTTTATCTGATTTCTTCAAAGCAGAAGATAATACACTGACAAAGTTCATAAGTTTTTCTGTATTGAAAAGTAATGACATCTGTTCTCCTGATTTCACCAACTGCACTTCCACGCTTTTCACCGTGATCGTTTTTGCCAACATATAACGCAATGTCAATACTCGTGTTTTCTCGTCCAAAGAATACGTTCCCTTTAATACCTTCTTTCCTATCGTATTCGTAAACGTACTATCACTACTAAACGTATAGCTGAAATTCCCCGGAACAATCCCCAACTTCGTGTAAATATTCACCATTTTTTTCTCCAATGCCGAAGTCACCAACGAACCGCTCGCTTCTTTCAACAAATCCCCACTCGTCATTTTGCAAGCAGGCTCCACGTAGTTCCAAGTTCCTTGAAGATCCGAAAATTTAATCACGTTACCTGTTACAAGATTCACCACATCCTTTACCTTCGATGAATTCAAAATGTCCTTCAATGATTGGGCTTGTGCCATTTCTACTCCCCCAAAACACATCAATACACAACAAATCACAATAACTCGTTTCATAAAATATAAAGTTTAGGTTTAAACACAAAAAACCTGTCTATCAGACAGGCTTCTATTTGAGCCAATTTGGGGACTCGAACCCCAGACCTACGCATTACGAAAGAACCTGCCAAATAAGACATAACTAATTATTTATCAAAATATTAAAAACACTCAAAAAGAAGGCTTATGTAACAATTATGTAACAATGTCAATAAATAAAATCTCGTGTAACCACTCTAAGCCCTACCTTAAATCCGCTTATTTTTCAATAAACGGATGCAAATATAAGGTTTAAATTTCGCATTTCAATACCATAAAGCAAACAAGCTATGCAGTAACAAAACTAATAATTCATACCCCCCGATCGTTCCTCTTTTGTTTCCACGTTCACGATCTTTACCCCTAATTCCTGCTTGTTTACCATCCCCATTGTCGTGTCTGTATTCTGTCTATCCGTCTTCTTGCCAATACCCGGATTTCAAGTTTCACAAAATATGGAATGAAGAATATAATTCCTTTACATGAGATTTAGAAACGGGTAATTCCTCCGCTCCAATAATCAATGTTTTCTTATTAAAAGCTTCCACATATCCTTTATTCACGATGCAGGATTCATTAATACGGAGAAATATTTCACCAAGAGATGTCTCTATCCGTTCTAAAGAAATGGGTATAGTTATTTGAGAATCTTTCATCTGGATTCTAGTGCCGTCACCTTCTGCCTTAAAATAAAGCACTTTATTAAACCAAACTCGGGTAAATTCCTCCCCGTTCTCTACAAAGATCGATGACGTGTTTTTCTGTGTTTCCATAAGCATGGGGTTTTATTAGTGATAAAAGTAAACAATCCTCATTAAAATCATTTATCAACCTCTCCATATAAACAAAATAATGCATCTTTTACCTCCAACGCTTCTTCAAGATAATCACGATACCAATAATTCAATTCATGCTTAACGAAAAATGATTCACACCGGTAATCGGCTTCTACAAATTTCATATTACAATGTTCCTTATCAATTAAATTCCCCAAAAGATACACATCCTCACTTCTTCTACTGTCTTCTTTCAAGTAATAACGATTGATCTCCACTGTTAAAACGGGAAGATTCTCCAAACCTGCCGTATCTAAAACAAGCTTGTTCTTTGACAAAATTTTTTCGACTTCTTTCTTTTCCATAAGTTTATCTTTTAAATTTCACCAAAATTAAACATTAAAAAAAGGAACAAAAAAAATATCGCACAATATTTATCTAAATAGATATAATTGTATATATTTAAAACTTATACATCACTCCAAAATTTAGTTCTCTCGTAGTCCATTCTGCCCTCAAACCTATATCATGGTAAAAGAACCCTCCCCCAATCGAAAAGGAGTTATGAGTGTAGAAAGAGGCTGAAACAAAAGGCACAAATACCCTTTTCTTTACTATTGTGATTTCCTTGTGTATAGGTGTAAAAGAGTATGATAACCTCTGCAGTTCGTTACATTTTAAGGAAAGAGCGATAGACAATTTACCGTTATCGTCATCGAAAAGTAATTTATTGTATTCTCTCGTCCGGTTCCAATCCCTAACCGTTTCCGCAATACTTTCCTCCCGATCGATCACGGGTACATCGTTATAAATCGTGTCTGTTTTATAAACATACTTGTATTGCAGTTCCCCGGCCAAGTAAACGGTATCCGGAACGAGCTGAGCAATCGTGTCTCGGATTGTTCCCCCTTGTACATATTTAGTCACCTCTTTTTCTTTAATAGAAACCGTCTGCCTACCGGAAATAAAGCCGATAAACAGACAGGTAACTACCAATATAATATATTTTTTCATCGTACTTGAATTACTATCTTTTCCCCTGAAAGCATAGCCTTTTCAATCATCTCCGTCAACTTTAACTCATAACCAGTGGAGTTAATCACTCTTCCCTGTTGCTTGTTTTCACCAACCAAAATACATCCGGACGTATCTTTATCCGTGTTTCCCCGGTGGATCCTGATACCGGAAAAGTGGGGAACATCCAACAATAACGGTAACTTACGCCTAAACTTTGCCGACACGTTAACAATCACCTCGTAAGTCCCTTCCGGGATCGCAGTTTCATTCATTACCTTTTCCTCCTTATCGAGATCACGACAACAATCCTCTAACGTGTCGCAGAAATATTTCCTGTCCACGAATAACCGCCCGATCGTGTAAAGCGGTTTTTTTGCTATTCTATTTAGTTCCAGCATCATTAATAACCTCCTTTTCTTTCAATATTTCAGCCAAGACTTTAGCGAAATCATCTTTATTTTCAATAATTACTTTCATCGTGTTAGCGGCATCTCGTAACTCCTTTTTCTTCCAGCTCTTTTACACTGTACACAGAGAATCCGGCACCTCTCATCCATTCCAGATCCGTCTCTTTATTGTCTCCGGTCAGTTTAAAGCAAGTAAATGGCTGAGATTTGATGCGTTCTTTACTGAACACTTCTTTTTTGATCACAAGAATATCCTGTCCTTCATAGGCACAGTCCACCGTATAAACTGCGGCATCGGCAAGGTATCCTTCCGAAGCTTTGATTTCTTTTACATAGTACGTTCCAAGTGGCAGTCCTGTAAAACAAAGTCTGCCCTCTGTATCCGTCTCTTTTCGCATGACTTCTGCATTCTTCTCATAGAGAATCTCTCCATCGCCATCTGCCGATGT
>ERZ825137.3995-NODE-3995-length-15211-cov-8.654130_pt1 | contig 15211 bp, 12 predicted proteins | sample MGYA00519873_ERZ825137 | MGnify/ENA primary metagenome ERZ825137 (study PRJEB31778, sample SAMEA3449190) | human gut metagenome | biome: human gut; feature: human-associated habitat; material: faeces | place: United Kingdom | collected 2010/2012 ...
GCAACGCCTTCTCCGAGCTGAACGACCCCATCGACCAGTATGAGCGCTTCAAGGCCCAGGCGGAGAAGCGCGCCAGCGGCGACGAGGAGGCCGACATGATGGACGAGGACTTCGTCATGGCGCTGGAATACGGTATGCCGCCCACCGGCGGCCTGGGCTTCGGTATCGACCGCTGCTCCATGCTGCTGTGCGGTGCGGACTCCATCCGCGACGTGATCCTCTTCCCGACCATGAAGCCGTTAGACAAGTAAAGAACCTTTCAAAAAACCACCCTCCGGGGTGGTTTTTTGCCCCTCTACTTGCCAAACCCCACGATTTGCGCTATACTGGGCGCATATCATCTCCGCGTTCTGCGTACAGTAGCACAGAGCGCGGCAGGAGGAAGCTGTATGTATACCATTCATGATCTGTTTGACCTGACACACACGCTGGCGGGGGATTATCTGGCCCGCTTTACCTACCCCTGGGAGGCGCTGGCCGGCATCTCCGACCTGATCCTGACCCTCGGCCCGGCGCTGGGAACGGACTACGAAAGCCCCGCCCCGGACGTGTGGGTACATAAGACCGCCAGGGTCGCGCCCACGGCTTTCCTGGGCGGACCGTGCATCATCGGCCCGGACACGGAGGTGCGCCACGGCGCGTTCATCCGGGGCAGCGCCCTGGTGGGCGCGGGCTGCGTGGTGGGCAACTCCGTGGAGCTGAAGAACGTCATCCTGTTCGACGGCGTACAGACGCCCCACTACAACTACGTGGGCGACAGCATCCTGGGCTACAAGTCCCACATGGGCGCGGGCTCGATCACCTCCAATGTGAAATCCGACAAGACCCACGTGGTCTGTGTCTGCGGTCAGGAGCGCATGGACACAGGCCGCAAAAAGGTGGGGGCGATGCTGGGCGATCATGTGGAGATCGGCTGCAACAGCGTGCTGAACCCCGGCGCGGTCATCGGCCGCCATACCCATGTCTACCCCCTCAGCGCCGTCCGGGGCACAGTCCCGGCGGACAGCATTTTCAAAGCACCGGGGAACATCGTTCCCCGGCAGCAGCAGTAAGGAGGCTCATCTATGGGCAGATATTTCGGGACAGACGGCTTCCGCGGGGAGGCCAACGTAACGCTGACGGCGGACCACGCCTATCAGGTGGGCCGCTTCCTGGGCTGGTACTGCGGCGAGACGAAGCGCCGCGCCGGGGACGAAAGCCCCGTCCGCGTGGTCATCGGCAAGGACACCCGCCGCAGCAGCTATATGTTTGAGTACGCGCTGGCCTCCGGGCTGGTGGCCTCCGGCGCGGACGCCTACCTGCTCCACGTCACCACCACGCCGTCGGTGTCCTACGTGGCCCGGACGGAGGGGTTCGACTGCGGCATCATGATCTCCGCCAGCCACAACCCGTTCTACGACAACGGCATCAAGCTCATGGACCACGCCGGCGAGAAGATGGACGAGGACACCATCGCCCTCATCGAGGACTATCTGGACGGCCGGCTGGAGCTGTTCGGCCAGAAGTGGCCGTCCCTGCCTCTGGCGCAGCGGGAGCACATCGGCCGCACGGTGGACTATGTGGCGGGCCGCAACCGCTACGTGGGCTACCTCATCTCCCTGGGGATGTTCTCCTTCAAGGGCAAAAAGGTGGGATTGGACTGCGCCAACGGCAGCGCGTGGATGATCGCCAAGAGCGTGTTCGACGCCCTGGGCGCGACTACCTACGTCATGGGCGACCAGCCCGATGGCTTCAACATCAACAACGGCGTAGGCTCTACCCATATCGACGCCCTGCGGCAGTTCGTGGTGGAGAAGGGGCTGGACGTGGGCTTTGCCTATGATGGCGACGCCGACCGCTGTTTGGCGGTGGACGAGAAGGGCCATGTCATCACCGGCGACCATATCCTCTACATCTGCGGCAAGCACCTGAAGGACAGCGGCGAGCTGCCTCACAACACCGTGGTCACCACGGTCATGTCCAACTTCGGCCTGTACCGTGCCCTCGACCGGGAGGGCATCCGCTACGCCAAGACCGCCGTGGGCGACAAGTATGTATACGAGTACATGAGCAAAAACGGCTGCGCCCTGGGCGGCGAGCAGTCGGGGCATATCATCTTCTCCAAGCACGCCACCACCGGCGACGGCATCCTCACCAGCCTGAAGCTGATGGAGGTGATGCTGGAGCGGAAGCTGCCCATGAGCAAGCTGACCGAGGGGCTGACCATCTACCCCCAGGTGCTGGAGAACGTGCGGGTGAAGGATAAGCTGGCAGCCCGGCAGGACGCGGACGTGCAGAAGGCCGTGGAGGCCGTGGCCAATAGGCTGGGCGACACGGGCCGCATTTTGGTGCGCGAATCCGGCACAGAGCCGCTGCTGCGGGTCATGGTGGAAGCCCCGGAGGACGACACCTGCCGCGCCTGCGTAGAGGAGGTCGTGGCCGTCATCAAGGCCAAGGGCCACGCCATATAAGCAGAAATAAGGGGATGCCGGCAGGCGTTCCCTTATTTTTTGTTGACAACCGCCATCGATACCTATATTATAAAGAATATTCATCGGGGAGGGGGACTTTGCCATGGAACGCATCACCAGCCGCAAAAATCCGTTGCTGGAGCATATCCGCCGTTTGGACAGCGGTGCATACCGCCGCCAATGCGGCGCATTTTTGTGCGATAGTCCCAAGCTGGTGGACGAGGCGCTGCGCCACGGCGTGACCGTCACCTGCATGGTGGTCTCCGACGGCGTGGCCCTGCCGGAGAGCCTGCCTGCGGGCGTGCGCCGCGTCTGCGTCCCTGCCGATGTGATGGCCTCTATTTCACCCCACCGCACGCCTCAGGGGCTGCTGGCGGTGTGTGAGCTGCCGGATACCGCGCCGCCTGCGGCGCTTGCGCCGGGGCGCTACGTCATTTTAGACGGCATCCAGGACCCCGGCAATGTGGGCACGGTGCTGCGCACGGCGGACGCCTTCGGCTGCACCGCCGCGCTGCTGCTCCCCGGCTGCGCCGACCTGTATAGCCTGAAAACGCTGCGGGCCTCCATGGGCGCGGTGTTCCGCCTGCCCGCTTGGACGCTGGACGCGGAGACGCTCCGCGCTCTGCTGACGGCGGCAGATCTGCCGCTGTACGGCGCGGCCCTGCGCCATGACACAGTGGATGTCCGCCGCCGCGACCTGCGGCGCTGCGCCATCGCCGTGGGCAGCGAGGGCCGGGGACTCAGCGACACGGTGCTGGCCCTTTGTGACGAGACGCTGCGCATCCCCATGGCCGACCACTGCGAGTCACTGAACGCCGCCGCGGCCGCCGCGGTGCTGCTGTGGGAGGCGTACCGTGCCGAGGAGGGGATGTAAATGGCTGCGCTGAAATACTGGGTATGGCTGGCCTCCCTGCCGGGCGTGGGCAGCCGCGCCAAGCTCCAGCTGCTGGAGCATTTTTCCTCGCCGGAGGAGATATACTACGCCCAGCCGGAGGAGCTGCTGCTCACCGGTGCTGTCAATAAGGCACAGGCCCAGCTGCTGGCGGACAAGTCCCTGGCCCGGGCCGAGGACGTGCTCTCCGCCTGCGCCAAAACGGGCCAGTTCATCGTCACCATGGACGATACCACCTATCCCTCCCGCCTGCGGGACATCTTTGATCCGCCTCTGCTGCTCTACGGCAAGGGCTCGATGCCCCTCTTCGATGACGAGGCCGCCATCGCCGTGGTGGGCACGCGGAGCTGCACCGCCTACGGCCTGGACGTAGCGTCCCAGCTGGGCTACGAGCTGGCCAGGCAGGGGGCGCTGGTGCTGTCCGGCATGGCCAAGGGCATTGACGGCGCGGCCATGAAGGGTGCGCTCCGGGCCGGCGGCTTCACCGCCGCCGTGCTGGGCGGCGGTGTGGATGTGGTCTACCCCGCTGAAAACCGGCGCATCTACGAGGATGTGGCCGCCACCGGTGTGGTGCTGTCCGAATACCCGCCCGGCACAGAGCCGATGGCATCCCATTTTCCCGTCCGCAACCGCATCCTCAGCGGCCTGAGTCTGGCCGCCGTGGTGGTGGAAGCCCCGGAGCGCAGCGGCGCGCTGATCACCGCGTCCACGGCGCTGGAGCAGGGCAGGGAGGTGTTCGCCGTGCCTGGCCCGATCAACGCCCCCAACAGCAAGGGCTGCAACGCCCTCATCCGGGATGGCGCGGGCCTTGTCTCCGAGGCGTGGGACATTCTCAGCTTTTACGAGGGCCGCTTTCCCCACAAGCTGCGCCGCCTGCGCGCGGCGCTGCCGGACCTGCCCAAGGGTACGGACGCGCCGGAGACAAAGCCCGTTCCCATCCCGGAAAAGCAGGAAACACCGCGCCTGCCGGTGCTGGATGTGTCCCACGGCCCGGACGGCCTGACGGACGACCAGCTATCGCTGCTGCGGGTGCTGCCAACGGACCAGGCGCTGCTGGCCGACGATGCGGCGCTGCAGACCGATATACCCATTCGCCGCGTGCTCTCCGCGCTGACCATGCTGGAGATCGACGGCTACGTCCGCCGTCAGGGCGCAGGCAGCTTCCTGCGCACGGTGGAACTCAAGGAGGAATAGTACACACATGGCAACAAAGAAGAATTTAGTCATCGTCGAGTCCCCGGCCAAGGCCAAGACCATCGGCAAGTACTTAGGGCCGGATTACGTGGTCAAGGCCAGCATGGGCCACCTCCGCGACCTGCCCAAGAGCACTCTGGGCGTGGATGTGGACGATGACTTTACCCCCAATTACCGCCCCATCAAGGGCAAAGAGGACATCATCAAGGACCTGAAGACCGCCGCCAAGAACAGCAAGGCCGTCTTTCTCGCCACCGACCCGGACCGCGAGGGCGAGGCCATCAGCTGGCATCTGCAGCACCTGCTGGACCTGCCGGATGACAAGGCCCGCCGCGTCACCTTCAACGAGATCACCAAAAAGGTGGTCACGGACAGCATCCAGCATCCCCGTGCCATTGACCAGGACCTGGTGGATGCCCAGCAGGCCCGCCGCGTGCTGGACCGCATCGTGGGCTACCAGCTCTCCCCCCTGCTGTGGAAGAAGATCCGCCGCAACCTGTCCGCGGGCCGCGTCCAGTCGGTGGCCATCCGCCTGGTGGCCCAGCGGGAAAAGGAGATCGCAGACTTCGTCCCCCAGGAGTACTGGACGCTGGACGCCGCCCTGCAGAATAAGGACGGCGCGCCCTTCACCGCCCACTACTACGGCGTGGACGGCAAGAAATACGAGCCCAAGGACGAGGCCGACACCCAGCGCATCGTGGCCGAACTGCAAAAGGAGACGTTCACCGTCAAGACCGTCAAGCGCACGGACAAGCAGCGCAGCCCCACGCCGCCCTTCACCACCTCCAGTCTGCAGCAGGAGGCGTCCCGCAAGCTGAACATGACGCCCCGCCGCACCATGGCCATCGCCCAGCAGCTCTATGAGGGCGTGGACATTGCCGGCGAGGGCACGGTGGGTCTCATCACCTATATGCGTACCGACTCGCTGCGCATCTCCGATGAGGCCCAGGCTCAGGCCAAGGAGCTGATCTGCTCCCGCTACGGCGCGGCCTATTACCCCGCCGCTCCCCGCAAATACAAGACCAAGGCCGGGGCACAGGACGCCCACGAGGCCATCCGTCCCGCTGACCCGTCCCTGACGCCGGAGCAGGTGAAGCCCGACCTGACGCCGGAGCAGTACCGCCTGTACCGCCTGATCTGGAGCCGTTTCCTGGCCAGCCAGATGGCCAACGCCGTCTACGACAGCATCTCCGTGGAGATCGCTGCCGGGGCGCACGCGCTGCGCTGCTCCGCCAGCAACCTGAAGTTCTCCGGCTATACCGCCGTCTACGAGGAGAGCCGCGACGATGACAAGGAGGAGAAGGAGTCGCCTCTGCCGCCGCTGAACGAGGGCGAGAACGTGACGCTGACGGGCTTTACCCCCGCCCAGCACTTCACCCAGCCTCCCGCCCGCTACACCGATGCCACCCTCATCCGCACCATGGAGGAGAACGGCATCGGCCGTCCCTCCACCTACGCGCCCACGGTGTCCACTATTCTGGACCGGGAGTACGTCATCAAGGAGGGCAAATACCTGCGCCTGACCCCCCTGGGCGGCGTGGTCAACGATCTGATGTGCCAGCGCTTCCCTGACGTCGTGGACGTGAAGTTCACCGCCCGCATGGAGCAGAAGCTGGATGATGTGGAAGCCGGCAAGGTCAAATGGAAGGATCTGATCCGCCAGTTCTACGTTCCGTTCCATCAGAATTTGGAGCAGGTGGAGAAGGACATGGAGGGCGTCTACCTGAAAGTCCCCGACGAGGTGACGGAGGAGAAGTGCGACCTCTGCGGCCGCAACATGGTCATCAAATCCGGCCGCTTCGGCCGTTTCCTGGCCTGCCCCGGCTATCCCGAGTGCAAATTCACCAAGCCTCTGGTGGTGGAGATGCCAGGCCGCTGCCCCAAGTGTGGCGGACGTATCCTGAAAAAGACCAGCCGCAACGGCTATACCTACTACGGCTGCGACAAGTTCCCCACCTGCGATTTCATGACCTGGGACGTGCCGGTGAAGGACGACTGCCCTGTGTGCGGCAAGACCATGTTCAAGAAGGCGGGCCGTGGCTTCAACAAGCCCTTCTGCGCCAACCCGGAGTGCTCCAACTTCCTGCCGGAGGACCAGCGGGGCTACCGCCGCCGCAAGACTGCCGACGGTGAGACGGCGGAGACCACGACCGGGGAGAGCGCCGCCCCGGCAGAGGAGAAGAAGGCTGCGGCGAAAAAGCCCGCCGCGAAGAAGACGGCGGCCAAGAAGCCAGCGGCGAAGAAGCCAGCGGCGAAGAAGACGGCGGCGGCCAAGAAGCCCGCCGCCCGCAAGACCGCCAAGAAATCGGAGGAAGCATGAACCAAGTGACAGTTATCGGCGCGGGCCTGGCCGGCGCGGAATGTGCCTGGCAGCTGGCCCGGCGGGGTATCCCCGTGGTGCTGCGGGAGATGAAGCCGGAAAAGACCACACCGGCCCACGTCACCCCCTATTTCGCGGAGCTGTGCTGCTCCAATTCCCTCCGGGGCGCGGGACTGGAAAACGCCGTGGGCCTTTTGAAGGAGGAGCTGCGGCGGCTGGACAGTCTGATCCTCCGCTGCGCCGACGCCACGGCTGTGCCCGCCGGCGGTGCGCTGGCGGTGGATCGTGAGGGCTTCGCCCGCATGGTCACGGAGCATATCCTGGCCGAGCCGCTGATCACCCTCATGCCCGGCGAGGTCACGGCTATTCCCGGAGGCGATGTGGTCATCGCCTCCGGCCCGCTGACCTCTGATCCGCTGGCGGACGCCATCGCCGCCAAGCTGGGCGGCGGCACGACGCTGAACTTTTTCGATGCCGCCGCGCCCCTGGTCTCCTACGACAGCGTGGATATGGACAGCGCCTACTTCGCCTCCCGCTACGACAAGGGCACACCGGACTATATCAACTGCCCTCTGTCCAAGGAGGAATACCTGGCCTTCTGGCAGGAGCTGATCAGCGCCCAGGAGGCGGAGGTCCACGGCTTCGAGGATAAGAACGTGTTCGAGGGCTGTATGCCCGTGGAGGTCATGGCCCGCCGGGGCGAGGACACCCTGCGCTTCGGTCCGCTGAAGCCCCGTGGGCTGCCTGACCCCAAGACCGGGAAAGAGCCCTACGCCGTGGTGCAGCTCCGCCGTGATAACGCCGACGGCACGATCTACAACCTGGTGGGCTTCCAGACCCACCTGAAGTGGGGCGAGCAGAAGCGGGTGTTCTCCATGATCCCCGCCCTCCGCAACGCCGTCTACCTGCGCTACGGCGTTATGCACCGCAATACATACCTGAACTCCCCCCAGCTGCTGGACCGCTACTACCGCCTGCAAAGCGATCCCCGCATCGCCTTCGCCGGCCAGATGACCGGTGTGGAGGGCTATGTGGAGTCCTGCGCCAGCGGCTTCCTGGTGGGCGTGGAGCTGGCCCGCCGTCTCAAGGGACAGACCCCCATCGACTTCCCCCGGGAGACGGCCATCGGCGCGCTGGGCCTGTATATCAGCAACCCCACCGTGGCCGATTTCCAGCCCATGAACATCAACTTCGGCATCATCCCGCCCCTGGACCACCGGGTCAAGGGCAAGCGCAACAAGAACGCCGAACTGAGCCAGCGCTCTCTTGCCATCATTGAGCAGATCAAAGAGGAGGTGCTCTCCCTGTGAATATCATCATCGACGCCATGGGCGGCGACAACGCCCCTTTGGAGATCGTCAAGGGTGCTCTCAGCGCCCACGCCCGCTTCGGCTGCGACATCACCCTCACCGGCGACGAGACGGCCATCCGCGCCGCCGCCGCCGCCCAGTGCGGCGCGGCGCAGCTGCCCGCCGGCGTTGCCATTCATCCCACCACCGAGACGGTGGACATGTGCGACGATCCCTCCACCGTGTTCCGCCGGAAGAAGGACACCTCCATGGGCGCGGCGCTGACGCTCCTGCGGGACGGCGCGGGCGATGCCGCCGTGTCCGCCGGCTCCACCGGCGCGCTGCTCACCGGCGCTACCCTCATCACCAAGCGCATCCACGGCATCCGCCGGGCGGCTATGGCGCCCGTCATCCCCACCACCACCGGCTCCGCCGTGCTCATCGACTGCGGCGCCAACGCCGAGTGTACCCCGGAGTATCTGCTTCAGTTCGCCTATCTGGGCAATTTCTACGCCCAGCGGGTGCTGAATGTGGCGCGTCCCCGGGTGGGACTGCTCAACATCGGCGCCGAGGACTCCAAGGGCACCGACCTCCAGAAGCAGACGCTGGCGCTCCTGCGGGAGGCCGACAGTCGGGGCGACCTGCATTTCATCGGCAATATCGAGGCCAAGGATGCCATCAAGGGTGGCTGCGATGTGATCGTGACCGATGGCTTTTCCGGCAACGTCATGCTCAAGACCATCGAGGGCGTGGGCTCCTTCGCCGGCAGCGCCCTGAAGACCATGTTCAAAAAGAACCTGCTGACGAAACTCGCCGCCCTGCTGGTCATGCCCGGCCTGAACGAGTTCAAGGCGCGGCTCGACCCCAACAAGGTGGGCGGCACCGCCTTCATCGGCATCTCCCGGCCGGTGATCAAGGCCCATGGCGGCTCCAATGCCGAGGCCATCGAAAACGCGGTGGGACAGGCCATTCAGGTGGCACAGAGCGGCATCACAGAGGCCATCGCGGAGCACATAGACAAAATGCAGCTTCCCACTGCATAATTTTCCCAAAAAGGTATTGACACTGCACGGGGATTGCCGTATTATTTTCGGAGAAAACAAGCAAAGAAGGAGGAATACCCGTACTATGGAGGAGATCTTCAAAACGATGCAGGATCTGATCGCCGAGCAGTTTGCTATCGACGCGGATGAGATCAGCATGGACAGCTCTTTCGTGGACGACCTGGGTGCCGATTCCGTGGATCTGGTGGAACTGGTCATGGCGATGGAAGAAGAATTCGACATCGGCGAGATCGACGAAGAGGATCTGGCCGGTCTGAAGACCGTCGGCGACTGTGTCCGCTATCTCAACAGCAAGCTGGGCTGATTCAGTTATATACTCTATAACACAGAAAATACGACCCCGCGGGGTCGTATTTTTTCAGGAGGCACAACATGGAAATCTTGGAAAAAAAGCTGGGCTATACCTTCCGCGATCCGTCCCTGCTCCGCGCCGCCCTCTACCACAGCTCCTATGCCAACGAGCACCGCGCCGCCGGCATCCGCAGCAACGAGCGGCTGGAGTTTCTGGGCGACGCCGTGCTGGGCTTCGTCACCGCTGAATATCTGTACGCAAAGCACCCCGATCTGCCGGAGGGCGACCTGACCCGCCGCCGTGCCGCCCTCGTCTGCGAGGAGAGCCTCCACGAGGTGGCGCAGGCGCTGGATCTGGGCAGCTGCCTGCAATTGGGCAGGGGAGAGGAACAGGGCGGCGGCCGCCACCGTCCCTCCATTCTGGCCGACGCCACGGAGTCCGTGTTCGCCGCCGTCTATCTGGATGGCGGCATGGACGCCGTCCGCGACCTGATCCACCGCGTCCTGCTGGACAAGGAGCGGGAGGAGCAGGTGGAGGAGCGCCGCCGGGACTACAAGACCGAGCTGCAGGAGCTGGTGCAGCGCAAGAGCGACCAGCTTCTCCGCTACGAGCTGACCGGCTCCTCCGGCCCCGACCACGCCAAGGAGTTCGCCTTCCGCGTCACCCTCAACGGCGCGGAGATCGGCGCCGGCACCGGCCACAGCAAGAAGGAGGCGGAGCAGTCCGCCGCCTGCGCCGCGCTGGAGCATTTGAAGAACGAGAAATGAGAAAAAGCAGACGGCATCGCCGCCTGCTTTTTTCTTGCATCTCCGTGGGTTTTCCTCTAAAATCGTGTATAGTCCCATAGAGGAGGTGAAACGCCTTGGACGAAAAAGACCTGATCGACCGTCTCCGTCAGGGGGACGAGGAAGCGCTCCGGGCGCTTCTCCGCCGCCACACGCCGCTGCTGCGCTACGTCCTCAAGCCCCTGCTGCCGGACGAGCGGGACAGGGAGGAGTGCTTGGCGGACATATCCATGAAGCTGTGGCAGAATGCGTCGCTCTATGACGAAAAGCGCGGCAGCTTCCGCACATGGCTGACGGTTCTGGCGCGGAATAGCGCCCTGAACCGTCTCCGCGCCCAACACCCGGAGGACGTCACCCTGCACGAGGGGCTGCCCCACGGCGACGGCAGCGCCGAGGATGCCCTGCTGCGCCGGGAGCGCCAGCAGCAGCTGACCGCCGCGCTGTCGCGTCTCCCCTCCGATGAGCGGGCGCTGTTCTACCGCAAATACTGGTACCGCCAGCCCACCGCCCAGATCGCCGCCGAGCTGGGTCTGTCGCCCCGCGCCGTGGAGGGTCGGCTCTACCGCATCCGACAGAAGCTGCGTCAGGAGCTGGGAGGTGATTTCTGTGGAGAATGAACGGAATTTTGAAAGCATGCTTTTTGCGGACGCGTCCGCCCTTCCGCCGCCGCAGGATACCGTCACCCCGTGGCACACCGCCATGCACTATATCCTGTGGGGACTGGGACTGACCACCATCACGCTGCGTTTCCTGAACCTGGATGTGATCCTCACCGCCGTGGGCGCGGCGCTGCTGGTGCTGGGCTTCCGGATACTGCGGCGGGAGAACGCCCCCCTCCGCTGGGGCTTCCGGCTGGCGCTGGCGGCTTTGACTGTGCGCAGCACCTGCTATGTGCTGGCAGCGCTGCCGGTGGAGGCGGGCATGGCGCCGGCGTACACCGCCATGGCGCTCCAGCTGGCCGTGTACGTCTGCCTGTGGCGGGGCATGATCGGCGTATCCCGCAGCGCCGGCGCGGAGAAGCCCGCCGCCCCTGCCGCCGGTGCGCTGGTGATCTTCTATATCCTTCTCGCGGCGCTGGCCGCCATGGATACCAAGCATACGCTGCTGGTGCTGCTCCTCCTGCTGGTGTATGTCCTGATCCTGCGGAATCTGGCCAAGCTCTTCCGCTCGCTGGCGGACACCGGCTACGCCGTCACCGCCGCCCCGGTGCGCGTTTCCAACGGGGTGCTGCTGTGGTCGTATCTGGGCGCGCTGCTGGCCGCCGTCCTGCTGTGCATGTTTCTGGGGCAGCGCTTCCCCGCGGCGCTGCACCTCCGTGATGACGCGCCGCAGGATGAACAGATCCGGCAGGAGCTGCTGCAAAAGGGCTTTCCCCGGAATGTTCTGGACGACCTCACCGCCGACGAGGTGGCGAAAATGGCGGGAGCCAGAGCGGTGTACCGGGAGACGGATAAACTGTACAACGACACAGAATACCGCGAGATCACCCTGACCCACTATATCGCCGACCCCGCCTATCCCCTGTGGTTCGACCGCACCGTCACCACCAAAAACGACGATGGCACCCGCAGCTATACCTACGTCTACCGGGCGTATGACACGCTGGAGCAGACCATGACCGGCGTGGCGGTGGAGCTGGCGGATGGACAGTATATCGTTATTCACCACCTGCGCTACGACACCCAGCCCGCCGCCCGCTACACCGAGGGCATGACCGTCTGGCCGGCGTGGAAGGTGGAGCAGGACTGGACGCGGGGTACTCTTTGCAGCGGGCGGCTGCTGTGTACCCGGCAGGGGCAGGAGCAGACCGCCGCCCTGCACGGACTGGCCTATGACGACGGGCAGATCACGGACATATTCGGCACCAGAAGCGCGGACTCCTTCGTGGCGCAGTGGTCGCGTCCCTCCCGTGCCGAGGATGTGCGCGTGTATGTGCTGTATGACGCTTTCCGCACCGACGGAGCCGACGTGCTGACCAGCTACGGCAACTATATCTGCCAGACAAAGCCGGTCTATCCCTTTGACGGGCGGGTGCTCCAGTGGGGCTTCGGCCAGGAGCGCGCCCGCACGCGCCACATGTCCGCCATCCAGCTCTGGCTGGGCGAGAGCGGCGATTGACGATGCCGTCCCATACAAAAAAGGAACCGCCCCGGCGGTTCCTTTTTTGTTTGCTCCCGATGGCGGTGTACGCCCGGCAGGGTGGGTGACAGCAGTGTCACAAATAAAAGGTGGCATTTTCTCCGCCGCTGTGGTATACTCTGGTTATATTGGAACAGTATTCCCCTTTGCCGGGAAGGTATAATAGGTCGTATCACAAGGGACGTGAGGTGCGTAATGACATATCTGAAGGCTTTTCTGCTGGGACTGGTACAGGGTGTGGCGGAGTTTCTGCCCATCTCCAGCTCAGGACATCTGGCGATCGCCCGGAACCTGCTGAACATGGAGGGCGCGGGCGACATCCCGGAATTTTTCGACGTGCTGCTGCATCTGGGCACGCTGATCGCCGTATTCATCGCCTATTGGAGCGACATCAAGGACATGGTGGTGGAGTTCTTCCGCGGCATCCGCGATTTGGCGCACCGCACCACGCCCACGCCGGTGCCTCCGGCGCGGCGGCTGATCCTGCTGATCATCATCGGCACGCTGCCGCTGTTCGCCGTGCTGCCCATCCGCAAGGCGGTGCAGGGGCTGGGCGACAACATGTATTTCGTGGGCGCGGCGCTGATCTTCACCGGCTTCCTGTTGTTCCTGTGCGACCGTGTGCGCAAGGGGCGCAAGACCGAGCGCAGCGCCGGCTGGTTGGATGCCCTGCTGGTGGGCGTGGGACAGGCGGTGGCCACGCTGCCCGGCGTGTCCCGCTCCGGCATGACCATCACCGCCGGGTGCTTCGTGGGCTACGAGCGGAAGTTCGCCGTGCGGTTTTCCTTCCTGCTGAGCATCCCCGCCGTGCTGGGCGCCAACATCCTCTCCATCGGCGACGCGGTGAAGGCCGGCATCGTGGGCGCGGAGGTGCCCATGTATCTGGTGGGCGTGGTCACGGCGGCGGTGGTGGGCTACCTGTGCATCCGGCTGCTGAAATTCATCGCGGAAAAGGGGCGCTTCGGCGCGTTTGCGTATTACTGCTGGGCGGTGGGCGTGCTGACCCTCGTCCTGCAGGGCATCAAGTGAGGTAAACTATGGCATCGACACAAAAGAAAGGAAACGGACGCAAAAAAGCACCTGCGCCGCCTCCGCCTCCGGCGTACAACGCCGCCGCGCGGCTGGCGGGCGGCATCGTGTGCGCGCTGCTGGCGCTGTGTGTGCTGGTGAGCTATTTTAACGTGGACGCCCTGCTGCTGACGTGGATCGCCCGCGTGCTGCGCGGCACACTGGGCTGGGGCTATTACCTGACGGCGCCGGCGCTGGCGGCGGTGGCGGTGATCCAGCTGGGGCACAAGGGACAGCCGGTGATCCTGCGCACGGTGTGCGTGGCGGTGCTGCCGCTGCTGATCGGCGTGCTGTGCCATCTGGCGCTGTGCCGCACCGCGTATGAATTCGGCGGCGGTCTGGCCGGTAAGCTGTGGGCGGACGGTCAGGCGCTGCGCTGCGGCGGCGTGGTGGCCGGCGGTCTGGCTGTGGGCTGCGAGGCGCTGCTGAGCAAGGTGGTATCCATCATCGTATTCGTGGTGCTGCTGCTGGCGGCGCTGCTGGGCGCGCTGCACATGACGCCCCAGGAGGCGGCGGAGCGCGTCCGCAGCTACGGCGAGAGCCTGCGCCGGGACGAGGACGACGACTTTGACGACCTGCCGGAGGATTTCACCCCGGCATCCGCCCCGGTATCGGAGAAAAAGCCGGCGGCGAAGCGGAAGAAGCGCCCCAGCATCGACATTCCGCTGGACGGGGAGAACGACGGCGCGGTCATCCCGCCCGCCAGTTCCTTCTTCCCCCGGCGCAGCGAGGACGTGCGCACGCCGGATCAGGTGCTGCGCCCGCCGGTAACGCCTCCCGCGCCCATCGGCGGCGAGGAGACGGCGGTGACGGGGTATGCCCGTGTGGGAGAGTATCTGGCCATTTTAAAGCAGGACAATGCGCAAGATGCCACCATTTTTCTGCGCCAGGCCGTCGACACGGGGGACGGCGTGAGCTTTCCGCTGCGGCAGGGGGTCAGCGGCGTTGGGTCGGTGTCGGCGCGCAGCGTGGGCAGCGTGCGCGACGAGCCGCTGTTTCTCTCGCGGCGCGGCATATACGCCATCATCTCCAATGTGATCACCGCGGAACGCAGCGTTCAAAACCGCTCTTATTTCATCGACCCGGCTCTGAGCAAGGAGAAAAACCTCGAAGATGCCGTAGCTGTCAACTGGGAGGGGCGGTACCTGCTGTGTTTTGGCGACAACTGCTATGTGCTTGACGGCAACCAGAGAAAGGCTTATCGCTCGCAAAGCGAAAACGACTATGTGTACGAGTGCTATCACTGGAACAACATCCCGGCGCGCTGCTTTCTCGAGGTGGGGGGCGCCCTCTATTTTGGGACGGCCGAGGGACAGGTTTGCCGTTTTAACAACGACATGGAGGGGATGGATCAATACCACGACAACGGACAGCCCATTGTCTGCCAGTGGAGCACCAAGGCCGACGACGACGGGGATTTTCTTCAGCAAAAGCGTCTGCTTACGCGCGGCCTTGCCATCCAGATCAAGCCCTTTGCCAGGGGAACCGTGAGCGTGCTGCTGCGCACCGAGCGCGAAGATGAGTCCAGCGTGCTCGAACAGGTCACCGATATCTTCAGTTTTGGCGGGGTGGATTTCTCGCGGTTTGTGTTCAACGCCACCGACAGCCCGCAGGTTATTCCGGTGAGAGCTTCCTGCCGGAACTATCTCACGCTGCAGATCATTGTGCGAAACGAGGGGCTCTACGAGGGGCTTGGCGTGCTTGGCATCATCAAACGC
>ERZ825137.3998-NODE-3998-length-15200-cov-3.336811_pt1 | contig 15200 bp, 12 predicted proteins | sample MGYA00519873_ERZ825137 | MGnify/ENA primary metagenome ERZ825137 (study PRJEB31778, sample SAMEA3449190) | human gut metagenome | biome: human gut; feature: human-associated habitat; material: faeces | place: United Kingdom | collected 2010/2012 ...
GAGGAGTTTATCTCCAACTGTTTATTTTAGAGAAGGAGATAAATTTACTTATGAATTTGGATGAACATTGGTATGTATTATTGACCATACGTTCTAAGGAAGAGGAAGTATGTAAATACTTGAATGAAAATGAGGGTATTTTTGCGTTTAGTCCTAAGATGGAGTTTTATCATAGGGTTTCTAAACAGATTCAATTGCGAACTTTATTCGGTGGCTATGTATTTGTGGTGAGTAAATTGTCACAGGTAGAAGTGGATCGTATTTTTAGAAAGTTTCCTTTGGAGAGTGTTTTTATTCATGAATTAAAATATAAAGAGGATATTTCTGCATTAACAGATGAAGAGATTCGTATTCTTACGATGTTGATGGATGACAAGAAGATTCTTCGTATGTCTTATGGTGTATTACTCAATAATAAGATTCATGTGACAAGAGGTCCACTTGTAAATATGGATGATTATATTATTAAGTATGATAAGCATAATCGTTTGGCTACATTGAATTTGAATTTCTTGAATCAAATCTGGAAAGTGGGAGTCACCTTAATTGAATAGTGTGCTAGAATGGATGTGTTGAGAACATGTCCATTTTTTATGAGGGGTAAAGGGTAATGAGAAATGCGGTTGTTTTAGCGTGTGATAATAGTTATATGGATAAGTTGGAAACAACAATTAAATCTATTTGTGCGCATAATAAAAATATTAAGTTTTATATCTTAAATGAGGATCTACCAATTGAGTGGTTTCAATTGATGGCAAAGAGGTTGTCTTATTTTAATTCGGAAATATTAAATATTAAGGTTTCGGGTGATAGTTTTAAGAAGTTTAATTGTCCGTCGACGCATATTAAATACCAAACTTACTTCAGATATTTAATTCCTGAATATGTCGAAGAAGATAGAGTGTTATATCTTGATTGCGATATGATTGTGACGGATTCACTGGATGAATTATTTAACATGGAATTAAATGGATGTCCAGTTGGTGCTGTGGTGGATTTACCAACAACAGATTCAGGCTTTAATGCAGGTTTATTGTTGATTGATAATATGTATTGGAAAACGAATAATATATTAAATCAATTAATGGATTTAACTGTTCAATATCATGATCAAGTTTATGCGGATCAAGGTATCTTAAATATGTTGTTTAAGGATAGATGGTATAGATTACCATTAACATATAATTTACAGGTGGGTTCTGATAGTCAAGAAAATTTGGTTGGTAATATTGGCTGGTATGCTTTATTTGATTGTATTCCAAAAGTAATACATTATACATATACACACAAGCCTTGGCTTATGCATAATATGACTCGTTTTAAAGATATCTGGTGGTTCTATTATGGTATGTCTTGGGATGATATTATCTTAGATAAGATTGATTTATATAAAGATTTTAAAAATTTTATTGATAATACAAAATATGAAACGGCTATTTATACAAATTCAGCTCATTTGCATGAAATTGAGATATTAATTAAAAATTTAAGTGACGTTCATTTTAATATATTAGCACATACATTTTTTGGTAATGAAATTATCCGCTTAGAAAAATATACGAATGTTTCATTATATCCTTGTTTTAATCCGCTAAAAAACAAAGAAGTTTTAAATAAAATAGATTTTTATCTAGATATTAATCATCAAAATGAAGTGGATAAAATTACTGAAAATATTCATAAAATGGGTAAGCCAGTGTATTCTTTTGAGAGTACAAATCATGATAAATCAGGATTGAATAACATTTATAAAGATGATGATGTAGAAAGTATGATAAAAGATATAAATGAGTATTTAAAACAATTGTAATGGCAAATATATAAATGTGTATATGGCATACTTTTGATTTAAAGATGAACATTTGATTTATGAGAAATGAGTTTTAAATATATTGGGGTGTTGTAGAATGAAATGTATGGTTGAAGAGAAATATGTTCATGAGTTTTTGAATTTAGACGAGACAGATTATATGGTTGGTCATGATGATGGTAGTCAAATTGAGTTTTTAAGTCCATTTCGATATTATGTGAACCAATCCTATGGATATAAAAGAGAAAAGAAGGATTTGCATTATAATAATATTCCTTTGCCTGAATTTTGGGGCGTTTATCCGGATGGTTTCAATGGGATGGTAATGGATAAGTATGAAAGAAAAGCGAATATATATTTTAAAGAACCTATAATTAAGCGTTATGTAAAAAGTGTGGAATGGCTTGAAGAAGGATGGGTATATCGTAGGGATGTTTATGATTGTTATGGAGTAAAGTATTATTCGGAATATATGAATAATGATGGTGATTTGACAGACGTGATTTATTATGGAAAAGATGGCAAAGAGGTAGTAATATATCAACCAAAAAATGAAGTGTTCTTTTTACTAGAAAATGGAATGGTAAATCAAGTGATGTATTCTTATAAAGATTTCTTTATGTTATTCTTGGAGGATTCAAATAATGACGGTATATAGTATAGGTTTACTTCAAGGCTATTTGCCTAATGGAGTTGATAATGCACAAGGATATAGGGAACGTTTTTTTTAATGATTTAGAATTAAATGATTATTATATATTTTTTGATGCACCGATTAGAAAGTATATATATTATTATGAATCTTTGGGAATACCTCATAATAAAATGATTAGTCTATATCATTATTTCACCAAAAGAGGAAATGTGAGTTTAAATGATTCAAAGAATGAGATTTTAGATAGAATTAAACGAACCATATGCTATGATGAAATTCGAATTGAAGACGACTATATTACTTTATATTACAAAAATAAACGGATTCTAGTTATTATGTTAGATGATCATAACAAGGATTATGTGGAGAGGGTTCTTTATTATAAAGATGAATGTTTAATTAGAACAGAATATTATTTGGGTGGATTGTTTTATGCAGAAATGTATGAAACTAGAAAAAATAATGATGGCTCATTATACGCAAAAAAAATCAAACGTACTTATTATATGATTGATGGACGTGTCGCGTTTGAAGTATTGTGTATAAATGGAAAAACATATAACTGTTTTCCTTCTGGAAGAAAAATGAGTAATTATGAATTGTTAAATGAATATTTTAAAGCACTTAAATTTTCTGAGAAAGATATTTTGATTGTCGATAGACCGGGCAATCAAATGTTTGCACAAGCTCTTTTTGAAAACAAAAATGATTCTAAACTACTTTGTGTTTTACATTCAGAACATTATTTTGAAGTAAATCAAGATCCTCAAACGGCGTTGTATTTAAATTATGAATATTATTACTGGTATAAATATTCAAAGTATATTGATAAGTTTATTGTATCTACGCAGGAACAGAAAGAATGTTTGATAAAAAATCTAGAAGAGAATCAATCTTTTATTTCAGGTGTAGCCGTGATTCCAGTGGGGTATAAACTTCATATTGAAGAACAGGATAAAGCAAGAAAGGATAATACACTAATTACAGTTTCTCGATTAGATGGTAGAAAACGATTAGATTTAATTATAAAGAGTGTCGTGAAAGCTCATAAACAAAACACAAAAATTAAATTAGATATTTATGGAAAAGGAACTGAACAATATACATTTTTTTTGCATAATCTAGTGAATGAACTTAATGCTTCGGATTTTATAAATTTTAAAGGTCATGTAAATGTGAATGACTTATATGTTGATTATCCAGCATATATTACAGCTTCTATGTGGGAAACGTTTGGGTTAACGTTATTAGAAGCTTGTAGTTCAGGTTGTGCTTTTATTGGTTTAGATGTTAGATATGGAAATCGACTTTTTATAGAAGATGAAGAAAATGGATATTTGATTAAATATGATTATGTTCATGATGAAAATTATGATGATTATATAACTGATGAAATGTCAAAAAAAATATTAAGGTTATTTGAAGACAAAGAACGACTACATAGATTTAATTTACATTCTTATGAGATATCTAAACGATTTACATACGATGAAGTGTTAAAACTATGGAAAAAGCTTATTTGTGATTTATAATATATAGCACTAATCACGTTGGAAATTGTGTATTGTTCTTAAATATAGGTTGTTTAAATTATAACTTTGGTTATGTATACGGTTATTGAAAATAAAGCGAATGTTATAGTTTTAGTACAGGTAAAATAAAAGAAACAAAAATATTGTAAAAAATGAGTTATATCTTATATTTTTACTTGAATAAATCAAGCTTAGAGTTTACTATTACGTATAGTAAGGGAGAAGTGCACCTTTTGGTGTGCTCAAGCTTGATTTTTTATTTTTTATAGGGTGTATGAGGAAGGAATGGTTTGATATGCCGAAAAAGAAAAAGAATATAAGAAGAAAAAAATCCAATAATCTACTTAAAGGGGTTGCTGCTGCCGGTGCTGTTGTAGGTGGTGGAACAATTTTTGCGGGTAATAATGCAGTTTATGCCGCTGAATTAGACAGTAATTCAGGAGTTAATAGTATTAGTGAATCTCAAGCTTCTACATCTGCATATATGTCTGAATCATTATCTCAAAGTGATTCGACTACTGAAGATTATGCAAGTATTGAAAATAGTACAAATGCTTCTGTACTAGCAAGTGCATCTGATTCTACGGTTGAATCAGAAAATAATTCAATTTTTGAAAGTAATTCAATTTCTGATTCTGTAAGTCTTAGTGAATCTCAATTAGCAAGTACTTCAGAGAGTGAATCTACTTCTGTATCTGTAAGTGATAGTGAATCATTAGTAAATTCTGAAACAGTAAATAATGATGAGGTTTCATCTAATAAATTTGGAAATTTAATTAATGGTTTATTCAAAGATAAAAATGTATCGGCTGCAAATTATAAAGCGAATACTGTTGGAAATTCTACAATGCCTATTGCAGAAAGTGGAAGTGAAGGATATTCAACAAGTTTGAGCAAACATTTCAGTGAATCTCAATCTACTTCTACTTATATATCAACTGCTTATGGAACATACGGAAGTGAAGTTGCAGATAATGTATTGAAGAAAGATAATGCTTATGTTGTGAAAAGTGATAAAGGTCCAATCAAAGAGGGTGTATTAGTTAAGACAAAGGATGGATACGAATTTATTTATTTATATAATGGAAAAGCATTAAAAACTCAAATTAATACTAAGAATGTAAAATTTGATTCAAATGGAAATGCAACAATTAACTGGAATGGTTACTTTATAGATGATAATGGAAAAATTGAATTAACTTCACAAATCACTGATAAAAATGATGCTTTTGGTGATAAAACATTTATGACTATTAAAGAAAATGGACAGTCAAAAGATGTTTATGTGGTTAGAAAAGAAATTGAAGGTACTGAATATTGGGTTCCAGTTAAGGTTGATGTTAATAAAAATGGTATTTATCAATATGTTGAAATTCAAAATAATGGAGATAAAGTACATAACAATGAAGTCTATTTAAACCGAGGATGGTTTGTTCAGATTAAAATTGGTGATAAAAAATATTATCTAGATCAAGCAACTTATTCTAATGGAAATTTTAATGCAATAAGTTGGAATAGAAGTAAAATTTCAGATCTTTATGGAAATACAATTACAGAACCAGATTTTCAAGGTTCAGCAATTACAGATGATGACAAAAAGCAACGTGCAATTGATGATATGAATGCTAATAAAACTTCATATTCAGAAACAAATTCAAAAGTTTTAAGTGAATCAGTTTCAGTAAGCGTTAGTCAAAGAACATCAACTTCAGTTTCAGAATCTGTGTCAACAAGCGAATCAGTAAGTGCCAGCGAATCTGTATCGGCTTCAACAAGCTTGAGTGAATCAACTTCTGGTTCATTATCAGAATCTACAAGCTTAAGCGAATCTGTTTCAAACAGTGAATCAACATCAGAATCTGTTAATACTTCAGAATCTATTTCAGGTTCAGCCAGTGAAAGTTTAAGTGTTTCAGAATCTGAATCTATTTCAGGAAGTATGAGTGATTCTGTATCAACTTCTACTGCTGTTTCTGAATCATTGTCTAATAGCTTAAGTTCAAGTGAATCTAACTCATTAAGTAGTTCTGAATCTGCATCAGCATCAGACAGTTTCGCAACTAGTGTAACTACAACGACTACTGGTGGAGATACATCATTACGTAGAGTAGTTGTGGATACACGTGCTCCATTACAAGTGGCTCCTCGTGAAACTGAAGAAGTTGTTGAGGATGAAACTCCTAAGGCAAATCCAGAAAAAGAAACAGAAACAATCGAAAAGGAAAAGATGCCTAAATCAACATTGGATGTAACTCATAGAGTATGGTGGTCTTGGGTACCTATTGTTGGTGCATTGGTTTCATTAGTAAATGCACATGCTTCTAAAAAGGCAAGAAACGATGCCTCAAAAGAAAGAAACGATGCTTCTAAAGAAAAAGAAGATAAATAAATAAAATAATGATAAAATAACAGTAGCTAACTTTTGGTTACTGTTATTTTTATTTGGGAGTGATGTTTATGAAGGAAAAGACACATTTGGTTAGAAATCGATGTCTATTTTCTGTTGTTGTGATTTTGGTTTATTTTTTATGTCACCGGATTCCTTTAAATGGAATAGATATGAGTGAATATAATAATGTAGGGCTTGATTTAGGTGCTATTTTGACAATGGCTGTGAGTGGTGCTGGTCAAAAGTGTTATGTGATGAGTTTAGGTATTTCACCATATATTACGGCAAGTTTATTGATCAGTATTTTATTCGCAATGCGATCAAAAGAAGCTAGAGCACGTACTTCACCTAAGGCTATGAATTATTGGATTACTGGTGTATGTTTTGTGGTTGCTCTTGCGCAATCTATTTTTTATGCGTTGTCATTGAAATATGTTGAAAAAGATTTAATGAGCATTTTAGTGGTGATTTTTGAATTAATGGCTGGTGCTAGTATTGCACAATATTTATTGATAAATAATAAGAAGTATGGAGTTGGTGGTTTTGCCCCAATCATTATTGTGAATATGACTGAATCTTTAATTGCGATATTAATGAAATCATCTATGGATTCGCTTATGATTCCTCTTTTGATTTCTTTTGTGATGGTCATTATTATGATCTTTATGGAACTTCATGAAAAGAAGATTCCTTTACAGAGAGTGTCTGTGCATAATGTACATGCCAAAAAGAATTATTTGGCCATTAAATATAATCCAGTCGGTTTTATGGCTTTAATGTTTGGTTCAGCTATCTTTATGATTCCACAATTGATTGTGGCATTGATTCATCATTATCATAAATCAGAAATAGTTAATTTCTTATATAAGAATTTAAATATGTCGACCGTATTTGGTATGCGTGTTTATATTGTGATGTTGTTTGTGTTTACTGTGCTATTAAGTTTATTATTTGTAAACCCCAAAGATTTATCGGAAGACTTGTTACAGAGTGGGGATAGTATTGTGAATGTTCCTGCTGGTAAGGCAACGCGTCGTTATATTCGTAAATGGGTCTTATTCTTTAGCTGCTTAAGTGGGCTAATTATGTGTGGTTGTTTAAGTTTGTGTATGTATCTTCAATTTAAAGGAATTGTAGATGCATCTGTGGCTATGCTTCCAACCACATTTATGATGCTTTCGGGATTGTTGTGTAGTGTTTATTTAGAGATTCGTGCTTATCGTGATTTTGATTCATATAAGCCATTCATTTAGGAGGTAGTCATTATGATGTATTTTGTACCTTCCTGGTATCATGGAAATGAATATAAAGAAAATGAGCAATATTGGTATAGAAGAAGAACAGTAACCGAGTTTGATGATAGTGTGAAGCAGGTTCAAATGTTTAATCGAAATAATATTATGGATTATAAGATTTTAAACTTGAGCTATTGTCCTAACTTTAGACACTTTTTGCACCGTCAAAGCGTATTTCATGCGCCATATTGGTCTTGTTTTGATGCAATTCAAGAAATTAAACGTACTAAAGTTGATATTCTATCTTATAGAGATTTAATGTGGCCCGATTATACTGAATTTGTATATACACCATTTTGTATTGTGGCGTATGTTCGTAATGAAAAGTATGCAGAAATTCAATTTGGTGAAGACGGAAATATGATTGAAGTATTTTTATTTCAATCTGAAATCATGGTTCGTAAAAATGTTTATGATGATCGTGGCTTTTTATCTACAACGATTGTTTATGAGAATAATCAACCGATTTATGAACAATATTTGGATGAAAAAGGAAATTGGAAGTTACTCCATTTTTTTGAAGATGATCATATAGAGATCAATTCTGAGAATCCATATTACTTAATTGGAAATAAAAGGTTTACATTTGATTCTTTGAATTATGATTCAATGGAATCTTTAATTGAAGAAGTATTTTCTACATACTTAGATGAAATGACTGATTCAACTGATATTTTCTGTTTAGCTATGCATACTCTGCATCATGATTTATTAGAAAGCTTATTTACGCAAAGAAAAACAATTCTTTCTTTCTATCAAAATCGTATGGAATTATTTGAAGATGCAGAATTGAAATCTTTAATTCGTAGTACAAACTATTGTATTGTCGATTCGAAACATAAGATTCGTCCTTTAGAAAAGTATGCCAGAAAAACTTTACCAATTGTAGATATTACACCTTTTGATACGCGTGCTGATTTTGGGATTAGTCAACAATTGACGGTTCAAAATATTTTGGTTCCGATTGATTCAATTGAACAATCTAAATTAGAAGCTTTGATTGTTTTATTCGCCAAGTATTTTGAAACAAATGAAACAGCACGAGTGCATTTTTTTACTAGAAATGCGAACTGGGATCGTGTGGATTCGGTTTTAAATTTTGTTCGAGATGTATTAAAAGTGAATGGTTTAGATGAAAGATTGGCTCTAAAAGAGACGAACGATAAAGCGGAATTTGATTTGGATGAAGATGAAAAGGTCCCTATTAAGTTTTTTGTGGATCAATGTGTGGATGAATTGAGTATTTCTAAATGTATACGTGAACAACGTATTATGGTGGATGTAACATCACGTCCAGATTTGTATTTACAGATTTCATGTATTAGTAGTGCCATTCCACAAATTGTTTCTTTTAATACACAATATGTGCATGATGGAAAGAATGGTTTTATTGTCAAAGAAGTATCTGAAGTATTGAATGGCTTAAAGTATTATTTGGATAATATTACGAACTGGAATAAGTGTGTGATTTATTCTTATGAATTAGGTAAAGAATATAATACGGCTAGTTTAATTCGTAAATGGAAGGGAGTTATGAAGCAAGTTGAACAAGATTAGTGTTTTACAAGTGGGAAATGAAGACTTAAGTTTACGGCTTCATATTCCTGATTATGTTGAGTGGAATAATATAAATGATTTAAAAGATGCAACCGAACGTAGTTATGATGTATGTGTTTTAAATCGTTGTGTAAATGAAAAAGAAGCACGTATTTTATTAAAAAAGATTCGTGCATATACATTGTTTCTTTTGGATGATGTCAAAGTAGATCAATGGACAACTTGGATTTGTACGTCTAGACGTGCAAAGGTACTAGATATTCGAACATTACAAGAATTTGTAAATGATGATATTCAACTATTCTTTTCTTATACATATGGAGAAAAGTATGATTCGCATTCATTATCAATCTCACAAAATTTTAAGGGTAGTGTATTTTGGAATGGATTCAATGGAGTTGAATTAGAAGGTGATTATGGAGATGATTTTTATCAGGTTGCTTATTGGAGAGGTAATATTCCTGTTTTCCAAGGTCAGACAATTCATTTTTGGTTAGAGTATGAAAAGGATGATTCGGTTTCGATTCAATTGAAGATTGAACAATTCCAGTCTGGATCCTTATCTAGTTTACAGAATCGTTGGATTTTTACAGAAGAAGATTTAAGTTCAACTTTGTATGTTACCAACAATAATATGGATGGTCCAGTGTTTGTTTCTTTACTCGCAAAGGGAAAAGGAAAACTTAAAATAGTAGGTTTACATGATCGTCATTCACGTAAATCTTATGGTGAATTCTTGCCGGGTGGTGTACGTAAGGTTTCTTCTAAGCGAGAAGAAGTTTTTCTATATTTTGATCCAGGCGATATGAAACCACCATTAAATGTATATTTTAGTGGATATAAGACACAGGAAGGCTTTGAAGGATTCAATATGATGCGTAAAATGGGAGCACCATTCTTATTGGTTGCAGAATCAAGACTGGAAGGTGGAGCATTCTATTTAGGGGATGATGAATATGAGAAATTCATTACTACTGGTATTCAAGATTGTTTAAATCAATTAGGTTTTGATAGGTCACAATTGATTTTATCAGGATTATCTATGGGTACTTTTGGCGCTTTATATAATGGTTGTAAGTTACTGCCACACGCAATTATAATTGGTAAGCCTTTGGCAAGCTTAGGCGATATGGCCAATAATGAGCGTATTTCTAGACCTGGTGGTTTTCCAACTTCTTTAGATGTTTTAGTAAAAAATTGTGGGGATATGAGTCAGAAATCTATAGATTTACTAAATCATCATTTCTGGGATTTGTTTGATCAAACGGATTGGTCTCAAACTAAATTTATAGTGTCTTATATGTTAGAAGATGATTATGACATGACGGCTTATAATCGCTTGATTTCTCATATTGATGATGTGGGTGTTGAGATTATTGGTAAGGGAATTCATGGGCGTCATAATGATGATACATATAGTATTGTTTCGTGGTTTAAGACGCAATTTGATGAGACATTAAAACTAGATTTTAAACGAGGTGATTTGGATGAAGAATAAGGCTTGGAAAGTAGTATGGAATGAAGATACTTTTGGAACTTATCTTTATGGATCTAAAATCTGGTTTCATTCTCGTGAAGATATTGAATTTGAAAATGAATTGATGCCTCCTGGTACTGTTATTAAAGAATGGTATTCTAAGGTGAACTACCAGATGATGCGAACAGAACCATCATTACCTATTATTGATGGAGAGAGTTCTTATCATATCCAGGTAAATATGAGTGATTTTGAATCATATTTAATACGAATGGTATTTTATGACCGCTATGAAAACGAGGCCGGGATATTGATTGTTCGTGAACCGGAAATGGATTTTAAGTGTCCTTTAAAGACATATAGCTATCGTGTACAGCTGATTAATGCAGGTGGCACAAAGATGCATTTTCATTCTTTTGTGATTACAGAAAAGGAAGGGTAAAATGAATAAAATTGATAAGAGATTACACTTTCTTTTGGGTAAAGTCAAAGAGGAGTGTACAAAGGTTAAAGAACTTAGTGATTATGAATTAAAAAATAAGACAAATGAGTTTAAAAGAAGATTGGCTGAAGGTGAAACTACGGATGATCTTCTTCCTGAAGCGTTTGCGGTATGTTGTGAGGCGGATTATCGTGTTCTAGGTATGTTTCCTTTTGATGTACAGATATTGGGCGGTATAGCTTTACATTTGTGCTATTTGGCAGAAATGAATACGGGTGAAGGAAAAACCTTAACGGCAACGATGCCTTTATACTTAAATGGATTGACTGGTAAAAGTAGTATTTTAGTTACGGCCAATGAATATTTGGCCATTCGTGATGCACAAGAAATGGGACAGGTTTATGAGTTTTTGGGTTTAAGTGTAAAAGCCGGTGTTACGCGTGATACAAATGAGCATTTAAATAATGATCAAAAGAAAGAAATTTATGCAGCGGATATTGTATATACAACACATGGTTCATTGGGATTTGATTATTTATTGAATAACTTAGTTCATTCTAAAGAAGATCGTTTTATGCGTGAATTGTATTACGTTATTATTGATGAGGCAGATTCTGTATTATTAGATAGTGCAAGTATGCCTTTAGTTATTTCAGGATCTCCTAGGGTTCAGTCCAACTTATATGGTATTACGGATTTTTTTGTGACAACTCTAGTAGAGGATGAACATTATATTGTAGAAGATAACAAGGTTTGGCTAACCGATAAGGGAATTGAATATGCACAGCGTTATTTCCGTATTGAAAACTTATATAGTAAAGAAAACTTTGATGTTTTAAGACATGTCGTATTGGCATTAAGAGCACACTATTTAATGGATAAAGATGTGGATTATGTAGTAACGGACTCTGGTGAGATTGTATTGCTTGATAAGAGTACGGGTCGTAAAATGAATGGTATGAAGCTTCGTGGTGGCTCTCATCAGGCAATCGAGGAAAAGGAACGTTTAAAATTAAGTCAGGAACAGCGTTCAGTGGCTTCCATCACATATCAAAACTTATTTAATTTATTCCCTTAAATGTCGGGTATGAGTGGTACGATTGCGGATGGAAAAGATGAACTTCTAGAAGTTTATCATAAACAAGTTGTGGTTATTCCGCCGAATAAACCAATGGCTCGAAAGGATTTACCGGATAAGTATTTTAAAACGAGTGAAGAACAATTTGATGCGGTGATTAAAGAAACAGTAAAAAGACACAATACAGGACAACCGGTATTATTGATTGCGTCTTTGATTTCGGATACGGAAATGTTGTCTAAATTATTAGTACAGGAAAATATTGAGCATAGTGTATTGAATGCGAATAATGCGTTCTGGGAAGCCGAAATCATTAAAGAAGCAGGTCAAAGAAATGTTGTCACTGTCGCAACGAGTATGGCTGGTCGTGGTACCGATATTCGCTTGGGTTCTGGGGTTAAAGAACTTGGTGGCTTATGCGTACTAGGAATTGGTCGTATGAATAATACGCGTGATGAAAGACAAGCTAGAGGTCGTGCTGGAAGACAGGGAGAGCCTGGTGTCTCTATTTTCTATACATCATTAGAGGATGATGTTTGTGAAATATTAGGGGATGATTTCTTAGAAAAATATATTGAGAAGGATAAACATATTTCTAAGCGTCGAATTAAAAAATTAATTAACAAGTCACAAAAAATCAAATCAGAATCATCTGTTTTCCAAAGAAAGAATGCGGTGGATTATGATAGTGTTATGCAACGTCAAAGAACGATTATGTATAAGACAAGAAATGATTTACTAGATGGAAAGAGCTTGGATGAGAATTATCTTCTTTCGATTTGTGAAGACAACATCAGGGATTTTGTGAAGTCGAATAAGAAATTAGATTCGTATGGTGTTCATAGATATGTTTTAGATAATCTATCGTATCGTTTACAGGAAATGGATGAGAGTACAAAGAATCAAAAGGATTATTTGATTCAATATTCTAAGATGGCTTTCAATAATAAAAAGAAGTCATTAGGAAATCGATTCTCTGAATATTGTAGACTATGTACGTTAAGAGCTTTAGATGATGGTTGGGTCGAAGAAGTTGACTATCTTCAACAATTACAGGCTGCCATTTCGGGTCGTTCAAGTGCGCAGCGTAACTTATTGTTTGAATATCAAAGAGAAGCTAGAATTTCATTTGAAGATATGGAAAAATCAATAAAAAAAGCGATGATTCGTAATATTTTACTAGGAGAAGTTTCATTTGGTAAAGACAACGAGATGATAATATTGTATCCTTAAGGAAAGGAGTTTTTAGGGTTATGATTTATAATTTTAACTTAGGCATTGGCTGGGCAAGTAGTGGTGTTGAATATGCTCAGATTTACCGTGCAAGAATGTTTAGAAATATTGGTGTTGATGCGAAATTCGTATTTACAGATATGTTTCCACAAGAAAATATAGAGCATATGACGAAGAATATTGGCTTTGAAGATTCGGAAGTCATTTGGCTATATACGTTCTTTACAGATTTTAAAACAGCGCCTGTTACTTATACTTTAAGTGATTTAGAAAAGGCATTTAGTAATGCGGAATATACAAAAAAACGCGAAGGCAAGATTTGTCGTTATGTGTTTGGTGGAAGTAATAACTTTTATACAGCTTATATGGTCAATGATCATGATGACTATGTGCATCGTGTTGAATTAGTTTCAAATGGCTGTTTAATTCGTAAGGATTACTTTACGTATGGACGTGTGTATTCAGAATATTATGCGCCATTAGATAATGCAGCACATTTATATCATCGTCGTTTCTTTAATGTGGATGGTAGTGTTGCGTATGAAGAAATGATTGATGATGATAAAGTCATGTATAAATTTAAAGATATGATGCTTTGTTCTAAAGAAGAATTAGTTGGATATATGGTATCTAAGCTTAACCTGACTAGTGATGATGTAATTCTAATTGATCGTTCTACAGATATTGGTCAATCCATTCTTATGAATTGTAAACCTGCAAGAGTAGGTACTGTTGTACATGCGGATCACTTTAGTGAAAAAGAGACAAATGAGGATTATATCTTATGGAATAATTATTATGAATATGAATTTAATATGCATAAACATATTGATTTCTATATTTGTTCAACACAAGCACAGAGTGATTTGATGGTTCAACAATTTGAAAAATATTATGGTGTAACACCATGTGTATATACCATTCCAGTTGGATCCTTACCGGAATTGAAGTATCCAAAAGAAGGAAGAAAACCTTATTCTTTAATTACGGCGAGTCGTTTGGCAAGTGAAAAACATGTGGACTGGATTTGTAAGGCTGTCATTCAAGCTCGTAGTGAAGTACCTGAATTATCGTTGGATATTTATGGTGTTGGTGGCGAAAGAGAGAAACTTGAAAATATTATTAAAGAGAATAATGCATCAAGTTATATTCACTTAATGGGTCAACATGATTTGAGTGAAGTATATCAGAATTATGAAGCCTATATTGCGGGAAGTACAAGTGAAGGATTTGGACTTACTTTAATGGAAGCTGTTGGTGGAGGTTTGCCAATCATTGGTTTTGATGTTCGTTATGGAAATCCTACGTTTATTCGTAATGGTGAGAATGGTTATTTACTTGAATTACCTGAAGAGGATAAGGATCGTGTTGAAGCTTTAAGAAAGGGTATTGTTGATTTATTTAAACAAGATCTAGAACATTGTCATTCTGTATCGTATGAGGTTGCAGGTGATTTCTTAACTAGTAATGTACAGGAAAAATGGAGGGAAGCTGTATGTTAGAAACTCCAGTTGTGTTATTAGAAAACTTTGATGAAGATAGTCAAATGTTGTATCAAAGTATGCGTTCTTCTGGATTTAATGGTCCTATTATTACGTTTAGTGATGATGGATATTTACCAGAGGATGTAATGAGTATTTATACGTATTATTGTGGTAAAAAAGAGGGTGGAAAGCCCAATGTCATTAAGTTAAGAAATGGCATCTTTTAAGAGGAACACAAAAAATGTGCT
>ERZ825137.4000-NODE-4000-length-15198-cov-4.815558_pt1 | contig 15198 bp, 9 predicted proteins | sample MGYA00519873_ERZ825137 | MGnify/ENA primary metagenome ERZ825137 (study PRJEB31778, sample SAMEA3449190) | human gut metagenome | biome: human gut; feature: human-associated habitat; material: faeces | place: United Kingdom | collected 2010/2012 ...
CAGCTGCAGAGCCTCGCTGCCGCCGGCGGTGGGCAGGATATCGCTGTGCTCAAGCTCCACGCCTATGCGGGAGTAGTAATGCTGCACTGCGTCAAGGAACTTGGGCATGCCGACAGACGGCGCGTAGGCGAGCACGGGCTCGGTGAAATCTCGGAGCGCTTTGAAAAATACGTCAGGCGTTTTAACGTCGGGCTGACCGATGTTCAGATGATAAATTTTAATACCGCGTTCTTCGGCCTTTGCCGCATAGCTTGCGAATTTACGCATGGGGGAAAGGCCGCAGAGTTCCATTTTTGATGAAAGCTTCAAGAAAAACACTCCTTTCTTTATTCTTGTATGATTAGGTACGATAACACATTTCTTTGAACTTATCAATAAAAAACTCAAATTTTAGCCTATTTTTAGCATTCGGCTTGTAAGCCGCGGCAGATTTTGATAAAATGTCACAAGAATAATTTTCATACATCTGCTTATCCATTAGGAAAACCGTGAACAGGAGGACGGACATTTGCTCAGACTGATGATCGGCAAGGCCGGTGCCGGCAAGACGGCGGCCATCATAAACGAAATAAAGCGCGATATGGCCTCTGCGCATGGCCGCGCCCTGATGATCGTCCCCGAGCAGTACAGCCACGAGGCCGAGCGCGAGCTCTGCCGCGTCTGCGGGGATCGTCTCTCGCTCTACGCGGAAGTTCTGAGCTTCACCGGCCTTGCGCGCGAGACTGCCGCAAAGCACGGCGGAGGAGCCGAGCCGTGGCTCGATAAGGGTGGGCGGCTCCTGTGCATGGCGCTTGCGCTGCAGAGCGTCGGTTCGCGCCTGCGCATCTATTCCGCCGCCCAGCGCCGCGCGGAGCTTCAGGCGCTGCTGCTCTCCGCCGTGGACGAGCTCAAGAGCGCCTGCATCGGCTATGACGCGCTCATGACCACCGCGGCCTCCTGCCCGGACAGCCTCGGCGATAAGCTCTCCGACCTCGCCCTCATCCTCGAAGCCTATGACGCCGCCGTCGCGAACGGCCACGCCGACCCTGCCGACAGGCTCAGTATCCTCGCTGGGCAGATAGACGAGAACACCGACATTGACGCGAACGTAAAGATATACGTCGACGGCTTTATCGACTTCACCCGGCAGGAGCGGGAGATACTTCATGCCATGCTCCGCCGCGGCGCGCAGCTCACCGTGTGCCTGACGGTCGACGCGCTCGACGGCGATAATGAGATATTCGAGCTCTCCCGCCGCGCCGGCAGGGAGCTTCTCGCCTATGCCCGCGAGCTCGGCGCGGAGGCTGAGATCGTCACGCTCTCCGAGCAGAGCGCAAAGGCTCCCGAGCTCACGGTCTTTGCCAATAATATGTTCAGCTATTCAAGCGATAAATATACCCCCGCGCGTGACGCCATCCGCCTTTACCGGACGGAGAGTATGGCCGCCGAGTGCGAGCAGACCGCGGCGCTCTGCCTTGAATTTGTGCGCGACGGCGGCTGCCGCTGGCGTGATATCGCCGTCGTCGCCCGCGGCTTTGAGGATTACCGCGGCAGCCTTGAGAGCGCCTTCCGGCATTACGGTGTCCCGCTCTTCACCGCCCGCCGTGATGACCTCATGTCAAAGCCCCTGCCCGCGCTCATCGCCCTCGCCTATGAGATTGTGCGCGGCGGCTGGGCAGTCGATGATGTCATCAGCTATATGCGCACCGGCCTTGCCGGGCTCGCCCCCGCCGAGTGCGACGTGCTTGAAAACTATATCTTCAAATGGCAGCTCCAGGGCGGCGCGTGGCACAGAAGCGCCGACTGGCGTCAGCACCCGGACGGCTACGGCTGCGAGTATACCGATGAGACGGAAGAAACGCTCCGCCGCGTGAACGCCCTGCGCCGTACTCTTGCCGCGCCCCTCCTCGCCTTTGAGGAAGCCTCATCAAAGGCGCAGACCGCCGCGCAGCAGGCCGAGGCGCTCGTCGGGCTCTTTGAAGCGCTGGCGCTTCCCGAGCAGCTCTCGCGCCGCGCCGGGGAGCTTGCGCAGCTCGGCGATGAAAAGACCGCCGCCGAATACCGCCAGCTCTGGGACATCGTCGTCTCCGCGCTCGAGCAGTGCGCCGCCGTCCTCGGCGATACCGCAATGGACAGCGGGGAGTTCTCGCGCCTGTTTACCCTCATGCTTTCAAAATATGATATCGGCACCATTCCCGTGTCACTCGACCGCGTCTCCGCCGGCGACTTTGACCGCAACCGCCGCCGCAGCATAAAGCACCTTATCGTCCTCGGCGCGTCCGACCAGCGCCTGCCGCGCACGGATGACGAGGCCGGTGTGTTCTCCCCTGAGGAGCGGGAGCGCCTGCTGGAAATGCAGCTTGAGCTTGGCGCGGGCGGTGAGAGCGAGCTGTGGCGCGAGTTCTCGCTTATCTATACCTGCCTCACCATGCCCTCCGAGAGCCTTACCATGCTCTGCCCGGTCGCCGATACTCAGGGCGCGGAGCTTCGCCCCGCCTTTGTCTTCAACCGCGCAAAGGCTCTCTTCGGCCTGAACGTCACAAACGCTTCCTTAAGCGACGCGCGCATGTCCGCACCCTCCCCGGCGCTCGGCCTTGCCGCGCAGTCCATGCACGGCGGGGACGGCCGTGCCCGCGCCGCTGCGGAATATTTCGCAGAAAAAGACCCCGCGCGCTATTCTTCTCTTGAAGCCGCGGCGAACATGAGCCGCGGGCGGCTCTCCTCGGCGGCGGTCGAGAAGCTCTACGGACAGCGCCTGCGCCTCAGCGCCTCGCGCATAGATAAATTTGCCTCCTGCCGCTTTGCGTATTTCTGCCAGTACGGCCTGCGCGCAAAGCCCTATGAGCCCGCCGCCTTCCGCCCCCCGGAGATCGGCACATTCATGCACTATGTCCTTGAGAAGACCGCGCGCGAGGTCAAGCGCCGCGGCGGTTTTGCCGCGGTGGACGACAAGACCCTGCGTGAGCTGTGCGAGCGCTTCACCGCGCAGTACGTCTCTGAGGAGCTCAACGATTTTAACGAGAAGAGCCGCCGCTTTGTCTATCTCTTCAACCGCCTGTGCGGCGACGTATGGCGCGTCGTCGAGGATATGGCGGCGGAGCTGCGGCGGTCGGATTTCGAGCCGCTGGACTTTGAGCTTGATTTTTCCGACGCGCGCGAAATGCCGCCGGTCGAGCTCGGCGGCGGGGAGGACAGTCTTGTCCTCTCCGGTATTGCCGACCGTGTCGACGGCTGGTACCACGACGGCAAGCTCTATCTCCGCGTCGTCGACTACAAGACCGGGCGCAAGGAGTTCTCCATGTCCGATGTCTGGTACGGCATGGGGCTTCAGATGCTGCTGTACCTCTTCGCGCTCGAAGCAAACGGCGGCGGGCGCTATGACTGTGAAGTCCTCCCCGCGGGCGTCATGTACGTCCCCGCGCGCAGCCGCATCCTCTCCATGCCGCGCGACGCGGACGAGGAGTCCGTTTCAGCCGAGCGCGCAAAGGAGCAGCGGCGAAGCGGCCTTGTGCGCGAGGACGCAGCGCTCATTGAGGCATGGGAGCGCGGCGACGATAAGCGCTATATCCCCGTGAAGTTCCGCACAGGGAAACCTTCGGCGGATTCCCTCGCCAGTGCCGAGCGCTTGGGGCTTCTCGACCGGCATATAAAAAAGACCCTTGCGGGCATGGCAAAGCAGCTGCGTCAGGGCAGCATCGCCGCCGACCCGTTCTACCGCGGCCAGCAGGAGAATGCCTGCCTGAACTGCGATTATTTTGACGCCTGCCATTTCTCCGACGGTGAAAACGGCGAGAGCTGCCGCTATACCCCGAAGCTCTCCGCGGAGAAGGTCTGGGCGCTTATGGAGGAGGGCGACGCCAATGGCTGATTTCAGACCCACAGCCTCGCAGCAGGCCGCGATAGATGCGCGCGGCGGTGCCGTGCTCGTGTCCGCGGGCGCGGGCAGCGGCAAGACCCGCGTGCTCACCGAACGCCTCATGGGCTATATCTGTGACGATGCCCACCCTGTCGATCTTGACAGCTTCCTTATCATCACCTTCACCCGCGCCGCCGCGGCGGAGCTTCGCGGCAGGATCATGGAGGAGCTTGCCGCGCGCCTTGCCGCAGACCCCGGCAGCCGCCGTCTGCGCCGCCAGAGCGCGCTGTGCCGCCGTGCGCAGATCGGCACCATCCACAGCTTCTGCGCGAACGTCCTGCGTGAGAACTGCCACGCCCTTGGCCTGACTCCGGATTTCAAGATCGCCGATGAGGAGCGCGCCGAAGCCATGCGCGCCGCCGCGCTCGAGCGCACTCTCGACGCGCGCTATGACGCGCTGGATCAGCTCCCCGGCTTCCGCCTGCTTGCCGATACCGTCGGCGCGGGGCGGGACGACCGCCGCCTTTCCGACCTTGTCCTCAAGCTCCACAGTCGTATGCAGTGCCATGCACGTCCGGAGGATTGGGCGCGCCGTCAGGTCGCGCAGCTCAAGGCCCCGGCGCAGGACGTCGCCGAAACGCCGTGGGGGCAGGAGCTGCTCTCATGGGCAAAGCGCACCGCCGATTACTGGAGCCGTGAGATGGACAGGCTCCTCGAAGCCATGACCGCCGAGGAGAAGATCGCCGCCGCGTATACCGAGAGCTTTTCGATAACTGCCGACGGCATACGTGAGCTCTCCCGCTGCCTTGACCTCGGCTGGGACAGGGCGCGCGATTGCCTGCCCATAGAGTTCCCGACGCTCAAGCGCCTTACGAAGTCGCCCGACCCCGCGCTTTCAGATATGCTCAAGGCGCGGCGCACCGCCTGTAAAAAGGCGATGGACGGCATGAAAGATACTCTCTATTCCGATTCCGCCTCGCTCCTGCGCGAGATGGAGCTCACCGCCCCGGCGATGGAGGCACTGCTCGAGGTCACTCTTGACTTTGACCGCGAGTATACCAAGGATAAGCGCAGCCGGGGGCTGGTCGATTATTCCGACCTTGAGCACCTCACCGCGCAGCTTCTGACGAACCCTGACGGCAGCCCGACCGAGACGGCGGCGCGCATCTCCCGCCGCTTTACCGAGATCATGGTCGATGAGTATCAGGACGTCAGCCGTGTGCAGGACGCGATCTTCGCCGCTGTGTCGAGAGCCGGTAAGAACCTCTTCATGGTCGGGGACGTCAAGCAGTCCATTTACCGCTTCCGCCTTGCCGACCCCGCTATTTTTACCGAGAAATATCTGAGCTATTCCGACTATGAGTCCGCAAAAGCCTCCGAGCCGAGCCGCATCCTGCTGCGCGAGAACTTCCGCTCCCGGCGCGAAATTCTCGACGGGGCAAACAGCGTGTTCTCCCTGTGCATGTCCCGCGCCTTGGGAGATATGGACTATGACGATGCTGCGGCTCTCCGCTGCGGGGCAAGCTACCCCGCGTCTGTTCCGAAACCTGAGCTTATGCTCCTCGCTCTGCCCGAGAGCGAGGACGAGAACAGCCCGGATAAGACCGCTCTTGAGGCCGGGCTCGTCGCCCGGAAGATAAATTCTCTTATCGCCGCCGGGGCGACTGTCACGTCAAACGGCGGAGAGCGCCCCCTTGAGTATGGGGACTTTGCCATTCTTCTCCGCTCTGCCAATACCGTCGGCGGTGTGTACCGGCGCGTCCTCAGCGAGCACGGCATACCCGTGGCCTCCGTTCAGGGCGGCGGTTTCTTTGAGAGCGTCGAGGTCTCCACGCTTATCTCCATGCTCGCCGTCATCGATAACCCGCATAAGGACATTCCGCTCATCGCCGTTCTGCGCTCGCCGTCATTGAGCTTCAGCCCGGATGAGCTGTCCGATATCCGCAGCGCCGATAAAAAGGCGGATCTCTACACCGCCCTGCTTACCGCCGCGGAGAATAACGAAAAGTGCCGCAATTTTGTCCAGCGCCTTGACGCGCTGCGCGGGGCCGCCGCTGACCTCAGCGCCGCCGAGCTAACTTGGCGCGTCATTGAGGAGCTGGACATGCTCGCCCTCTGCACCGCCATGGGCGACGGTGCGCAGCGCCGCGCAAACCTCATGGCGCTCGTCGGCCTGTCCGAGAGCTTTGAAGCCACCGGCTACCGCGGGGTACACCGCTATGTGCTCTGGCTGCGCCGCCTTGCCGAAAAGGGGCAGGAGCCCTCCACCGGCGGCAGCTTCAGCTCTGCCGTGCAGATCATGTCCGTGCATAAGTCCAAGGGGCTTGAGTTCCCCGTCGTGTTCCTCTGCGATACCGCCCGCCGCTTCAACCGGCAGGACAGCCGCGAGAGCGTCCTCGTCCACCCGGAGCTCGGCTTGGGGCCGAAGCTCATCGACCTCAAGCGGCGCATAGAGTATCCCACCCTTGCGCGCAACGCCATCAGGCTCCGCCTTGAGAGGGAAATGCTCTCGGAGGAAATGCGCCTGCTCTATGTCGCCCTCACCCGGCCGAAGGAGCGCCTGTTCATGACTGCCGCCCTAAAGGATCCGGAAGGCACTGTCGAAAAGCTCCGCACCGCCGTCACAAAGCCGATGGCTCCCGAGGTGCTCAGTCAGGCGCAGTCCCCGGTGAGCTGGCTCATCTATGCCGCCCTTGCCGACGGCGGCGAGAACTTGACTCTCAGCTATTGCAGCACGAGTGACACCGCGGAGAGCACGGAGTTACCCGATGCCAGAGCGCTGGAAGCCGACGCTGCCATGCTCTCGGAGCTCAAGCGCCGTCTTGCTTTCCGTTATCCGTATGCCGAGGCCGTCGACCTGCCCTCAAAGGTCACGGCTACCGAGCTTAAAGGCCATGCCGAGCCTGACCCCGACGGAGAGCGGCTCGTTCAGGATATAAATTACAGCTTCCGTATGCCGGAGCTTGGGGATGAGGAGCGCAGGCTCACCGCCGCGGAGCGCGGCGTCGCGACGCATCTTGTGCTGCAGTATATGGACTTCTCCAAGGGGCGCAGCCTTGATGGCATAAGGTCGGAGATCGACCGTCTCCGCGCCGCGCGCTTCATCTCCGCGCGTGAGGCCGAGGCCGTCAATGCCCGCGCGATAGAGCGCCTGTTCGCGTCCCCCCTGGGTAAACGCATGCTCGCCGCCGAAAAGCCGATGCGTGAGTTCCGCTTCTCCCTGCTCATGGATGCCGATAAGCTTTATGGGGACGCGGCAAAGGGTGAGGAGCTGCTTCTTCAGGGCGTTGTCGACTGCTGCATTGAGGAAGCGGGAGAGCTTGTCATCATCGACTATAAGACGGATTATGTCAAAACCGATGAGGACATCGCCGCCCGCGCCGAACTCTACCGCGGCCAGCTCATGGCCTATGCCGAAGCCCTGCACCGCATCTGCGGCAAGCCCGTCAGGGAGTGTGTGCTCTATTTTCTCTCCGCCGATAGAGCCGTGACGGTGTATAAAAAATCATAAGCACGTATTCGCTCAGGCAAATTTCTTGCCTGAGCGAATATACTTGTGTTATACTATATAAGTTGTTTTCGCAACTATCTTTACAGCAAGGAGTCCGCCTATGAATTTCAGAGCAGTATTGGCAATGCTGGTGTGCAAGGCGCTGCGTCTTATCTCGCGTATCCTGCACCGCGGCGGCACGGCGATGCCCGGCCGCATCTCGCTCAAAATATATCCGGAGCTGCTGAGCCTTCTGGCGAAGGACGTCAAGACCGTCACCGTCACCGGCACAAACGGCAAGACCACCAGCTCCCGCATGATCGAGCAGGCCTTTCTTGAGCAGGGCAAAAGTTATTTTGCCAACCGTTCGGGGGCTAACCTCATTTCCGGCATAACCACGGAGTTTGTCATCAACAGCTCTCTTTCCGGCAAGTGCCGCAAGGAGTATGCCGTCATTGAGTGCGACGAGGCTGCGGCGCGCAAGGTGTTCTCTCAGCTCAGGCCGCAGGTCATCGTCGTCACCAATCTTTTCCGCGATCAGCTCGACCGTTACGGTGAAGTGACGCATACCCTTGAAAATATCCGCGAGGGTATAAAAGGCGCTCCGGGAGCGACGCTTTGTTTAAATGCCGACTGCTCCCTCACCGCGTCCTTGGCAAACGACCTTCCGAACCGCGCCGTGTTCTTCGGCATCGATAAGGGCGCTGCGCCTTCCAGACCCAAGACGGAGCTTTCCGATGCGTCGCACTGCATCTACTGCAAGAGTGAATACGAATATGATTTTATAAGCTACGGCCACCTCGGCAATTTCCGCTGCACCCATTGCGGCTACCACCGTCCGAAGGCCGAATATGCCGTCACGAACGTCGTCGAGCAGCGCGTAAACGGCAGCAGCGTCGTCCTGATGGTCAATGGGAGCCAATACTTGGCCGAAGTGAATCTCCCGGCCATGTATAATATTTATAACGCCATCGGCGCTGTCGCCGCCGTGACGGAGATGGGCCTCGGCACCGAGGCGGCGATATCCGCGATCGCGGACTTCAAATGCGGCTTCGGGCGCATGGAGCAGTTCGACCTCGGCAAGGCCGGGACGAAGATGATGCTCGTCAAAAACCCCGCGGGCTGCAATCAGGTTATCGAGTTTCTGGAGAATATCAAGGAAAAATTCATCCTCATCGTCTGCCTCAACGACCGCGGGGCGGACGGCACGGACGTCTCATGGATATGGGACGCGGACTTTGAGGGGCTTGCAGCGATGTCTGGCTATATAGACCGCGTCATTGTCTCCGGTGACCGCGCGGAGGACATGGCCGTGCGCATCAAATACGCCGGTGTAGCCGGTGACCACATTTCGACCGAGCGCGATTACGAGCGCCTTGTGCAGTGGATATCCCAGCAGGATAAGCCGGTGTTCATCATGCCGACCTATACCGCGATGCTCGAGCTGCGCGAGGCTGTCATCCGCCGCTGCGGCGGTGACGAATTCTGGGTCTGAGGAGGCGGAAGCATGGAACTGAAGATCTGTCATTTATACCCGGACGTCCTGAACCTCTACGGCGACGGGGGAAATATAATCTGTATGAAGCGCCGTCTGCAGTGGCGCGGAATAGACGCGGCGGTCACGAAAATGCCCATAGGTTCAACTCAGAGCCTCGCCGGGTTCGACCTTGTTTTCATCGGCGGCGGGCAGGATTTCGAGCAGCAGGTGCTGCTTGAGGATCTGCACCGGGGACGCGGCAAGGAGATAAAGGCCGCCATTGACGACGGCGTCACTTTCCTCACGATCTGCGGCGGGTACCAGATGCTCGGTGAATATTACGAGACCTATGACGGCAAGCGCTGTGATTTTATCGGTGCGCTGGAGCTGTACACGGTCGGCAGCAAGAAGCGCATGATCGGCAATTATGAGTTCAAATGCACCGAAAACGCCGGCGGCAGCGTCGTTGTCGGCTTCGAGAACCACAGCGGAAAGACATGGCTCGGCTCAGGTATCGAGCCGCTGGGTAAGATAATTTCCGGCTTCGGCAACAACGGCGAGGACGGCACCGAGGGTGCGCATTTCAAGAACGTTTTCGGCACTTACAGCCATGGGCCGATGCTCCCGAAGAACCCGGAGTTCTGCGACCTGCTGCTGAAAACGGCACTTGAGAGAAAATACGGCGCGGCGGAGCTTCAGCCGCTTGACGATACTTTTGAAAAGGCCGCGCATGACGCGATGTGCGCGCGGCTGGAGGCAAAAAACAGATGATAAGATTCTATAACGGCCGGGTGCTGCGCTTTTCCGGCGGGATAAAAATAAGCCGGGACGAGGTATGGACGGACGGCGGACGCATCGCCTACGTCGGGGCGGAGCGCGCGGATGCGCCGCGTTTTGAGCGCGAGATCGACCTGCGCGGCGACCTGCTGATGCCGGGCTTCAAGGATGCGCACACCCACACGGCGATGACCTTCCTGCGCTCGTTTGCAGACGACATGCCGCTTAGTGACTGGCTTTATCAGCAGGTGTTCCCAAACGAGGCAAAGCTCGATGACGAGATGATATACACCTTTACAAAGCTCGGGATAATGGAATATCTCTCCTCCGGGATCACATCGAGCTTTGATATGTATATGCGCAATGAAGCCTACGCCAAGGCAAATGTCGACTGCGGCTACCGCACGGTGATATGCTCGGCGCTCAATAACTTTGACGCCGACGAGAAGAACATCGAGCGCGAGTACCTGCGCTTTAACGATTATGACGAGCTCGTCTCCTACCGGCTCGGCATCCATGCCGAGTACACCACCGGCATGGAGCGCATGAAGTACATGGCCTCTCTTGCGGAAAAGTACAAGGAGCCCTGCTTCATGCACCTTTGCGAGACGGAGAGCGAGGTCAAGGGCTGCGTAGAGCGCTGGGGCATGACCCCGCCGCAGCTTCTGGACAGCATAGGCATGTTCGCATACGGCGGCGGCGGCTTTCACTGCGTGTGGATGAGCGATGAGGACATTGAGCTTTTCGCGCGCAAGAAGCTCTGGGCGGTGACGAACCCCGGCTCGAACGCGAAGCTCGCCTCCGGAATCGCGCCGCTGGACAGGCTCGCTGCGGCGGGGATACCGATGGCGATAGGCACGGACGGCGCGGCGAGCAACAACGCGCTGGACATGTTCCGCGAAATGTACCTTGCGAGCGTACTGCAAAAAATCGCGAATAAGGACGCCGCAGCCGGGAGCGCCGACCGCGTGCTTGAAATGGCCTGCGCCGGCGGGGCGGGCGCGATGGGACTTCATGACGCGGACGATATCGCGCCGGGGAAGCTTGCGGACCTCGTCGTCATAGACCTGCACAGGCCGAACATGCAGCCGCTGAACAACATCGCGCGGAACATCGTCTACTCCGGTTCCAAGGAAAACGTGTGCCTGACGATGGTGAACGGACGCATCCTCTACGAAAACGGCGAGTTCTTCATCGGCGAAGCGCCCGAAGAGATATACGAGAAGGCTGACCGCCTCATGGAGAAGGTGCGCGCATGAGAGAAATAGACCTGCACGTACACACCACGGCGTCCGACGGGACATGCACCCCGGCGGAGGTAGCTGCGCTTGCGCAGAAAATCGGCTTAAAAGCCATCGCGATAACGGATCATGATACGGAGTCCGGATATTTTGAAGCCGCCGAGGCGGGGGAAAAGCTCGGGATAGAGGTAGTGCCGGGGATAGAGATAAGCACAAAGTACGGAGTGGCCGTACACATCTTAGGCTATTTCATAGACCCGCAGTCGCCCGAACTGCGCCCGGTGCTGGACTGGGTGATAAACGACCGCAACGACAGGAACCGCAAGATGGCGGAGCTCATGGCGGCGGACGGCCTGCCCTTTGACTATGACGAGATGAGGGCGCGCTTCGGCGAATCCATAGGTCGGCCGCACTTTGCGCGGATGCTCTATGAGCTTGGGCTTGCCGAGAGCGTGAACGATGCGTTCCAGCGCTATGTTGAGAAGGGACAGAAGTACTATCTGCCGCGCACGATCATCCCGATAGAAATGGCAGTGGAGACGATATGCCGCTCGGGCGGAGTCGCGGTGCTGGCACACCCGTTCCAGTATAAGAAGAACGACGCGGAGCTGCGCGAGCTTATAGAGCACTGCATGGCGCACGGCCTGCGCGGGATGGAGTGCCGCTATTCCGGCTACGACGCGCAGCAGACGGCCTGTCTCGAAGGGCTTGCGGAGGAGTACGGCCTGCTGAAAACCGGCGGCAGCGACTTCCACGGTGCGAACAAGCCCACGATAAGCCTCGGCGTCGGCAAGGGAGAGCTCGACGTACCGTATGCATGGCTGGAGAGACTGAAAGCCGCGGCAGGCAAGTGAAGAAGATACGGCTATACTCGGAGTAGAGCCCTGAAATCAAGGGGTTCTACTCTTATTCTATGTTTCGTAGAGCGCGGAATAGAGACAATAGCTTGCGGTTTCGGTATGAACTGCGTTATGCTAATGACAGTGTGCAGTACCCATAACTTTTAAGGAGAACCCGAAATGACTCAGCTTTTTACAGACACCTCCGCTAACCTCCCCGTTGAGATCATCGACGAGTACGGCATTGAGGTAGTCCCCTTTTCATACACGATAGACGGAGTCGAATACATACCCGAACGGGAATTTGACGGCAAGGCCTTCTATGCCGCGATGCGTGCCGGCAGCGAGGTAAAGACCTCGATGGTGAACGCAGGGACGTTCATCGAGCGCTTCAAGGCCGCGCTCGACGCGGGCAAGGATGTATTATATATCGGCATGTCCGGCGGCATAAGCGGCACGGCAAACGCCGCACTCATGGCAAAGCAGGAGCTGGACGAGGAGTATCCGGACAGGAAGATCGTTGTAATCGACACGCTTGCCGCATCCCTCGGCGAGGGGATGTTCGTCATCAAGGCGGCGGAGCAGTTAAAGGACGGTGCCTCGCTCGATGCTATAGAAGAGGACATCCGCGCGCAGGTGCCGAGTATGTGCCAGAGCTTCACTGTGGACGACCTCAAATATCTGAAAAAGACCGGCAGGGTCAGCGGCGCGGCGGCAATCATCGGCAACGTCCTGGGCATCCACCCGATCCTCGTCGGGGACTATGAGGGCAAGATAGTCGTAAAATCCAAGGTGCGAGGCATGAAGCGCACGCTTGCCGCGCTTGCCGAGCGCTATGCGGAGCTCGTGCTGAACAAGGCGGAGACTATCGGCATTGCCCATGCCGATAATGAGGAGGGCAAGGAATATCTCGTGCAGCGCCTGCGTGACAAGGGACTGACCGGCAAGTGCCTGAGCGTCTGCTATGAGCCGGTGACCGGCTCCCACGTCGGCCCGGGGACAGTGGCGCTGTTCTTCTTCGGGACGGACAGAATGGGATAATCAGACTGTCAAAAAACTATGTTTTGAAGTCAGATAATAGAGCAGCGGGGGAGCTTGAGGGGTAGCGCAGCGGCGGCACGGTAGTGAATGACATGCCGGGGGCATGTCAGAGCCGTGACGTGACCGAGCCGCAGCGAGACAAGGCCCGCCTCAAATTGGATAAGCCGCCGCCGAAAGGCTTGATACATCAAGGCTTCCGGTAATAGCATTTTGAACACTTTCAAAATGCTCGGCGGAAAGCGCGGTCAAAAAAGCCCTCACAGGACTTTTTTGACAAGCTGATAATAACCCGCCCGCGCACCGGATGTGCTTGTAGGCTGCGCGGCGGCTATTATAAAAAGGCTGTGTACAATTGCGTAAAAGCGTTGTACACAGCCTTATTTCTATTCCTTTTACTCGTCGAGCTTCAGCACCGCGAGGAAAGCCTCGGTCGGTATCTGCACCGTGCCGAGCTGGCGCATCTTCTTCTTGCCCTCTTTCTGCTTTTCGAGCAGCTTCTTCTTTCTCGTGATGTCACCGCCGTAGCACTTGGCAAGCACGTCCTTGCGCATGGCCTTGACTGTCTCGCGAGCTATGATCTTGCCGCCGATAGCCGCCTGTATCGGCACCTCGAAGAGCTGGCGCGGGATATTGTCCTTGAGCTTCTCGCAGAGCTTACGGGCGCGGCCATAGGCCTTGTCCCGGTGGGCGATGAAGCTGACGGGGGATATTGTCCTTGAGCTTTTCACACAGCTTCCTCGCTCTGGGATAGGCCTTGTCCTTGTGCGCAATGAAGCTGAGCGCATCGACCTGATCGCCGTTTAGGAGCATATCGACCTTGACAAGGTCGCTCGGCTTATATTCGCTCAGCTCATAGTCGAGCGAGGCATAGCCCTTGGTGCGCGCCTTGAGCGTGTCAAAGAAGTCGTATATTATCTCGTTGAGCGGCATTTCGTAATGCAGCTCGACAAGGCGGGTGTCGAGGTACTGCATGTTCTTGTACTCGCCGCGCCTGTCCTGACACAGCGGCATGATGTTGCCGACGAACTCATTCGGCGTGATGATCGACACCTTGACATACGGCTCGTATGCCTCGGCGATCGACGGCACGTCGGGATAGTTGTGGGGATTGTCGACCATGACGGTGCTGCCGTCGGTTTTTACGACCTTATATATAACGGAAGGCAGAGTCGTCACAAGGTCAAGGTCGAACTCACGCTCGAGCCGCTCCTGGATTATCTCCATGTGCAGCATCCCGAGGAAGCCGCAGCGGAAGCCAAAGCCGAGGGCGACGGAGCTTTCCGGCTCGTAGGAGAGGGAAGCATCGTTGAGCTTGAGCTTTTCGAGCGCGTCGCGCAGGTCGGGGTACTTGGAGCCGTCCTCAGTGTATATGCCGCAGAAGACCATCGGCCTTGCGGGGCGGTAGCCGGGCAGCGCCTCGGCGGTCGGCTTCCCGGCGTCGGTGACGGTGTCGCCCACGTGCGTGTCGGAGACGTTCTTTATGCTCGCCGTGAAGTAGCCGACGTCGCCCGCTGCAAGCTCCGCGCAGGGGTCGAGCCCTATCGGGCGCAGGTGGCCGACTTCGAGTACCTTGTATTTTGCGCCGGTGGACATCAGGAGTATCTCGGAATCCTTGTGTACCGTCCCGTCGAACACGCGGATAAAGACGATGACGCCGCGGTAGTTATCATACTGGCTGTCGAATATCAGCGCCTTGAGGGGAGCGTTGGGGTCGCCCTTCGGCGCGGGGACGCCGTTCACAACGTCCTCAAGCACGGCGTCAATGTTGATGTTCGCCTTCGCACTTATCTCCGGCGCGTCCATCGCGGGGATGCCGATGATCTCCTCTATCTCCTCCTTGACCCTGTGCGGGTCGGCGGCGGGCAGGTCTATCTTGTTGATGACCGGGAGTATTTCAAGGTTGTTGTCGAGCGCGAGGTAGGTGTTCGAGAGCGTCTGCGCTTCAACGCCCTGCGACGCGTCCACGACGAGCACCGCGCCCTCGCATGCGGCGAGCGAGCGGCTGACCTCGTAGTTGAAGTCGACATGACCCGGGGTGTCAATAAGGTTGAGGGTGTAGTTCTCCCCGTCGGCGGCCTTGTAGTTGAGGCCGACGGCGCGCGCCTTGATGGTAATGCCGCGCTCGCGCTCCAAGTCCATGTTGTCGAGGATCTGATCCGACATCTCGCGCGCGGAGACGGCATTGCACTTTTCAAGCAGCCGGTCCGCCAGCGTCGACTTGCCGTGGTCGATATGCGCGATGATACTGAAATTTCTGATGTTCTTCTCGTTCATAGTCTTTCTTCCTTATTTCCTGCCAAGCAGGGAATTGGTTTTTTCTTCCGTGCTGTGTAAAACCTGCGTCACACTCTGCATCAGCCCCGGATAGAGCGCCGCGAGCGCCTCGTCCTCCATGGCGGCAAATGCGCCGTCCTTCTCTGTGAGAGTCTCAAGAGAGGAAACATAGGCGATGTAGTCCGCGCGCATCTGCGCGTCCACCGCGCCGGAGCGGTAGGCCG
>ERZ825137.4008-NODE-4008-length-15169-cov-6.499140_pt1 | contig 15169 bp, 9 predicted proteins | sample MGYA00519873_ERZ825137 | MGnify/ENA primary metagenome ERZ825137 (study PRJEB31778, sample SAMEA3449190) | human gut metagenome | biome: human gut; feature: human-associated habitat; material: faeces | place: United Kingdom | collected 2010/2012 ...
GAGGGAACGCCTTTTGCTGCCCGGCAACTGAATCTGCCCGATGAGGATACGGAATACAATATGTATGAAGCAACTGCACGGATTTTGAAAGAATATGGCTATAAGCAGTATGAAATTTCCAATTATGCAAAGAGAGGCATGGCCTGCAGACATAATGTGGGATACTGGACCAGACAGGATTATCTGGGATTTGGACTTGGCGCCTCCTCTCTTTATGGAAAAGAACGTTTTTCCAATACAGCCGACAGAAAGAAGTATCTGGAAAACAGTTTCAGTCCCGAACTGATCAGAGAAAGAGAGCCGATTCTTAGCAGGGAGGAGGAAATGGCAGAATTTATGTTTCTGGGACTTCGTATGACAGAGGGAGTTGCAAGGACAGATTTTGAGCAGATTTTTGGATGCTGTATAGAGCAGATATATGGAGATGTTTTGAAAAAATATGAATCCATGGGATTATTACAGGAAAAGAACGGCAGGATTTTTCTTAGCAGAGCCGGGATTCATGTGAGCAATTCGGTTATGGCAGATTTTTTGTTGTAAACGCCTTGACGAACAAATGTTCTTATATTATACTGAAAACAAATTTACGGATAGACGGAATGCGAAAATATTCAGGATTTTTAAGATACAGCATTCTTATTAATAAGAAACGGGAGGCATATGATGGCCGCAGATATAATGAAGAAACAATTTATCAGAATCAGAGGAGCGAATGTCAATAATCTTAAGAATTTAAGTGTGGATATTCCCAGGGACAAGTTTGTAGTGCTTACCGGACTGAGCGGTTCCGGTAAGTCTTCGCTGGCTTTTGATACTATTTATGCAGAGGGCCAGAGACGTTATATGGAATCTTTATCTTCCTATGCGAGACAGTTCCTTGGACAGATGGAGAAACCGGATGTTGAGAGCATCGAAGGTCTGCCGCCGGCAATCTCCATTGATCAGAAATCTACTAACCGTAATCCACGTTCTACAGTAGGAACTGTGACAGAGATATATGATTATTTTCGACTTCTGTATGCCAGAGTGGGTATACCACATTGTCCAAAGTGTGGAAGGGAGATTAAGAAACAGACTGTTGATCAGATGGTAGACAGTATTATGGCCTTTCCCGAGAGAACGAAGATTCAGCTGCTTGCTCCTGTTGTGAGAGGACGTAAGGGAACCCATGCCAAGCTTCTTGAACATGCGAAGCGGAGCGGCTATGTCCGGGTGCAGATTGATGGAAACATGTATGAACTTTCAGAGGAGATCAGTCTGGATAAGAATATTAAGCATAATATTGAGATTGTGGTTGACCGTCTGATCGTAAAACCAGGGATTGAGAAGAGACTTTCCGATTCTATCGAGACCGTGCTGGAACTGGCGGATGGACTGCTCATGGTAGATACCATGGACGGAAATATCCATAATTTCAGTCAGAGCTTTTCCTGTCCGGACTGCGGAGTAAGTATTGATGAGATTGAACCGAGAAGTTTTTCTTTTAATAATCCGTTCGGTGCCTGCCCGGATTGTCTGGGCCTGGGATATAAGATGGAATTTGATATTGATCTGATGATCCCGGATAAGTCGCTGAGTATTCTGGAAGGTGCCATAGTGGTAACAGGATGGCAGTCCTGTACAAATGAGGGAAGCTTCTCAAGAGCTATTCTGGATGCACTTGCCAGAGAATATGATTTCAGTCTGGCTACACCATTTGAGAAATATCCGGAGAATATCAAGGATATTCTGATTAATGGAACCAATGGACATTCTGTTAAGGTTTACTATAAGGGGCAGCGTGGAGAGGGTGTTTATGATGTGGCATTTCCGGGGTTGATACGAAATGTGGAACAGCGTTACAGAGAGACCGGATCCGATACTATGAAACAGGAATATGAATCATTCATGCGCATCACACCATGTAAAACATGTAAGGGTCAGCGTTTAAAGAGAGAATCACTGGCTGTGACTGTGGCGGATAAGAATATTTATGAGGTCACCAATCTTTCCATAGAGAAGCTGAAAGCCTTTCTGGCGGATATGCAGCTCTCCGAGCAGCAGCAGCTTATCGGCAGACAGATTCTGAAGGAAATCAGGGCAAGGGTAAGTTTCCTGTCAGATGTAGGACTGGATTATCTTTCATTGGGACGTGCGACAGGAACTCTTTCCGGCGGCGAGGCGCAGAGAATCCGTCTGGCTACCCAGATTGGTTCCGGGCTGGTAGGAGTTGCCTATATTCTGGATGAACCGAGTATCGGACTTCACCAGAGGGATAATGACAGACTTCTTGGTTCTCTGATGAAACTGCGTGATCTTGGAAACAGCCTGATCGTTGTGGAGCATGATGAAGATACCATGCGTGCCGCAGACTGTATTGTAGATATAGGTCCCGGTGCAGGGGAGCATGGCGGACAACTGGTTGCCATGGGAACTGCAGAGGATTTGATGAAGAACGAGGATTCCATCACAGGAGCTTATCTGAGCGGAAAATTAAAAATCCCGGTACCTTCGGAGAGACGGAAGCCAACCGGTTTTCTTACTGTCAAGGGGGCGGCAGAGAATAATCTCAAGAATATCGATGTGAAGATACCTCTTGGGATCATGACCTGTATCACAGGAGTTTCGGGCTCAGGTAAGAGCTCTCTGATCAATGAGATTCTTTATAAACGCCTGGCAAGAGATCTGAACCGGGCAAGAGTGATTCCGGGAAAACATAAGGATATTCTGGGAACAGACCAACTGGATAAGGTTATCAATATTGACCAGTCACCTATTGGCCGTACTCCACGTTCCAATCCTGCGACTTATACCGGGGTATTTGACCAGATCAGAGATCTTTTTGCAGCAACAGCAGATGCCAAGGCAAAAGGATATAAGAAAGGACGATTCAGTTTTAATGTAAAGGGCGGAAGATGTGAGGCATGCAGCGGTGACGGTATTATCAAAATTGAGATGCATTTCCTTCCGGACGTATATGTACCATGCGAGGTCTGCAAAGGTAAGAGATATAACAGAGAAACCCTGGAAGTAAAGTATAAGGATAAGAATATTTACGATGTGCTGAATATGACGGTGGAGGAAGCACTGACTTTTTTTGAGAATGTTCCTTCTATTAAAAGAAAGATACAGACTCTTTATGATGTAGGACTTTCCTATATCCGGCTGGGACAGCCGTCCACAGAGCTTTCCGGAGGAGAGGCACAGAGGATCAAGCTTGCCACAGAGCTGAGCAAGCGCAGCACAGGTAAGACTATCTACATTCTGGATGAGCCTACCACAGGTCTGCATTTTGCGGATGTGCATAAGCTGGTGGAGATTCTGAAACGATTATCGGAGGGCGGTAATACAGTAGTTGTGATCGAGCATAATCTGGATGTGATTAAGACCGCAGATTATATCATTGATATCGGACCGGAGGGTGGAGACAAAGGAGGTACCGTAGTTGCTCAGGGAACTCCTGAGGAGGTGGCACAGTCACCGGTTTCCTATACCGGAAAATATGTAAAGAAATATCTGAAATAATCTTGAAATCATATTGCAGGACTTTCTTTTTAAATGGAAGTTGTATATAATAGAAGAGATTATTTATAGCAATTCTCGTAAATAATATATTTTGATCCGGCTTATCAGGATGTGAAGCCCTGTTGGACTGTTTTGATCGCATTATTTTATGGAGTTGTTATAACTAAACCGGATAAGTCCCCGGTAGAGACTGTAAAAAGTAATGATCAGTTGAAGGGGATGAGGAGAACGTAAGAACAGAAAGGGGATTTCCATGCCGACAAGTGATATTGGAATTGACCTGGGAACCAGGAACAGTCTGGCTTATTCTACAGGAAAGGGGCTTGTGCTAAATGAGCCTTCGATCGTAGTTTATGATAAAAATACAGAGAAGATACGTGCGATCGGTGAAGAAGCCCGTCTGATGGAAGGGCGCATTACTTCAGATATGGAGATCATCCGTCCCATCAGACAGGGCGTGATCGTTGATTATACAGTTACAGAGAAGATGTTGAAATACTTTATATCCAGAGCAATAGGAAGAAGAGCTTTCCGCAAGCCCAGGATCAGTATCTGTGTTCCCAGTGGAATTACAGAGATTGAGAAAAAGGCAGTGGAGGAAGCAACCTATCAGGCTGGTGCCAGAGATGTCTATATGGTGGAGGAACCTATAGCTGCGGCAATCGGAGCCGGGGTGGATGTGACCAAGCCCTTTGGAAATCTGGTCGTAGACATTGGAGCCGGAACTTCGGATGTTGCGGTTATCTCTCTTGCGGGGGTTGTGGTTTCCGCTTCTGTGAAAGTTGCAGGGGACACTTTTAATCAGGCTATACTGAACTATGTGAGAAAGAATCATGGACTTTTTATCGGAGAAGATATGGCAGAGAAGATCAAAATTCAGATTGGTACGGCTATAGAGGAATCAAATCCGAGAACAATGGAAGTAAAGGGGAGAAATGTGATCACCGGTCTGCCGAAGACAGTGACACTTACCTCAGAAGAAATACGTGTGGCGTTAAAGGATGCTACAAGCCAGATTGTGGAGACTGTTCATGGAATTCTGGAAAAGACACCGCCGGAACTGGCTGCGGATATTGTAGACAGAGGAATCGTACTTACAGGCGGCGGTGCCCTTCTTCATGGGATGGATACACTGATCGAGCAGAGAACCGGAGTAAGTACACTGACTGTGCAGGATGCAATGAGCGTGGTCGCAGTGGGAACCGGTAAGTATGCAGAGGTAATGGCACGTTTTGACGGATAAAGCAGGAGGTACTGCACAGTGCAGTGCCTTTTTGCGTTGTCAGAGGATCAAAGAAGCAGGAGGTGTGGAGAAAAGCACATGAGTGAAACTGTCACAGGATACATAGATCATGTTATTTTCAGAAATGAAGATAACGGATATACAGTTATGGTACTGAAAGGTACAAAAAAAGAGGAAGAGCTGACCTGCGTGGGAAGTTTCCCTGCGATCACACAGGGGGCATCTATTGAAGCAACCGGAGTATATATCCATCATCCGGTATATGGCAAACAGTTTCAGATCAGTTCTTTTACAGAGAAGATGCCGGAGGATACATATGGAATAGAACGTTATCTGGGTTCGGGCGCCATCAGGGGAATCGGTGCTGCACTGGCTGCCAGGATCGTGCGGAAGTTTGGAGATGACACACTCCGTATCGTAGAAGAAGAGCCGGAGCGGCTTGCAGAGGTAAAGGGGATCAGTGAGAAAAAAGCCCGGGAGATCGCTGCGCAGGTAAGTGAGAAGGCAGAGATGCGAAAAGTAATGATCTTTCTGCAGAAATATGGGATTTCCCTGAACCTGGGCGCAAAGATTTATCAGAAATATAAGGAATCTGTCTATACGATCCTTCAGGAGAATCCTTACAGACTTGCGGAAGATATTTCCGGTGTGGGATTTAAGATTGCTGATGAGATTGCTGCCAGAGTCGGTATTCACGCAGACTCAGATTACAGAATCCGCAGCGGAATGCTGTATACTCTTCTGCAGGCTTCGGGAGAAGGACATACTTATCTTCCGAGGGAACAGTTATTTACAAGATGTGCCAGACTTCTGGGAGTGGATGAATCCTATATGGAGAAACATCTTATGGATATGGTTATTGACAGGAAGCTGGTGCTGAAAGAAAAAAGCGGAGAAACTATCGTTTATCCGGCACAGTATTATTATCTGGAACTGAACACTGCCAGGATGCTTAATGAACTGAATATTGTGTGTCCTGAGGATAAAGAGCTTGTCAGGCACAGAATTGAGCTGATCGAGAAAGAGACAGGAACTGTTCTGGATGAAATGCAGAAGAAAGCAATCACTGAAGCAGCGGATCATGGACTCTTTATTCTTACAGGAGGCCCCGGTACAGGTAAAACGACAACGATCAATGCGATCATCCGCTTTTTTGAGGGAGAAGGTGCAGAGATTCGGCTGGCTGCACCTACCGGACGTGCTGCAAAGAGAATGACAGAGACTACCGGATATGAGGCGCAGACAATTCACCGTCTGCTGGAACTGAATGGAATGCCGGAGGAAGAGAGGGACGGGCATTCAGCTAAATTCGAGAGGAATGCACAGAATCCGCTGGAGGCAGATGTGATCATTATTGATGAAATGTCTATGGTGGATATCCATCTGATGCATTCTCTTCTTCTTGCAGTGGTAGCAGGAACCAGACTGATCCTTGTGGGGGATGAGAATCAGCTTCCGAGTGTAGGTCCTGGCAATGTGCTGAGAGATATTATCCGAAGCGGATGTTTCCCTGTAGTGGAACTGACTAAGATATTCAGACAGGCATCAGAGAGTGATATTGTTGTAAATGCTCATAAGATAAATAAGGGAGAACAGGTTCAGATCAATAATAAGAGCAGGGATTTCTTTTTTCTGAAGAGATATGATGCAGATATCATTATAAGAGTAGTGATCGCGCTGATCCAGGAGAAACTGCCGCGCTATGTAGATGCCAAACCCTTTGAGATACAGGTACTGACACCTATGAGAAAGGGACTTCTGGGAGTAGAGCGGCTGAATCAGATCCTGCAGAGATACCTGAATCCGCCGGAAGACGGGAAATCCGAGAGGGCAGTTGGAGACCGGCTGTTCCGCACAGGGGACAAGGTCATGCAGATCAGAAATAATTATCAGATGGAATGGGAAATCCGGGGACGATATGGGGTTGTCATTGAGAAAGGCGTGGGAGTATTTAACGGAGACACCGGAATCCTCAGGGAAATCAATGAATTTGCTGAGACAGCAGAAGTGGAATTTGAGGATGGACGTTTTGCAATGTACTCGTTCAAACAGCTGGAGGAACTGGAACTTGCATATGCTATTACAATCCACAAGTCTCAGGGATCTGAGTATCCGGCAGTCATACTTCCATTGCTTTCCGGACCACAGATGCTTTTAAACAGGAACCTTCTTTATACCGCAGTTACCAGAGCAAGAAAATGTGTGACGGTTGTGGGAAACGAGGAGACATTTGCAGAGATGATACGCAATGAAAAACAGCAGAAGAGATACAGTGCACTGGATGAACGGATCAGAGAACTGAGTGAGACTACAGGGGATAATAATACAGATGGTGAAGAATGATATTGCAGACTGTGATCTGATGACTGAATAATAACAGAAAAAAATTTATTCCGATAATATGAGAAAAACAGAAATACAGAGGATAGCAAAACAAAGAGTAAAATAGTGGAAGGAAATGGAAATGAAACGGTTTCTGAACATGGTTGCTGATATTTTTTACCCGAGATGCTGTCCGGTCTGTCAGAAAATACTGGCAGATCAGCGAAGGATGATCTGTCCGGAATGCGAGAAAGAACTTCGTCCGATTGGTCATCCCAGATGTTATAAATGTGGAAAACCCATAGAAACAGGGGAATACTGCAGAGACTGTCAGAAACACAGGCATATGTATGAACAGGGAAGAGGTATTTTTGTCTATGATGGCATAATGAGAAGATCTGTTACCAGATATAAGTACTATGGATGCAGAGAATACGGTGATTTTTATGCCAGAGCAATGTATCGATATGCGCAGAAAGAATTGCGGGAATGGAAGCCGGATCTGATCGTGCCGGTTCCGGTACACAGGTCGAAGGAGCGGCAGAGAGGTTTTAATCAGGCTGCATATCTGGCGGAGAAACTCGGTCATTATACCGGGATTTCCACAGATGTCAATATTGTGCAGAAAGTTTTAAAGACAAAGTCGCAGAAAAAACTGAATGCTTTGCAGAGAAGAAAAAACCTGGAAAAAGCGTTCTGCGTGACCGGGGATGTCAGGGGAAAGAATATCCTGGTGATAGATGATGTGTATACAACAGGAAGTACGATTGATGCAATGGCCGGATGCCTGAAGAGAAAAGGTGCCGGAAATGTTTATTTTCTTACGGTTTGCATAGGCAGGAGATAAGAAAAAACACTTTTCATACATAATGATATATGTTACAATTAATCTGTATGATTATATGAATGATATCAGGTTGTTGCTGAGAACAGAGTGAACAGTAATAGCGGATTATAACAAAAGGAAAAGCATACAGTAAGGAGTAATTTATGTTAAATGAAGAGAAGATAAAAATCATGAATAAACTTGCCATGTATGAACAGGGTGAAGGAAAGAAATATCTTCCGGTCAGCAGGTACTACAGAAGTGACTATATCGGACTTGCCATGATTAAGAATTTTTTCCTTGTTACGATTGGGTATTGCCTGATTCTGGCCGGTATCGCAGCATATTTTGCTGAATATCTGATAGATAATGTTCATAAGATGAACCTTGTTTCACTGGGCGTGGAAGTTATTCTGGGGTATGTGGCAGTGCTGGTACTGTTTTCTGTCCTGACATATATCCAATATACGGTGAAATACCATAAAGCAAAGAAAAGTGTGAAAAATTATTATGAAGAACTTACACAATTAAGTAAAATCTACGGTCGCGAAGATAAAAAATCTTCAGCCAGAGGAGTTACAGGAGGATATAAAAAATGACAGCATTACTCGAATTAAAACAGCGAATAAAGAATTTATACAGCCAGTATGAGATTTATATCCTGCCTGTCTTACGTTTCGTTCTGGCAATGGTTTATTTCATATGGATCAATACCAATATGGGATATATGAAACAGATCGATAATATATTTATTGTTCTGATCCTTGCACTGATCTGTTCCATTCTTCCTTCGGGTGTAATGATTTTTGTAGGATTTGCCCTGATGGTCGCACATGGTTATGCACTGGGGATAGAAGTTGCAGGTTTTATGCTTGTGCTGATCCTGTTTATGGCAATTCTCTTCCTGAGATTCAGTTCAGACAATAATTTAGTACTTGTATTTACACCGCTTTCCTTTGGGTTCAGTGTTCCGACGCTTCTTCCTATCGGAAGCGGACTTTTGTGCAATGCGTTTTCTGCACTTCCTGCAGGCTGCGGAGTGATTATTTACTATTTTATCCGTTTTATACGTGTACAGCATAAACTTCTGGAAAACCCGGATGTTGCCATAGCTGACAAATTAAAACTTCTGACAGATGGAATCGTGCAGAACTGGGGAATGTGGATCACAGTGATTGCCTTTATCGCAGTGATTCTGCTGGTGAATCTGATACGTACCCGCTCTTTTGACTATGCATGGAGAATTGCCATTATTGCAGGTGGAGTTGTGTATGTTCTGATGATTATTGCAGGTGGATTTTATTTTAGACTGGATATTGATGTTGTTACGCTGATCATTTATACAGTGATCTCTGTGGTGATAGGATTACTTCTTGAATTCTTTGTATTTGGTGGTGACTATACCCGTACCGAGAGACTGGAATATGAGGATGATGAATATTATTATTATGTAAAAGCAGTGCCGAAAGCCTGTGTCACAACATCTGAAAGAAGTATAAAGAAGATTAACGGAAGTTCTGCAAAGGATGAAAGACCGGCACAGGATAACGTTGTTTCTTATGCGAATCCTATTTTTCATGGTGATGAGAAAGCAGTGATGACAGATGAGGCTGCAGCACCTGTAGAGAGAAAGAAAGATATTGACAGCGTGGATTTTGAGAAGAAACTGGAAGAATCATTAAAAAATCTGTAAAAAGCAGTTTCCGGTAACGATGAGACATACGAGCCAAAATTCCATTGCCGCAGGCAATCTGGAATGAATTTTGGCTACGTTACTGTGAACGGAGTGAACAGTAACACAAAATCCACTGAAAACATTTTCAACGATAAGGTATATAAAAATGATAAGGAAAGGAGAGCCATATGCAGGATTTTTCAGGAAATTTGATAGAGACATTATCAAGACTGGCATTTCCTAAGATTGGGATTATAGATATCATACAGATTGCACTGATCGCTTTTTTTGTATATCAGTTCATGGTATGGATCAAATATACTCATGCATATACACTTCTGAAAGGAATACTGGTCGTTCTCCTCTTCATTCTGATCGCATATATTTTCAGGATGAATACGATTCTGTGGATTTTTTCAAATCTGGCAAGTACACTGATCGTAGGTGTGATCGTTATTTTTCAGCCGGAGCTCAGAAAAGTTCTGGAACAGCTTGGACAAAAGCGAATCATGGCTTCACTGATACCTTTTGATGCAGGTAAAGAGGTGAAGGAAAGATTTACGGATAAAACCATCAGTGAGCTGATCAAAGCATGTTTTGATATGGGAGAAGTTAAGACCGGAGCACTGATCGTAATTGAGCAGAATGAGCTGCTGACCGATTATATAAGAACAGGTATTAATCTGGATGCAATCCTTACCAGTCAGCTTCTGATCAATATATTTGAACATAACACACCACTTCATGACGGAGCTGTTATTGTAAGAGAGAACAGGATTGTGGCTGCAACATGCTATCTTCCACTGTCTGATAATATGGAACTGAGCAAACAGCTTGGAACGCGGCACAGGGCAGGTGTGGGGATCAGTGAGCAGACAGATTCTGTTACGATCATTGTATCAGAGGAAACCGGTCAGGTATCTGTAGCGCAGGGAGGAAAGCTGACCAGAGGTGTAAACAGTGCAAAACTCAGAGAAATCCTGGTCAGAGCGCAGAATAAGCAGGTTGTAGACAACAGCAAACTTCGCCATTTACTGAAAGGAAGAGTGAAGCATGAAGAAGCGAAAAATAACAGATAATATACCTCTGAAAATCATGTCTGTCGCAATAGCTGTTGTGCTATGGCTGATCGTTGTAAATATAGATAATCCGACAGGAACCAATTACTATACGCTCAATGATGTGGAACTGATCAACAAGGAATATGTGGAATCTTCAGATACCATCGGTAAGATGTGTATGCCGGAACAGAACCAGGATTCCATAAAAGTTGCGATCACTGCAACCAAGAAGATCAGAGACAAGATCAAAGTCACAGACATCTCTGCGGTAGCTGATCTTCAGCAGGCGGTAAGCCTGGATACAAATCCGGTTATGGTTCCTATTACCGTTACCTGTTCTGTACCGGGGGTATCTCCCAGTGATATCAAAGTTACTCCTCAGAATCTCAGTGTAAATCTTGATGAAAAAGAGACACAGGAGTTTGTGGTAAATGTCAGCAGAGGTGATACGAAACCGGGCAAAGATTATGAAGTAGGAAGTCTGACTGCCAGTCCGGAGAAAGTAAGGATTACAGGCCCGAAGACGCTGATCAATAAAATAGATAAGGTAAATGCTTCCATTGAACTGGATGGGAATACAGAGGATTTTACACAGGATGTAAACCTTACGATCATTGATAAGAATCAGGAGGTACTTACCGATTCTGAAATGAATTCATTGCGGATTGAGAATAATGCAAAAGTAACAGTGACTGCAAAATTATGGAAAATCCGCCAGGGAGTGCAGATATCTGCAGATTATGTAGGGACACCGGCTGAAGGATATCAGGTTGGGGCTGTGAGAACAGTGCCGGATACGATTAGTGTAGCAGGCAGTGCAGAAGGTCTTGAAAGTCTTGCGGATAATAATAATGTGATCACTATACCGGAAGACAGTATTGATATTTCCGGTGAATCCGAAGATGTGGAGAAAAAAATCAGTCTTACGAATCTTCTGCCGGACAATGTGAAACTTACCAGTGACTCCAGTGAAGATGTATGGGTAACTGTAAGTATTCTTCCGGCCGGAAGCAGAGAGTTTGAATTTCCGACTAAGAATATAGAGGTTAAGAATAAACCGAAAGATCTGCAGGTAACATTTGAGACTGCACAGATAGAAGTGCGGATCAAATCAGATAACAAAGATCTGGATGATCTGAATAATGACAAAGACATTAAGGCATCTATAGATCTGGATGGCAAAAAAGAAGGAAGTTATGAAGTCCCGGTTGAGATAGTCTTGCCGGATGGTTATGAGACAGTGGAAGATGTGACTACGGAAGTAGTGATTTCATCAGGGACTGCTGTTGATGACAGTAAGGAAAACAAGGAATAAAAGAATTCTCCACTTACAGAAGGGGTAGTAACAATATAAGAGGAACAGTGAAATGGTCAGTAAAAAAGTGACAGTTAAAAATCCCACAGGTCTTCATCTGAGACCTGCGGGGATTTTGTGCAATGAGGCAATGAAATACCAGTCACAGATAACATTTGTCTACGATGGGGGCATGGCAAATGCAAAGAGTGTACTGAGTGTACTTGGTGCATGCGTAAAATGCGGAAATGAGATAGAACTTACCTGTGAAGGTGTTGATGAACAGGAAGCCCTGGATCATCTTGTTACTGCTATTGATAGCGGCCTTGGCGAGTAGAAAGCTGCTGTGCACAAACAGAGTGAACAGTAACCATAAAGTAACATGACTAAAAGAGGAGGAACTTATTGTGAAAAGAAGATTAGTTGCGGTTACATTGAGTCTTATTATGACAATGGCAACTGTCAGTGAAGCAGGTGCTGCTGCATTTACTTCACCTGATACAGCTCCGGCTGTTGCCACACAGACAGATGCAGAAGAAGTAAATGTTACAGAAGAAACTTCTGAAACAGGAACTTCTGAAACAGAAGCAGACGCTTTTTCAGATGGAGATGATGGGACAGCAGTACCATCACAGGAACAGACAGACGACGCATTTACAGCGGGAACGGATACGGCTGCTGCATTGCCGGACGAGACGCCGTCAACAGCAGATGCTACGGATGCCGTTGGAGCCGCTGTAGTGAAAGCTGAGGACTGGGTAAGCACAGAGAATGGTTTTAAACTGCGCAAACCTGCAAAAAATCAGGATACAGCAAATACAGATGATCAGAAAGCAGCAACAGCAGCACTACCCGATGAGGAGATGCCGTCTGAGACTGACGGATTCTCAGGAGATCAGACAGAATCATCTGAAACAGCAGTGGCTGAAACAGATACAACAGCTGTGACAGCAGAGGTTACAGCAATGGAAACACCAGCAGCAACGGATACAGTGTCTGTAACAAATGAAGAATTTTATACAGCGGCAGACGGAATTGTAAAGGTCAGCACAGAGTATAAAGGGGAAACCCATACAGGATATTATCTGTTTGATGAAGAGGGAATCCTTGTAACAGGACAGGCTGAAGTAAAAGAAGACTCTTCAGTTGATGAAGAACCGGCATCAGATGCAGCTCAGTCAGCAGGAGAAGATGCCGCAGGGGAAGAAACACAAGCCCAGACAAATCAGTCCTATTTTACAACTGCAGATGAGGCTGTTGTTTATATCGGATGTGAAGGAGAAGCGATAACTCCATATACATCTACAGTAGGCCAGCTGGAGAAGAGTGTATGGAAATGGACAGGAACATATTTCCAGTACTACGATGAGAATGGTAATCTGGAGACAATTGCACAGCTTGAAGCGAAAGCAAAAGCAGCAGGTACATATACCGGATATTTCAAGATCAATGAGGATTATTACTGCCTCGATTCTGAAGGTAAGCCACAGACAGGAGAGATTACCCTTACAGTTAACGGCGAATCAAACCTGTATTATTTTGATCCTGCAAGCAGCGACATTCCCGGAAAAATGTTCCACAATGGATGGCTTCGCTCAGATACCACTAAGGGAGAGCGCTGGCTGTATTTTAAAAAGGGAAATGTTCCGGCAGACATCGGTAAATATTATAAGCGTGGCGTAGTTGCCACAGCTATCCCGGAGAAAGGAACCGGAGATTACTTGCTGGATGCCAATGGATATGTTCTGAAATCAGTGATGAAGAAGGCTCAGAATGGTGCATATTACTGTACCGACAGTAACGGCCAGATTTATAGAAATAAACTTGTAAAATACGGCAATTTCAGATATTATTTTGGTTCAAACGGAAAGCGGGCAACCTGGACAAAGAGATGGGCAAAAGCAGGCGATCATTACTATTACTTTGGAAGTACTCCGGGTCGTGTTGTTGAGAAACATGGCTGGCAGAAACTTGTCAGCACCAGTGGCAAATTCCTTGGCTGGCTGTATTTTGATTCCAAGGGGAATCATTATACGGATAAGTGGACTTCCGCAGGTTATTATTTTAAGCCATCAGGAAAGCTTGCAAGCGGTTTGACAGAAATCGATGGAAAGAAATATATATTTGAATCATCTACATCCGCAGAACACAAAGGTAAAGTATATAAGAGCACAATGGTGCGCTATAAAAAGAAATGGTATATCGCATCCTCTAAGGGAAGTCTGTATAAGAGTGGATGGAGAAAATACAGCGGCAATTACTATTATCTTAAAGAATGTGTGGTTCAGACAAATCAGTTTATGAAAAAGAATGGAGTAAACGGTTATCTGGATGCAAACGGTAAATATACAAGAGGATGGGTAATTGTAAGTAATGCTAAAAACCTGGTGAGATATATCGATCCGTCAGGAAACGGATTTGCAAGAAATAAGAGTATGAGAGTTAATGGAATTCTGTATTACTTTGACAGTAACGGATACCGTATCACTGATCTGACAAACAGATACAGAGGACCGTATTCCGTTCAGGTGGACAGAGTAAACGGAGTTATGACTGTTTATGCTGATTCAGCCAGAACAATTCCTGTTAAGACGATCAGGGTATCTGTAGGTTTAGCGGGAACACCAACTCCGACCGGTGACTTTACACTGAGCAGAAGCCTGAGGTGGCAGCCTCTTATGGGACCATCCTGGGGACAGTATGGAACCCATGTAGACCGTGCCGGACAGGGAGGAATCTTTGTTCATTCTGTAGCCTGCGGTCAGGCAAACTCATATAATCTTCCGGCAGGAGAGTACAATAAGCTTGGATCTCCCGCATCACATGGATGTATCAGAACCTGTGTGGCAGATGCGAAGTGGGTTTATGAGAACTGTAATGGCGCACCGATCAGTATTATTGATGGTAAATATAAAGCAGATGATGCAATGAAAGGACCTCTTGGAAAGAAAGCACTGACTCCGTTAAGAGGAGCTGCTAATTTTGATCCTACAGATCCGGCTGTCTGATCCGGATATTTCTGCCAGGATAAATAAACATAATTGCTTATAGAAACGAAATATGCAAAACGGCTGCACAGAGCAAGAAATGTGCAGCCGTTTTTGGGTATATATCAGGGATTATCTTGCGAAAATGTAATATAGTATGTATAATATGTTAACCGAATCAAGTAAGTCCCCTACTTCAATCGCGAAAAGCAATAAGCAGTGGGTGGGGACTTGCTTGTATCAGGAGGAGTGCAAGC
>ERZ825137.4013-NODE-4013-length-15159-cov-11.926642_pt1 | contig 15159 bp, 3 predicted proteins | sample MGYA00519873_ERZ825137 | MGnify/ENA primary metagenome ERZ825137 (study PRJEB31778, sample SAMEA3449190) | human gut metagenome | biome: human gut; feature: human-associated habitat; material: faeces | place: United Kingdom | collected 2010/2012 ...
GGGAGGAGTATGTCCATGAGCCATTTCAACCCCAACCAGCATTTTGATGTTGAGAACTGGCGCGAACAGAAGATCGCCCAGCGCACTAAGGACGCGCTGGCGGCGCGGGACGCGGCCTTTGCCGAAAAGCACGCCGAGACACCCTTGCGGGAGCTGGCGCTGTATCTGGCCCGGTGTGCCCGCACCCTGCGCCACAGCCCAGCACCCTGTGAGGTGGACGGCGGCGCGTTCATCGAGGAACGCTTCGGAAGCTGGGACGCAGCCCTGCGGGCAGCGTGTCTGCCGCCCGCTCGGATGATGAAGCTGAACAGCACGGTCCGCTACCGCAGGGAACGAGCCATACAGGAGCCGCTGTTTCTGGCGGAGCGCAAGGAGAAGAAGCGCCAGAAGCAGATTGAAAAGAACCTGCGGCAGGGCCAGTTGGCCCACGAAAAGGCCGCGAAGCGCCGCGCAGAGCGGGAAGCCGCCGAAGCAAAGAAAGCGGCTGCCGAAAAAGACACCAACCCTTGTCAAGCCGAGACAGTCTGAACGGAGACTGTCAGCTTTCCATAAGGGTGGGAGGGGAAAAGCCACCCCTCCCACCTCCTCTCTTATCGCATACCCATCGGCTCGATACCGGCGGCGTGATCCGCCCTGATTCCTTTATCACGCTGCGGCGTTTGGAGATAGAGAATACACACAAGGAGGAAAACAACATGAGAAGCAACAAGGCCCATCGGCTGTTGGCGCTGCTGCTGGCGTTTGTGATGACGTTCAGCCTGCTGCCCACGGTGGCATGGGCCGCGGACGAAAACCGCGGCACGGTCGACGGTGACGTGATCTGGTCTTATGACCCGGACACCACGACCCTGACCATCAGCGGCAGCGGCGCGATGCCGGATTACAATTCGGTAAACGTCAAAAAGACAGGATGGTATCCGAAGGCGTTTACCAAGGTGATTATCGGCGAAGGCGTGACCAACGTAGGCTCCTACGCCTTTTATCAGCACGCGACGCTGACCGAGGTCGAGCTGGGTGACAGCGTGAAGAAGATCGGCAACGGTGCATTTTATGAGTGCAAAGTGAAACTGACAAAGGTGACGCTGCCCTCCGGCTTGCAGACCATTGACATAAATGCGTTCAACGGTGTTACCTTTGACACCATCGAACTGCCTGATGGCCTGACCAAGATCGGCAGCAATGTGTTCGCAAACGCGTCTGGTAAGGTCATTGTCAACAAGGCGAAGAGCGACTTCCTGCGGGAATATGGACTGACAAATACCACTTGGCCGGGCAGCAGCAGTACCAACGTGACGGTGGAATACACCAAGGAGTATGTGCCGCAGACCAGCGGCAGCTGCGGCGCCACGGACGAGGATAAGGTCACATGGGCCTATGACGCCGCGACCGAGACGCTGACCGTCAGCGGTACGGGCGCTATGGCGGACTATACGTCGACGGAGTTTCCCTGCTGGCAGGATGCGGACTATCCCGCGGTAAAGCACGTTGTGATCGGCGCGGGCGTCACCCGTATCGGCAGCTGTGCTTTCAGGAACCTGAAGACGGAAACCGTGACCATACCGGACACGGTGACCAGCATCGGTACCAGTGCGTTTGCCAGCAACAGTGCGCTGACGGAGGTCAAGCTTCCCAGTGCACTGGAGTCCATCGGCGGCAGTGCGTTTTATAGCTGCACCGGCCTGACGGCGATCACGATCCCGGCCACGGTCAAGACCATTAACAGTTCCGCCTTCAACGGCTGCACGGGCCTGACGGAGTTCGTGTTCCCGGAGGGCGTGGAGGAGATCGCCAATTCCGTCCTGTCCGGCTGCACGGGCCTGACCAAGGTGACGCTGCCCAAGGCTGCGACGGAGATTTCCAGCTACGCTTTCAAGAACTGCAATGCTCTGGCCGAGCTGGTGATCCCCGAGACCGTGACGACGATCAACAGCTACGCCTTTTCGGGCTGCACCGCGATCACGGAGCTGGTGATCCCCGCCTCCGTCACGTCCATCGGAAAGTATGCATTCCAGAACTGGACGGCGGAGCAGACGATCCGCTTTGCGCTCACTAAGGCGGAGGCAAATGCCAATATCACATTTGGCACCTCTTGGAACTCCAGCTGCAAGGCGACGATTGCGTATCGGGCGCTGAAGGCAGAGTACTGCGACGGCATCGTCCTGACGCTGAAGAACGGCGACAAGAGCTATACGGGTACGCTGGATCTGGAAAACGCCGCCATCAGCTTTACCGACGAGGTGGATATCCTGATGGCGCCCACCTTCACCGCGCCTGAGATCGTGATCACCATGGCGGACGGCAGCGCGTGGACCGGCGGCACGGCGACGCTCTCCGGCGCGCTGACCTTTACGGCCAAGAGCACCGGCGTGTATACCACCGACGCCAAGCTGGTCCTGGCCCCGGCTGAGGGAACAGGGGGCGACACCATCCCCCTGGCCATCAGCTTCACGGTAACCGAAAAGGCCTATACCTTCCAGGGTACCGGTACGCAGGATGATCCCTATATCGTGGACAGCCCGCTGGCCCTCTATCAGATGGCCAAGAGCACCATGGTCAAGAATTCTTCCGGCAAGTTCTATCAGCAGACCAAGGATATCGACATGGCCGGCGTTCCCTGGACGCCCATCGGCGGTACGAAGGAATCCAGCGGAAGCACCAGGATCGATACCAGCAATACCTTCAAGGGCACTTATGACGGCGGCAATTTCAAGATCAGCAACCTGGTGGTGGACGATCTGAACGCCGTTGGACAGGGCCTGTTCGGCTCGGTGACGAGCGGTACGGTGAAGAACGTCACCATGGACAGCACCTGCTCCATCCGGGCAAAGGCCTTTTCCGCCGCGGTGGTGGCCATGACGAACGGCGCCACCATTGAGAATTGCCGCAGCTATGCCACCGTCTATGTCAACGCGTACCGCGCGGAGAGCGGCGGCATCGTTGGCTCCTCGGGCGGCTCTACTACCATCCGGAGCTGCGCCAACTACGGCAGCGTGACCGGCAACCAGAAGGCGGCCGGATACAACGGCACCACCGGCGCGCGCTGGGTCGGCGGCATTGTCGGTTCGACCGGTGCGGACCTGATCGTGGACTGCCACAACTACGGCAACATCACCAGCGGCTGCTATGTGGGCGGCATCGTTGGCTCCGGCACCAGCTATACTTCCAAGTTCGTCAAGATCATCGGCTGCTCCAACAGCGGCACGATCAACTCCTCCTGCGCCCTGCCTTCGGCGGATACCTTTGACGTGGCAGTGTCCGGCACAGGCGGTATCGCCGGCGACATGAGCGTTGGCGGCGTGATCGAGGGCTGCTACAACACCGGCACCATCATCGCGGACTCCCCCGGCGTGGGCGGTCTGGTGGGGCAGGATGCGGGCATGACCATGGCCAACTGCTACACCACCGGCACGGTCACCAGCACCTATACCGGCGACTGGGATGTCGCCGCGGGCGCTGTGGTAGGCTATGTCAAGGGGCAGAAGAATAATATCAAGCACAACTTCTATCTGGCCCAGTCCTTGAACGCCATCGGCAAGCTCAACCCCAGCTGCACCGGCGCCGTCGACGCTCCGGTGAGCAAGACCGCCGAGGAACTGAAGAGCCAGGAATTCCTGACGGAGCTGAAGGAGTATTTCACCCAGGAGCTGACCTATACGGTCTGGGCTGCTGACAGCGAGAATACCAACAGCGGCTACCCGGTCATCACCGGCGTAGCGGAGAAGAAGGACTATCACAAGCAGCTGACGGCCTTCAAGGTCGGCAAGCTGAACATGACCATTGACGAGGCGGCGGGCACCATCACCGGCATGATCCCCTATGATGTGGATATGACGGCTGTCACCCCCACCGTCACCATCAGCGCGAATGCCTCCGTGTCCCCCGCCAGCGGCGAGGCCACGGACTTCTCCAAGGGCGCGGTGACCTATACCGTGACCGCCGAGGACGGCACCACCAAGACCTATCAGGTCACGCTGACCAAGCCGGCCAGCGGCAGGGGCCTGATGACGTTCCAGATCGAGGGCGACTATACCGGCACCACCGGCGAGAAGAAGCTGCTGCTGACGGCGGCGGACTTCAAGCAGGATACGCTGACCTACGACATCGACTGCCGGGACGGCGTGATCGATACGCAGCTCAATGTCTGGGCGATCCCGGCGGTGCAGAACGCCACCGTACAGGTAGCCATCAATGACAGCGATCCTGTCAATGTGACCGTTGCCAACGATCTGGTAAGCTCTGGTAAGTTCGTCCGCTGCTTCGATCTGCTGCATCAGGGCAAGAACACCCTCGTCTTTACGGTGACGCCGCCGGAGGGCTCCGAGGTTGAGGCCACGACCTATACCGTGAACCTGAACCTCAGACCCAGCCTTCACAAAATGAGTGTGACGGCCACCGGTGTGACGGTGGAACCCGGCGGTTACATCTATGAGACCCAGTCCATCACCGAGTATACCCTGAACCTGACCCCCACGACGCAGAGCGTCAACGTCGGCTTCACCGCTTACGGTGAGCCGGGCAGCACCCTCGTTACCGGCCCTGTGGAGTTTACCGGTACGGTGAAGAACGCCAACAGTAAGCTGTACGCCTACGCCGCGGACGTGCCGGTGGACCGCACCATGGAGAGCTTCACCATCAAGGTGGGCTGCGCGGATGAGACCATCCCCAGCACGACGTATACCTTCAACCTGGTGTGGCCCGGCGACTATACCGCCCAGATCAAGGCCAATGTCGCCGCCAATGTGATCATTACTGACGCCAACAGCGTGGCCCAGACGCCTGACGAAAACGGCGTTTACCGCCTGAGCGAGGGCGCGGACTACCGTTACTCCGTGGTGGCCAAGGGCTATGTCACCAAGACCGGCACCCTGTCCGGCTCCGCCGACCTGACCGACGGCGTGCTGAACGTGACGCTGGAGGCCGTCAAGCCCAACCAGCGGAAGCAGTACGACGCACAGTGGCCCAACTTCCGCGGCAATGACCAGAGCATGGCCGTCGTCAGCGCCAAGACCCCCATCGGCCAGAACGGCGATGTGGAGATCCTGTGGAGCAGCCAGACCGGTACGGGCTATGACACCAATGCGGTCAGCTCTCCCATCCTGGTGGGCGGCTATATGTACGCCTACGCAGGCACCAAGATCGTCAAGATGAACACCGACACCGGCGCGATCGAGGCCAGCGGCAGCATGGTGGGTACCTCCAGCTTCGGCATCGTGCCGCCTACCTATGCCGACGGTATGATCTTCGTAGGCCTGTCCAACGGCCGCGTCCAGGCGTTTGACGCTACCACGCTGGAATCCCTGTGGCTGTATACCGACCCGCTGGGCGGCCAGCCCAACTGCCCCATCACCTATTCCGACGGCTGCATCTATACAGGCTTCTGGAATGGTGAGAAGGAGGATGCCAACTTCGTGTGCCTGACGGTGGACGATGAAGCTCCCGACCAGCCCAAGGAAGCCAAGGAAGCCATGTGGCGCTATACCGGCAAGGGCGGCTTCTACTGGGCCGGTGCTTACGTCAACGATAAGTACGCGATCGTCGGTACCGACGACGGCAGCACTGAGGGCGCCTATGTCGCCACCGCGAACCTGCTGGTGTTCGATAAGAATACCGGCAAGCTGGTCGATTCCAAGACTGGTTATGTGGGCGATATCCGCTCCAACATCGCTTACGAGAATGACCGCGTGTACTTCACCACCAAGGGCGGTCACTTCTACAGCGAGGTCATTGGCTCCGACGGCAAGATCGATGCCGCACAGTCCAAGTCCATCGCGCTGGGCGGCATGAGCACTTCCACCCCCGTGGTGTATAACAGCCGCGCCTATGTGGGCGTGTCCGGCACCGGTCAGTTCGATCAGTACAGCGGCCACCATATCGCGGTGCTGGATCTGACCAGCTGGACAGTGGCCTACACCGCGGCCACCCAGGGCTATCCTCAGACCAGCGGTCTGGTGACCACCGGCTACGGTGACGGCGTGTATGTCTACTTCATGGACAACTACACCCCCGGTGTTATGCGTGTGATCCACGATACCGCCGGTCAGACGAAGCTGGAGGGCGGCATTACCGAGAACGGTCATGCCAACTGTGCACCCGTGCTGTTCACGCCCCAGGGTGCGTTGGCCGAGCATTGCATTTGCAGTCCCGTGGCGGATGAGTACGGCACGCTGTACTTCAAGAACGATACCGGCAGCATGATCGCCCTGACCAGCGCGGTCAAGGAGTTGGTGGTGGCGAAAACTCCCGAAAGCGTAGATGTGGACGGAAGCAAAGTCCAGGTCACCGGCGGCAAGATCGTGGCAAAGCTGGCCAACGGCATGGAACGCGACGTGACCAATGTGGTGACGTATCGTACCAACAACGAGGGTGCGGTTGAGGCCGTTTATACCTATGGTACCGATGTGGGCAACTACACGCTGTCCACCAAGACAGTGTCTCTGACTCAGCCCAAGTCTGACATTAAGATCGGCAACGGCACTAATGAGGGTACTACTGAGAACGGTGTGACCACCTTCAAGGCCGGTACTTCCGCGGATGCACCCACCATTACCGTCACCGCTCCCGCGGCTGGCTGGAAGCTGGACGCTGAGAACACCTTCACCGTGGCAAGCGACAATGATGTGGCCTGCGTGGTGCTGGTGAAGAAGGCCAACGGCACTTATGAAAAGCTGACGGCCACTACCGCAGACGGCACCCACAGCTTCACCGCGACGCTGGCAGCAGATGACAGCATCGTTGTGGCCCTGAAGGGCGATGTCAGTGGTGATGGTGTGATTGGCATGGATGACGCGACCCAGGTAATGAACGCGTGGGTCAATGAAACAGAGATTTCCGCTATCGGAATCTTTGCAGCAAATGTCACCAATGCTGCAGAAGCAATCAGCATGAACAATGCGACTGCAATCATGAACGCATGGGTCAATGAAACCGCATTTGCGTGGTAACTGAAAACGAAAGGACTACGTGCATGAAAAGAAACCTTACAACGAGGCTTTTATGCCTATCATTGAGCTTGAGCTTGATTTTGAGCCTATGCTGCGTAACAGCTTTCGCCGCGACTGAACTATCCCTGTCGCTTGACAATGATACGGTTGCAGCAGGAAGCACCGTCACAATGACGGTAGGTACAACGGATACACTGTCTATCAGCAGTTTTGGATTCAAAGCTACTGCGTCGGACAGTTCTATTACGGTTCAGAGTTTCGAGAATGGTGATGTTACTCTTAGCGCATCGAATAAGAGAACACAGAAGGCTGCATATCTGGCCGGTGCAGAAAGCGATATTACCACTTGGGCAAAAGTTGTCTTTTCCATTCCGAGCGACCTTGCACCCGGCACATATACCTTGGGTGTTGAACAAGTTACCGCAAGTGATACGCAGAATGTAAATCCCATCAATGGCATTACGAGCAAGCAGGCCACCCTCACGGTCACAGGAGCCCCCGCGGCCGAGGGCTACACGGTAGCGGTGTCCGGCGATGCCACGATCCAGACCGACGGGGAGGCAGAGGTCAAGCTGAACATCACCCACAGCGACGCTAACGAGACCAGCTATGCTGCCTATTCCATGAAGGTCAGTTATAACAAGGATGTCCTGACCTACAAGAGCTTCAGCGACGCAGATGCTACCGTCACAGATGATGGAAACGGCAACCTGACCATCTACCGTTACGGCAAGGATCTGACCCTTGGCCAAAACCTGACCCTCTCCTTCACCGGCAAAGCCGGTGGCACGGGTGAGGTAAAGGTCACCGAGGCCAAGATCGATAAGTCCGAAAACGCACTGAAGAATGCCCCTGCTGCCACTGTGACCGGCTCTGCCACCATCACCGTGGGCCAGACCTACACCGTGAACAGAGATACAAATGTTGTGGATGGTAATCCCAAAGCCGAGGCCGGCAAGGATTACACCTTCAAGCTGGCAAACGGTCTGGACGGCAACTGCATGACCGTGAGCTACACCGTTGGCGGCGTGGATAAGGGTACGCTGACACAGGGTGCAGACGGCAGCTATACCATCCCCGCCGATGAGATCACAGGCGACATCACCATCACTGCTGTGGGCAAGAAGTTTGACGTCACGGTGGACACCACCGCCAGCGGCGCAGGTAATGTGACCTTGACCGATGGCAGCAAGGCCACCTACGGCACGAATTACACCTTTACGCTGACTCCGGAAGCGAACTATGCCTATACCGTGATGGTTACCGCGGACGGTAAGACGGTCACACCCACGCTGGGTGCAGATGGCAAGACCTACACCATCAACGGCAAGGATATCACAGGCAACGTGCTCATTACCGTGACCAAGGAAGCAAACAAGGCTCAGATCAACTTCGCTGGCAGTGGTTCGGCCGATGTTGTGAATGGCAGTGCATCCCAGATAGTTGAACCCGGTCAGGAATTCAAGTTCTCCATTCATAAGGAAGACGGCTATGCGTACACCGTAACGGCTGCCAAGGCGAACGACACCACAGTCACCGTCACGGATAATGGCGACGGTACCTACACCATTGCGGGTGCGGATATCGCCACGGGTGATGTGATCACCGTCACCGTGGAAAAGAACCTCATTGAGGCCAAGTACACGATTGAAGTCAATGAGTTTGTAAAGCTCGATGCGAACGCGGAGGGCAAGCCACAGTCTGTGTTCCTGATCACCGCTAAGCTGAATGGTGATGCAAAGCTGGCCGACGGCAAGGTGCTGGCCTATGGCAATAACACCATGTTCCAGAACGCGGAGCGTTATGACGGCGCCTATGCCTATCTGGTCATTTCCGACAAGACGTTGGATGAGGTAAAGGCCGAGGCCGAGAAGGCAGGTCAGATCACCGAGGTGGACAGTACTGCTCAGACCTTCAATGTCAACGGCGATGTGAACGGCACCGGACTGGTGGATATCAACGATGCCCAGCTGGTGTACAACATCTACAATGCCAAGTATGACAGCTTCGATACGACCACTATGAAGATGTTCCTGGCCGCCGACATGAACAGCGACAAGACCGTCAACTCGCTGGATGCTGCCGCCGTTGTGGCGAAGATCCAGTAACTCCCTCTTATAGGGCGAATACTGTCCATATCGCACATGATTTCCCCTGCCCCGAAAGGGGCAGGGGAAATACCCCGTTTTTCGGAGGTTTGTTTATGTGTCTCTTGAGACGCGGAAAAAGAGGAATAGAAACGAATTTCTGAATAAAAAGAAGCAGAAGGAGAACCACGAAATGAAGAAACTGTTATGCGCACTGCTGGCGGCCCTGACGCTGCTGGCGTCTGTCGTCCCGGTCATGGCCGTGGACGAGAGCCAGTCATACCTGTTTGAGCTGTCCATCGACGGCAGCGGCACGAAGCAGGCCGCCACCGGCGATATCGTCACGGTGGCACTGGCCCTGAAGCGTACCGACGCGGACGAGGGCTACACCATGTACGCCATGCAGGACGAGCTGTGCTACGACCCTGAATTTTTCGAGCTGGTGGAGAACAGCGCCATGACGGCGGCTTCCATCGAGACGACGGACATCGCCCTGCGGGGCGGCCTGCGGTCGTTCTACATGAACTTCGTGTCCATGGGCGGCGGCGAGAACTGGGAGGCCTCCACCATGATCGGCACGTTCCAGCTGAAGGTCATCGGCACCTCCGGCTCCTCTGTGATCCGCAACACGGAAATGCAGGTGGCCGTCGAGGGCGGCATGGACAGCTACGCCGCCACCGGTCGTGACGTGACCGTGGTGGTGACGGACGAATGCACTGTGCGGTTCGAGAGCAACGGCGGCACCTCCGTTCCGGACCAGAAGGTGAAGCTGGGCCAGAAGGTGACCCGCCCGGAGGACCCCGCCAAGGAGGGCTTCGCGCTGGCCGGCTGGTACAGTGACTTCGATATGACCCAGGAGTGGGATTTTGATAAGGACACGGTGCAGGGCAGTATGACGCTGTACGCCAAGTGGGTGGACGCCTCCCAGTTGCCCTCTCAGGGCTTCCATATGCCGCTGTGGGGCTGGCTCGCGCTGGGGGCGGTGCTGCTGGCGGTGCTGCTGCTCCTGCTGCTGCGCCGGAAGACGGTGAAGTTTGAGACCTTCGGCGGCACGGCCATCGGCAGCCGTAAGGCCAAGCGCGGCGAGAGGCTGACCCGTCCTCCCGTCCCGGAAAAGGAGGGCTGCGGCTTCGGCGGCTGGTATCAGGATACCGCCTGCACAAAGCCCTGGGACTTTGACAACGACAAGGTAGAGAAGAGCATGACGCTGTACGCCAAGTGGCTGTAAGTGTCGCATAACGAGGGATACACGATGAGAAACAGGATCATAGCCCTGCTGCTGGCCTGTGTCATGACGGTGAGCCTGCTGCCGGTCTCGGCACTGGCAGTGGAACCGTCCGACAACAATACGGCGGCGCAGGAGACAACGGTCATTACCACGGCGGAGGAATTTGCCGCCATGAAGCCGGACGGCGCGTACCGTCTCGGCGCGGACATCGCGGTGGACGTGCCCTATGACAAGACGTTTACTGGTAGTCTTGACGGCGCATACCACTCGGTGACGCTGGCGCTCCATGTAACGGCGGACGATACAGCTGCGTCGTGGGGACTGTTCCGTGCGCTGAACGATGCGGCGATTCAAAACCTGCGACTGGCCGGCGAGCTGGCCGCCGCAGAGGACAGCCCCGCGCAGAGCGTGGGCGCACTGGCCGGTATGGTGTCCGGTGATACCATAGTGAGTAGTTGCCGCAGTGAGGTGCAGATCAGCGTCTCCACTTCTGACAGCCATGTAGGCGGCCTTGTGGGCAGCGTCGCCGGCGGTACGCTGTCCCTGACGGGCTGCGCGAACGCGAGTACGGTAAAGGCACTGAACAGCGCCGCCGCGGGCGGTCTGGTGGGCAGCGTTCTGTCCGGCAGTGTCACGATCCAGCGGAGCTATCAGTACGGCGACGTGCTGGGCGGCGTGTGCGTTGGCGGCTTAGTGGGCCAGCTGGCGGAGCAGGCGGAATGTACGGCATCGTACAGCTATGCCGCCGTAACGTCAGCTGTGGAAAATACGGAAATCTTCTCCCTGACGGGCTGGGGTGAGGTAAAGACCGTCAGCGGCGAAAAGGCCGGTGCACTGTGCGGCGAAGGTACGTTCAGCGCAGAGAGCAAAGCGCTGTTCTGGTCCGGCAAGGCGTTCGGGACGGACGCCGTCCCTGCCGGTGGCCAGTTCGAGGAGATGGATACAAATACCGTGCTGGCAGCCTTGAACGACGGCACGGCGGCGGATGATCCCAACGGCTTCTTACTGACGGCGGAGAACGGCGGCTGGCCGCTGCTGCGCTGGGAGCTGACTCAGCCTCAGACACCAGATACGGAGCGGGACAGCAAGAAAGAGGCGTTGAAGTCTCAGCTTGCGGAGGTATGGAGCCAATACCACGAAGCCTCCTATGAACCGGAGGATTGGGCGGCGCTGACGAAGCTCTATAACGATGCGCTGGCGGCCATTGCCGCCGCACGGACGGTAGAGGAGCTGCCGCTGCTGTCGGAGCTGATGGCGAATATGGCGGCCATCCCAGGTAAAACATATACGGAACTGACAGCGGAGGAAAAACAGGCCGCCATCCGGCGCATCCAGGCGCTATATGAGAAGTATCTGAAACAGCTGGAGGAAAAAGAAGCTGTTTTTGATGAGAGCAGCCGGGGCGTCTGGCTGTCCCTGACCATGACGGGTCGTGAGCAGCTGGACGCGGCCCGCGAGGCGCTGGAACAGCAGCAGGCCACGGCCCTGACGGCGCTGAACGACTGCAAGACCACAGCGGAAGTAGACGCGCTGGCCGAATACTGTGAGGCTGCCATGCAGAAGATCGTGGAGGACTTACAGGTGGCCGTACAGGCCAACGGCGTCCCGGAGGAGAATAAGTGGGACGGTAAGACTATGACCCAGCCTGCCTCCGGCAGCGGTACGAAGAATGATCCGTACCTTATCGGCACCGGTGCAGAGTTGGCGTGGTTTGCAGATCAGGTCAAGAACGGAAAGATAACGCTGTGCGCCAAGCTGACGGCTGATATCGATTTGAACGGGCACCCCTGGACGCCCATTGGCGGTTTTGGCAGCAGCAAGAATTATCAAGGCACTTTTGACGGGTGCAACAGTACTGTCAATGGCCTGTATGTATCCGGTAAGAGTTATGCGGGCCTGTTCGGTGTGATCGGAGCGTCCGGTGTTGTAGAGCGCCTGATCGTGGCCGGTACGATCTCCATAACAAGTGTTTCCGGTAATGGTATCGACAATGTAGGGGCGGGCGGTATCGCAGGCTACTGCAAAGGCACGATCTTCCAGTGTTCCTCTTCAGTGGCTATCAGCAACACCGGTATGAACTACAGCGCTGTAGCCGGCGGCATCGTGGGAAGAGCAGCAGAGGACGCCATCGTGGACAGCTGCAACAACTACGGCACGGTGGGCAGCCGCAAGAATATCAATTACGCGGGTGGCATTGTAGGCGTAGCAAGTGAAAACGCAGTGATCCGCTACTGTACCAACGGCAACGAAGGCGCAGTCAATGGCGTTCAGGGCGTGGGCGGTATTGTAGGCCTGCTGACAGACTACGCGCAGGTACGCCTGTGCGAGAACAGCAGTGCTGTACAGGGCGAGAGCCGCGTGGGCGGTATCGTCGGCTGGGTCGGCAAAGCAAATTACATTTCCGGCAATGTGCTGGACGTCATCATCATGAACGTGCTGAACAAGGCCCCTGTCAGCGGCAGCAACGGCTCCCCCGCCATGAACTATGGCACAGGCGGCATTGTGGGCTGTATCGATACCGGCAGCAACACCGGCCTCACCGGCCCATGCACCCTTTCCTATGCCTATAATACCGGCAATGTGACGGATAACGATGATGCCACAGCGCAGGGCGTCGGCGGTATCGTAGGCGATTGGCACGGCGGCGAGATCCGGCATGTGCAGAGTGCGTCTGCCAATATGCTGTGGGGCACGGTGGACGTGGCGAATACCAACAGCCACGACGCGGCCCGTGTGTCCTGCGTGATGCCCGCTTTTACCATGAATGGCGATAGTTGGGATAAGGTCGCCGCCACGGCGCGGCTGCTGGCAAAGCTGATTCGTCCCGGCGACGAGAAGTACGGAATCTATGGCACGGAGCAGAGTATCCGGTATAACGGCATCGTGCTGTCGTACATAGAGCGCATCGAGCTGGCCGACGGCGACGCGGATGCGCTGGTGCAGGAATGTGAGGAGCAGCTTGCCACGGTGCTGAGCGGTACGGATGCCGGTGGTGAGCAGCTGCTGGCCGATCTCCACGCCTATGTGGACAGCCGCGTGTACGCGGCTGAGGAACAGGCGAAGGTCAACGAGCTGCTGGCGGCGGCAGAGGAAGAGATCAAGGCCGCCAAAACCATTGCGGACATTGATAATATCCGGCTGAAGTATCTGGGTGAGGGTAATGAACTGAGTCTGAGTGGGGTCATCACCTACCCGACGAAAGTTCAGCTGGATCTATATAACAGATTTATCACCAATAAGAAGTATTCTCAGAAAGACATGGCCGCGCTGCTGGCCGCCTATGAGAGCTGGAAGCTAAAGCTGGATCAGGCTGCCTCCGCAGAGGAAATCGAGATCATCAAGGCCGACGCCGGAAAGGCACTGACCGACCTGACAGCTACCTTCACGGAGGGCGAGACGGCACCGGATATGGACGCGGCGGCAGCGGCGGCTCTGCAAAAAGCCCGCGATACGGCGCAGCAGGAGCTGGATACACTGGCGCAGCAGCACATTGCGGAGCTGACAGCCCAGCTGGGCGACATCAGCAGCTTCGATGAAGAACGCCAGAAGCTGCTGACCGATGCGTTGGAGCGCGGCAAAACCGCCATTGAAACGGCGGCAGCAGTGGAGTTGGACGATCTGAGCGACTATGCCGCCATCGAGCAGGCGCGGCAGGAAGGCCTGGCTGCCATCGAACAGGCATATACCTCCGCCAGCGGCAAGCTGAAGAAACTGCTGGATTCCGCCTGTGCCGAGGACGGCTGGAATGGCATCACCACCAGTCAGCCCCATGGCAAGGGTACAGAGGACGAACCCTACCAGATCGGCACGGCACAGGAGATGGCGTGGCTGGCCTATGCGGTGAATAACCAGATGGAGAGCGAGGGCTACTGCGCAGTGCTGACAGCAGATATCGACCTTGGCTATTGCCAGTGGCCGGTTATCGGCGTCCTCAGCAGCAACGGTCAGCGTGCCTATACCGGCACCTTTGACGGACAGGGCCACACGGTGTCCGGCCTGAATATCACGTCTTTGGGTGGCCGCCAGAAGCTGGGCCTGTTCGGCGTAGCACAGGATGCGGTCATTGAGAATCTGACAGTACGAGGCAATATCGATCTGACCGGTGTCAGATCCTACGATACGACGACAGGCTATATCATCGGCGGAGTGCTGGGCAGCGGCGAGGGCGGCGGCGTGACCATCCGCAGCTGCGTGTCGCAGGTAGATATCTCCGTCTCCTTCGTCAACGATCAGAAAGCCCAGAATTCCGCAGTGGGCGGTCTGGTAGGCCGTCTCTCCGGCAGCGGCAGCCATGAGATCACGAATTGCCGGAATGAGGGCCGGATCTATACCGCCTTCGAGCCGGGCGCCTACTATCTGGGTGGTTCCGGCGGTAACGGCGGCCAGGGCGGCATCGTGGGCTTTATCGGTGCCAGTGCGCAGCTGGAATGCTGCGTCAATACCGGCACGGTCTATGCAGGCCGGGCGGCCGGTGTGGGCGGCATCGTGGGCAATGCCGGTGACAGCGGCGTTACCATCACGCTGAACCAGTGCGCCAATCAGGATGCGGTGTCCAATGACACCGGGGGAGTGCTGCTGAGAAAGGGCGGCACAGGCGGTATCATCGGCCTTGCGCCGACGGGCAGTGTCACGGTAAGTAGCTGCTATAATACCGGCGCCGTGGCGGGCAGCGCCATCGTTGGTGGCATCCTGGGCGGCGAAAAGGGCGAGCATACCTCCAGTCAGTACGGCAACCAGAACCTGACGCTGGAGAACTGCTATAACGCAGGTGACTTGCAGGTGGGTACAGCCACTACGCTGGTAGGCTCTCTGGCAGGCTATCCCATAGACGGCCAGTATTATACGGGCCTGACGGTGCGCAAGGGCGCCTGCCGGTTCGTGATGGGCTGGAAGTGCAGTCAGG
>ERZ825137.4014-NODE-4014-length-15156-cov-15.197868_pt1 | contig 15156 bp, 7 predicted proteins | sample MGYA00519873_ERZ825137 | MGnify/ENA primary metagenome ERZ825137 (study PRJEB31778, sample SAMEA3449190) | human gut metagenome | biome: human gut; feature: human-associated habitat; material: faeces | place: United Kingdom | collected 2010/2012 ...
CTGCCGCACCTCGCTCGCCGTATCGGCACTTAGAATTATGCGGTATTGCCCTAACAAAACACCTCCTGCACGCCCCGCCGCATTGCGGCATAGGGTAGTGCAGGAGGTGTTTTTATGCCAAGTGGAACCTTGCAAGTGTATACAGCACTGGCCGAAAACGCTGCGCCGCTGCCCGGCGTGACGGTGCTGGTGCTGAACGAAGCGGGAACACAGATTGCACGCCTGACCACCAACGATGTCGGTTCCGCCCCGGAACTGGTGCTGACTGCCCCGGACGAAGCCTACAGCCTGGATGAAGCCAACACCACAGTGCGCCCCTATGCGGTGTACCAGCTGCGGGCGGAGATGACTGGCTTCCAGACGATCGAACTGGAGGGGGTGCAGGTGTTTGCCGGGCATCAGACGGTGGCGCGGCTGCAATTTTTGCCCGCTGCCCGCACCCTGCCCGAAGTGGAGCCGGAAACGATCCCAGAACACCCGCTGTTTGCCGGGGACGGCGGCAGCGGCCCGGCCCCCATCGGCCGGTGCGCCGCTGCCCGCGTGCTGAGTGAGGTGGTGGTGCCGAAGAAAATTACCGTACATCTGGCCCGCCCGGCGGTCAGTGCAGCAAACGTGACGGTCAGCTTCCAGGATTACATTGCCAATGTCGCATCCAGCGAGGTATACCCCACCTGGCCGGAGCAGGCGCTGCGGGCCAACATTCTGGCGCAGATCAGCCTGGCGCTGAACCGCATCTGGACCGAATGGTACCCCAGCCGGGGCTACAGCTTTAACATTACCAACTCGCCGGGGGTGGACCAGGCGTATGTGCGGGGGCGCACGGTGTTTGCTGTGATGGAGCGCCTGACTGCCGAGCTGTTCAACACCTATGTGCGCCGCACGGGGGACACCGAACCCTATTATACCGAGTATTGCGATGGCAAAAGCGTGACCTGCCCCGGCATGAAGCAATGGGGCACTGTGGAGCGCGCCAAGGAGGGCAAAAGCGCCCTGGAAATTCTGCGGTATTACTATGGCAGCCGGGTGCAGCTGGTCACCACCAACAACATTGCGTCCATTCCGCAAAGCTACCCCGGCAGCCCCTTGCGCCGCGGCAGCACCGGCACCGCGGTCAACGTGCTGCAAAAACAGCTCTCCCGCATTGCCAAGGACTACCCGTCCTTCGGCAAACCGGCCATTACCGGAACGTTTGATGAAGCCACCGAGAACAGCGTGAAAAAGTTTCAGAAGCAGTTTTCCCTGACTGTGGACGGCGTGGTGGGCAAGGCGACCTGGTATAAGATCAGCTATATCTATGTCAGCGTCAAGGACCTTGCCGAGCTGACCAGCGAGGGTGAAACCTTTACCGGTGCCCAGAGCGCCGGGGCGTGGCCGGGAACCGTGCTGCGCCGCGGCAGTACCGGGCGAAGCGTGGAGCAGGTGCAGTTCTGGCTGTCCAGCCTGGCGCAGTTTGATTCCGATCTGCCGTCCGTCCGTGTGGATGGCAGCTTTGGCGCGGCCACGGAACGCGCGGTCAAGGCATTCCAGAAATCGGAGGGTTTGACACAGGACGGCGTGGTGGGCCAGACGACCTGGCAGGAACTGTATGCCGAGTGGGTGAACGCCCAGAGCGATGCCGGCGGCACCGCTTACCCTGGCACCGCTCTGCGCACCGGCAGCCGCGGAAACGCGGTGCGGCTGGTGCAGTTCTGGCTCAGACTGGCTGCAGAAAATTATACCGGCCTTTCCAACGTGACGGTGGACGGCAGCTTTGGCAGTGGCACCGCCAGTGCAGTGCGGGCGTTCCAGAGGCTGTTCGGCCTGACGGCAGACGGCGTGGTGGGGGCCGGGACCTGGGCCAAACTGAACGAGGTCGGCCTTGCCGTGGCCAACAACCTGGTGGGGCAGAACATTCAGCCCGGCCAGTTTGTGACAACCCTGCGGGAGGGCAGCACCGGCACCCCGGTGCGGGCGCTGCAATATAACCTGCGCCTGTTGGCCGCCTATTATCGGGATGTGCCCACAGTGACGGTGGACGGAACGTTCGGCGCAGCCACCCGCAGGGCGGTCATTGCCTGGCAGGAACACGCGGGCCTGACGGTGGATGGCGTGGTGGGGCGGCTGACCTGGCAGAGCATTTATGATTCCGCCCAACAGGTCAGCGCCAGCGGCCCCGCGGTGACAGCCCGCGCACCGGATACCCCCGAAGAAACTCTGAAAGTGGGGGACAGCGGCCAGAAAATTCGCATCCTGTCCCAGATTTTGGAATTCTTGGCCCAGTTCCTGCCGGAAATCACCCCAAGCGGCCTGACGGATACCTTTGACGATGCCCTGGAAACCACCGTGCGCAGCGCCCAGCAGACGTTAGGCCGCACCGTGACCGGGGAAGTGACCCCGGCAGACTGGCTGGCGTTTTACCGCGCAGCGTTAAGCTTGGGGGCAGTCAACCCGGCATCCGCCGCGCCGGAACCGCAGGAGGTCTGGCCCGGTGCCGCCCTGACCCTTGGCAGCAGCGGCCCGGCGGTGCTGCAAGTGCAGCAGTGGCTGAACGAGATCGCCGCGCAGGACTGCTCCGCCAGCTTTGTGCCCGAAACCGGCGAGTTTGACACCGCCACCCAAACCGCCCTGGAAGCCTGGCAGATCGCCAATAACATCACCACGCTGGGGGTAGTAGATGACAGCGTTTGGAAGCAGCTGAAAGCGGACGCGAATATTAGTTAGGAGTTAGGAAGGAGGAGTTAGGAGTTGAGGGAGTGAGTTGGGTGAAAATTTTTGCTGAAAACTTAAAGTTTTCATGGTGCTAATATCCAAAACGCGGCGTAAGCCGTACCTTAAACTCCTAACTTCTAACTCCTACTTCCTGACTGTTCCTTGATTCGAGAGAGGAGGCTACCCATGGCAAAGCTCTATGTTTACGACTCATACGAAAACCGTATGCTTGTATACAACAACCTGAACGAAAACGACCCGATGCCGTACAGTTATGGCAGCACGCTGAGCGTGCGGGAGTTCCGGGGGGCATCCAACGCGCGGGTGCTGTGGACCACAACGCGCGCAATGGAAGCGTGGAACCTGACCCGCCGCCGGTATGGGGCGGGCATCCCGGTAGGGTATGCCTTCAAGCGCATCTGGGAGGGCGGCCACGGCACGGCCAGCCAACACTATGCGGGCGTTGCCTTTGATGTGGGCCAGGGCACCAGCAGCGCCATCCGCCAACGCATCCACGCCGCCGCCACGGCCACAAGGGCCTGGGGTTATGTGGAGCCGCTTTCCATGACGCCCACCTGGGTGCACTTTGACCGCCGTTACGGCACCCCGGCCTGCTCCGGCACCACATCCGGATACCCCACCTGCCGCCGCGGCGATAAAAACACCTATGTGCTGATTCTGCAGGACGCCCTGAACGCCCTGGGCTACAGCACCAAAACGCTGGACGGCGCTTTTGGCAAGAACACTTATGATGCCCTGCGCGCCGCCCAGCGCAGCTTCAGCCTGACGGCAGACGGGGTGTGCGGCTGCAACACCTGGAAAAAGCTGACCTCCGCCGTGGTGGGCATCGGCCGCACGAAAACCGTGATTGACTGAAATTGCGCCGCAGAATTTTGTAAAAAAGCCTAGGCGAAAAAAGCGGAATGAACTATAATAAAAACAAAGGCAACACCGCACAATTCCCGCCTTGCGGCTTAAGCACCGCTCCGGCAGCTGCGGCACGGCATCTGCGTTGCCAAAATGCTCGATAATGTCGGGTTGCGGTACCCGCATCGTGCTTCGGGGGCAAAAGCCCCTCGCACTCTGCGACCGCTGCCCCTGCTTCGGTTCGCTGTTTCCGCCACTGGCGGCGCTCACCTTTGCAGCATCCAGTATTATCTGCGCTTTTGGCTTAGCATCTGCCGCACCTCACTCGCCGTATCGGCACTTAGAATTATGCGGTATTGCCATAAAACAAAATGGATGCCTCCCTCCACATTCAGAGAAGCATCCATGATGGATTCTTAATTATTCGATTTTTACCCATGTCCAGAAAACCGGGTACATATCAGTACGGGACGGCAGCTTTGCTTTTATTGGTTTGCTCTTTTTATAAAAAACTATGATTACAGCGGCATATAGTCAAAATCAATGCGGCCAAGGGCAACGTTGGCACCGGCCACCTGCACTTTGACGGGGTCGCCCAGCATCCAGCGTTTTCCGGTCAGCGGGTCCAGAATGCTGACGCCCTCCACCACAGTGGCTTCGCCCTTGCAGAGCTGTGCGGCAGGCACAAAGCCCTCTACGGTGTTTTCCAGCGCCACAAAAATGCCGCGCGGTGTTACACCTGCCACGGTGCCGGTGTAGACTTCGCCCAGGTGGTTGTGCATATACTCGGCCTTGTACAGGTCCTCCACATCGCGCTCAATGCGCACGGCGGAAACTTCCTGGCGGCTGGACTGCTCGCTGGCGTGGGTGGCAAAACCGGTATAATCCTTGATGAGCTCCTGCTCCGGCTTGCCCACCAGCATATCCGTCAGGATGCGATGGATGGCAAGGTCCGGGTAACGGCGAATGGGGCTGGTAAAGTGGGCATAGTCTGCCAGCACCAGGCCGTAATGGCCTTTCGGCTCCGGAGAGTAGCGAGCTTTCTGCATGCTGCGCAGGATACCGGTGTGGACCGGGATCTGGATGGGCTGGCCGCGGGTTTCGTCCAGAATGGCAGAAAGCTCCAGCTGGGTGGGCACTTCCCCGGCAAAGTGGACGTTCAGGCCGCAGGCTTTCAGGGTGTTGCTCAGCTTTTCCATGCGCTCGGCATCGGGGGCTTCATGGATACGGTACACAAACGGCACATGATGGGTGCGGCCCGCATTGGCAGCGCACTGGTTGGCCAGCAGCATGAACTCTTCGATCATGCACTCCGACACACCGCGGGTGCGCTTGACGATATCCACGCAGCGGCCTTCCTCGTCCATGACCAACTTGGCTTCGTCGGATTCGATGTCCATCGCGCCGCGTGCTTTGCGCAGAGCCAGGCGCTTTTCGTACAGCTCGGTCATCGCGGGCAGCTGAGCCATAACGTCTTTATATTTCGTCACCAGAGCCGGGTCATTGGAGCCGTCCAACAGAGCGTTAATTTCTTTATAAACGCCCTTGACACGGCTGCGGATGACGCTCTTGACGAACTGATAGCTATGGATATTGCCGCTTTCATCCAGCTGCATCAGGCAGGAGAACGCCAGGCGCTCCTCCCCTTCATTGAGGCTGCAGATGCCGTTGGAAAGCTGGGTGGGCAGCATGGGGATGACTTTATCCGCGTAATAGATGGAAGTTGCGCGCTCATAAGCTTCCTTATCCAGCGCGGTGTCCGGGCGGACATAGTGGCTGACATCCGCAATATGAACGCCCAGCTCATAGCCGCCGTTCTGGGTCTTCATCAGGCTGATGGCGTCGTCGATATCCTTGGTCTCGGCAGAGTCGATGGTAAAGATCGGCAGACCGCGCAGGTCGGCGCGGTGGGCAGCTTCGGCGGGGTCGATGAGAGCGTTATCATATGCGTGAGCTTCGGCCAATACCTCCTCCGGGAATTCCTGGCGGACATCACGGCCATACAGCACAGCCTTGGCGCACTCTGCTGCGCGGTCGGAAGTGCCGAAGCGCTCGGCAACAGCGCAGCGGTGGTCCATATGGCGCTGGCCGCGGTTGGTCAGGATAGCACCGACCTTATCCCCCAGCTGTGCGCCGTTGACGCCTTTTTTATCCAGCACAATGCGCACATCACGGCAGCCGTCCGGCTCCACGGCAAGGCGGCCGTCCTCAGTCAGCACAATGGTACCGGCAAAGGTGTTGTGCGGGGTGGTCACCTCCACCACTTCACCCTCGGCGCTGCCCTCCACACGGGGGTGGTCGAACAGTTTGATGATGATTTTATCCTGCGGCATAGCACCGTGCAGGGCGCGGCCGGGAATAAAGATATCGCCGGTGCCGTCATCGCGGGACGCAAAGCCGAAGCGGGCCGCCAGCTTGACCAGTGTGCAGGGAATGCCAGCGGGGGCATCGGTATTTTCCATCACGGCAAAGCCCGGAACATAGGTACCGTTGCGGGCGGACAGCATACCGGTAGCTACCATGCCGGTTACGGTGTTGCGCAGGCGGGAATTATCCACCTGCAAAGCATTCTGCAGTTCACGCAGGGTCTGGGGGCGGTGCTTGCACGCCGCAAGAATATTTTTCTGTAATGGTGTCATGTTTTCTCCTTTGGGTTGGGCACAGGCAGCGGCCCATGCCTTTGTTTTTACTCCTCGTTTACGTCACCCTGCCACCCGGCAGGGTCCTTCCATAGCAGGCGTGGCCTTTGGTTTCGCGGCAGCACCTGCACCATTGTGACCTTTTTATTTTTCCCATAAAAAACGACCCGCGGTATTGGGCGGGTCGTTGACGGTTCCTGAATAAGGGAAAGCGGAACGCCAACAAAATTGGCCAGACCGTTCTCCTTTCATTCAATTACAAGCGGGCGCTCAGCACACCAACCAGCAGCGTAGCTACAAAGAAAACAGCGCCGCAGATTTTGGTCACTTTGGCCAGCTTGGCATCCAGGCCACGCTCGCGGCCGGCAGCCATAAAGCTGCTATCACCCATAATGGCAGCAGACAGGCCCTGCCCTTTCTGGGTCTGGGACAAAGTGAACACAACGATCAGAACCGAAACAATGATCAGCACAACGCCGAACGCGATTTCATAAGCGGTCATGGATTAACAGCAACTCCTTTTCAGGCCACAGCCAAAACGGATGTTTCGGCCTGCCCTAACTCTCATACAGGTTATAATATAACATACCAAAAAGCAAAATGCAAGAACTTTACCCTGCCTTGTGCAGAAAAAGATTGCATTGCCTTTTTTTGCTCCTTACAGACTCATCTGCTCGGTCGTGTCCTCCTGGCGGAGCAGCGCGCCGGCTGCGGGCAGGGTGCGCACGCGGTAGCGGTGCGGGTCTTTCAGTTCCAGCCCCGCCGCCAGGCGCACTTTGGCGATTCGGGCGTTCTTTTTCAGCGTTACCATGTTGATACCGACGGTATCGCGGGTAGCCTTTTCGGGAATCAGCGCACTGCCGACCAGGATCAAGCGTGGGCCGCCGGTGCCGCCGCTGGTGAAGACTGCCAGCTCGGTTTCTTCCTCAATGTGCAGCATTGCGGCAAGTTCTTCCTTATCGCTATAGGCTTTCAGCAGCTTGCGGCGGTTCTGCTTGGTCATATAGCTGGCCAGCGGGATCTTTGCACACTTGCCGTTCTGGTAGAAGAACAGCATGTAACCACGGTAATCGACTGTGACCGTCATGAACAGCGGCACTTCGCCCTCTTCCATTTCCAGCTTGGAAGCGACATAATCACCCAGCACGCTGGCCTTGGTATCGGCAAATTCCGATGCGCGGGATTTGTACACCTGGGCATGGTTGGTAAAGAAGAGCAGCTCGGCGCTGTTGGTGGTCTCTTTGGTATAAACCACCTCGTCGCCGTCTTTCAGCTTCTGCTCGCCAGACATGCGCAGGCTCTGCGGGGTAATTTTTTTGAAGTAGCCTTCCCGCGTAAAGAACACCGTGACCGGGTAATCCGGGATCTCGTTCTGCTCATCGGCAACAGAATCGTCCGGTAGGTCGTACAGAATTTCCGTTTTGCGGGGGCTGCCATACTTTTTGGCAACATCGCCCAGCTCGGTCATAATGATCTTGCGGATGCGGGCGGGGCGTTTGAGAACATCTTCCAAGTCTGCGATTGCCTTTTCCAGTTCCTCAATTTCCTCGGTGCGTTTGAGGATATACTCACGGTTGAGGTGGCGCAGCTTGATTTCCGCCACGTACTCAGCCTGCACTTCGTCAATGCCAAAACCGATCATCAAGTTGGGCACAACCTCGGATTCTTCCGCAGTGTTGCGCACAATTTCAATTGCCTTATCAATATCCAGCAGGATAGCTTCCAGGCCGCGCAGCAGGTGCAGACGCTTTTGCTTGCCTTGCAGATCATAGTAGGTGCGGCGGCGCACGCATTCGGAGCGGAATGCGATCCACTCCAACAAAATCTGGCGCACGCCCAACACGCGGGGCTGGCCGCCGATCAGCACATTGAAGTTGCAGGCAAAACTGTCCTCCAGCGGGGTTGCCTTGAACAAACGCGCCATCAGCTTGTCCGGGTCCTGGCCGCGCTTGAGGTCGATGGTCAGCTTCAAGCCGTTCAGGTCGGTTTCATCACGCATATCGCTGATCTCACGGATCTTGCCCAGTTTGACCAGCTCGGTGATCTTATCCATGATGGCTTCCACCGTTGTGGTCGGCGGAATGCGGGTGATGTCAATGCAGTTGTTCTCTTTATCGTAAGCCCACTGGGCGCGCACGCGGATGCTGCCGCGGCCTTTTTCCAGCACATTCTGCATCTCGGCGGCATCATACAGGATGGAACCGCCGCCGACGAAATCCGGCGCGGGCATCAGCTGGGCCAGGTCCGCCTGGTCGTCTTTCATCAGGGCGATGGTTGCATTGCAGAGCTCCACCAGGTTGAAGGAACAGATGTTGGACGCCATACCGACCGCAATGCCCAGTGTGTTGTTGGCCAGAATGGTCGGGAATGTGACCGGCAGCATCGTCGGTTCGGTGGTGGTGCCGTCATAGTTGGGCACAAAATCCACGGTATCCTTGTCGATATCGCGGAACAGCTCTTCACACACGGGTTCCAGCTTTGCCTCAGTGTAACGAGCGGCGGCGTAAGCCATATCGCGGCTGTACGCCTTGCCAAAGTTACCCTTGGAGTCCACAAAGGGCACCAGCAGGCTTTCGTTGGAACGGCCCATACGCACCATGGTGTCGTAAATGGCGGCATCGCCGTGGGGGTTCAGGTGCATGGTGCTGCCCACGATGTTGGCGCTTTTGGTGCGGGCGCCTTTCAGCAGGCCCATGCCGTACATGGTATACAGCAGTTTGCGGTGGGCGGGCTTGAAGCCGTCAATTTCCGGCAGCGCGCGGGAAACAATAACGCTCATGGCGTAAGGCATGTAGTTTGTTTCCAGCGTATCGGTAATGGGGCTTTCGATGACCTCACCGGCAGAGAGGATCTCGACATTATCGCCCAGCTGCGGGCGGGCAGGGGCGGCTTTCTTTTTGGTTGCTTTTTTTGCCATTTTGCTCTCTCCTCCCCTGATTAAGATACATCCAGATCGTCCAGATATTCAGCGCCGTGCTCCGCAATGTGCTCCTTACGGCCCTGCAGATTATCGCCCAGGAGCAGGTCAAATACCTCCGCCGTGCGCTGAACATCGGTGGGCAGAACTTTAATTAAGCGGCGGCTTTCGGGGCTCATGGTGGTCAGCCACATCATTTCGGGGTCGTTTTCGCCCAGACCTTTGGATCGCTGGATCGTAAACTTCTGGCCGTCGATCCGCTTCATGATATCGGCCTTTTCCGGCTCGGTATAGGCAAAGTAGGTCTTATTTTTGGTGTTGATCTCATACAGCGGGGATTCCGCGATATACACATACCCCTGATTGATGAGGGTGGGGGTCAGGCGGTAGAGCATCGTCAGTACCAAGGTGCGGATCTGATAACCGTCCACATCAGCATCGGTACAGATGACGATCTTGTTAAAGCGCAGGTTGTCCAGATTAAAGGTAGCCAGGTCCTTATTGTGGCTGCCGCCCAGCTCCACGCCGCAGCCCATCACGCGGATCAAGTCTGTGATAATGTCAGACTTGAAAATGCGGGCGTAATCGGCCTTCAGGCAGTTCAGGATCTTGCCGCGAATGGGCATGATAGCCTGGAACTCCGAATCGCGGCTCTGTTTGACCGCGCCCATAGCGGAATCGCCCTCCACGATGTACAGTTCGCGGCGGGTGGCATCCTTGGTGCGGCAGTCCACAAATTTCTGCACGCGGTTGGCCAGGTCCATCTGCTGGGTCATTGTTTTTTTGATAGACACACGCGCTTTTTCGGCGTGCTCGCGGCTTTGCTTATTGATTAGCACCTGCTTGCAGGCTTTTTCGGCTTCGTCCGGGTGCTCCACAAAGTAGACTTCCAGCTGGTGCTTGAGGAACTCCGTCATGGCCTGGGCCACAAACTTGTTGGTGATGGCCTTTTTGGTCTGGTTCTCGTAGCTGGTGCGGGTGGAGAAGCTGGAGGAAACCAGAATCAGGCAGTCCTGCACATCGTTGAAGGTGATGGAGCTTTCGTTTTTCTTGTACAGACCCTTATTTTTCAGCCAGTTGTTGATCTGGTTGACAAAGGCCAGGCGGACAGCGCGGTCCGGGCTGCCGCCGTGCTCCAGCCACGAGGAGTTGTGATAGTATTCCAGCGTTTGCACCGCGTTGGAAAAGCAGAACGCCACGTTCATTTTGACCTGATATTCCGGCTGATCATCACGGTCGCGGCCGATTGCGGAACCGGAGCAGAAATGCACCGGGGTCAGGGTTCCCTCACCGGCGATCTCATTGGCATAGTCCTGAATGCCATGCTCATAGAAATATTCGATTTTTTCGGCACGTTCGCCCGTGCGGTCGTTGAACACGAGAGTCACACCGTCATTGACAACGGCCTGGCGGCGCAGCATATCCTTGAAGGTATCCGCCGGAACATTGATGTCGGTAAACACATCGGTGTCCGGTTTCCAGCGGATGACGGAGCCGGTGCGGCGGCCGGTGAACGGCTCTTTTTTCAGCCCGCCGACATTCTCACCTTTTTTGAAATCCAGGTGATAGTGCATGCCATCGCGGTAAATATCCGCAGTCATCCATTCGCTGGAATACTGGGTGGCGCAAAGGCCAAGGCCGTTCAGGCCAAGGGAGAAGTCATAGTTGCCGCTACCCTCGCCATATTTGCCTCCCGCGTACAGTTCGCAGAACACAAGATCCCAGTTCCAGCGTTCTTCAGCTTTATTGTAATCGACGGGGATACCGCGGCCAAAGTCCTCTACTTCCACAGAGTGATCCGGGTAAAGGGTAACGTTGATTTTGTTGCCGTGGCCGTCACGCGCTTCGTCGATGGAGTTGGATACGATCTCAAAAATGGAATGGGCACAGCCTTCCACACCGTCAGAGCCAAAGATAACGGCCGGGCGCTTGCGCACACGGTCTGCACCTTTTAAGCTCTTGATGCTTTCGTTGCCGTATTCTTCCTTCTTTTTTGCCATTCGGCAGTTCCCTCCCGTTTTGGATGCAGGGAATCACGCTGCTGCGTACCCCTGTGCGCGCAGAATTTTGCTTTTTCAGGCGCGTAAAGATAATTAAACCACAGGTTGACAGGAATTGTCAAATCCAATTTTGCGTTTTTGCTGCACAAAGTTCCCTGTTGTGGTTATTTTTTGTCTGCTTTTTTGTGTTTGCGCGGCGGCTGGGCAGAGGCTTTTTCCTCTGCGGGCGCCGGGCGTCCCGGCTCTTCCGGCACGGGGGCCGGAGCTGTGCCCTGCAGTTTCCAGGCGCGCTCCAGCACGGGTTTCAGGTACTGGCCGGTGAAGGAGTTCGGATTCTGGGCCACCTGTTCCGGCGTACCGGTTGCCACAATGGTACCGCCGCCGCTGCCGCCCTCCGGCCCCAGGTCGATGATATAGTCGGCACGCTTGATCACATCCAGGTTATGCTCGATCACGATCACGGTGTTGCCCGCATCGGCCAGCTTATCCAGCACCTTGACCAGGCGGTGCACATCGGCAATGTGCAGGCCGGTGGTAGGCTCGTCCAGAATATAGACGGTTTTGCCGGTATCGCGGCGGGCAAGCTCGTTGGCCAGCTTGACACGCTGGGCTTCGCCGCCGGAAAGTGTGGTGGCCGACTGGCCCAGCTGCACATAGCCAAGGCCGACTTCCTGCAGGGTTTGCAGTTTGCGCGCAATTTTGGGCTGGTTGGCAAAGAAATTGCAGGCTTCCTCCACCGTCATATCCAGCACATCGGAGATGTTTTTGTCTTTATATTTTACTTCCAGCGTTTCGCGGTTATAGCGCTTGCCCTTGCAGACATCGCAGGGGACGTAAATATCCGGCAGAAAGTGCATTTCGATCTGCACAATGCCGCCGCCCTCGCAGGCTTCGCAGCGGCCGCCCTTGACGTTGAAGCTGAACCGGCCGGGGCCGTAACCGCGCTGTTTGGCATCCTGGGTGTTGGAGAAGAGGGTGCGGATATCGCCGAACACACCGGTGTAGGTGGCCGGGTTGGAGCGCGGGGTGCGGCCAATGGGCGACTGGTCAATGCCGATGACCTTATCGATCCATTCCATACCCTGAACTTCGTCACACTGGCCGGGGCGGCTGCGGGCGCCGTTGAGCGCTGCGGCCAGCGACTTATACAAAATTTCATTGACCAGCGTGGACTTGCCGGAACCGGAAACACCGGTCACGCAGATCATTTTGCCAAGGGGAAAATCCACGGTAATGTTTTGCAGGTTGTTTTCCCGCGCTTTGACCACCGTGAGCATTTTACCGTTACCGGAGCGGTGGGCGGTGGGAACTTCCACAAATTTGCGGCCGGAAAGGTACTCGCCGGTCACACTGCGCGGGGCATTGCAGATGTCCTCCACACTGCCGGCGGCCACGATCTCGCCGCCATGCACACCGGCACCGGGGCCGACATCCACAATATAGTCCGCCTGGCGCATGGTGTCCTCGTCGTGCTCTACTACAATCAGGGTGTTGCCCAGGTCGCGCAGGCGCTTCATGGTGGCAATCAGCTTATCGTTATCGCGCTGGTGCAGGCCGATGCTGGGTTCATCCAGCACATACAGCACGCCGGTCAGTGCGCTGCCGATCTGGGTCGCCAGGCGGATGCGCTGGCTTTCGCCGCCGGAAAGGGACGATGCGCCGCGAGACAGGGTCAAGTACCCCAGACCCACGCTCTTCAAAAAGCCCAGACGCTCTTTGACCTCTTTGAAGATGGAGGCAGCGATGACTTCATCCCGCTCGGACACTTTTGCCGTCTGAATAAATTCCAGCTCCTCGTTCACGCTCATATCGCAGAACTGGGCAATGTTGATGCCGCCCACCGTGACGGCGAGGCTGGTGGGCTTCAGGCGTTGGCCGTGGCAGGTGGGGCACTCCTCGCTGGACATGACAAGGGCGATTTCCTCCTTGACCCACTCGCTGCCTGTTTCACGGAAGCGGCGCTCCAGGTTGGGGATAATGCCCTCAAACGTGTTCATATAGGTGCCGGAGCCAAACATATTCTCGCGCTGCATCTCGATTTTTTCAGTTCCGGTGCCATACAGGATGGCGTGCACGGCTTCTTTGCTCATCTCCTTGATGGGGGTATCCAGCGTAAAGCCATAGCGCTTGCCCAGCGCTTTGTAATACATTTCAGAGATGGATCCCTCCGCATAATACCAGCCGCTGGCCTTGATGGCACTTTCGCGGATGGACTTGTGCGGATCCGGAATCACGCGGGCCGGGTCCACCTTCATAAAGGTGCCCAGGCCGGTGCAGGTTTCACAGGCGCCAAAGGGATTGTTAAAGCTGAACATGCGGGGGGAAAGTTCGTCAATGGAAACACCGTGCTCCGGGCAGGCATAGTTCTGGCTGAACTCCATCGGTTCGCCGCCGATAACATCAATGATGACAAGGCCGCCGGTCAGGGCAACGGCAGTCTCAATAGAATCGGCCAAGCGGCCGCGCACCGTATCATTGATGGACAGGCGGTCCACGACGATTTCAACGGTATGCTTGATATTCTTTTCCAGCTTGATCTCTTCGTCCAGATCATACATGTTGCCGTCAATGCGCACGCGGGCGTAACCGCCGCGGCGGGCAGCGTCCAGCTCCTTTGCCTGGGTGCCTTTGCGGCCCCGCACAACAGGGGCCAGCACCTGGAAGCGGGTGCGTTCCGGCAGTTTAAGCACCTCGTCTACCATCTCGTCCACCGTTTGCTGGCTGATGACGCGTCCGCAGACCGGGCAGTGCGGAACGCCGATGCGGGCATACATCAAACGGAGATAATCATAAATTTCCGTCACGGTGCCCACGGTGGAACGCGGGTTGTGGCTGGTGGTTTTCTGGTCAATGGAAACCGCCGGGGAAAGGCCGGTGATTTCGTCCACATCGGGCTTTTCCATCTGGCCCAGGAACATGCGGGCATAGCTGGAAAGGCTTTCCATATAGCGGCGCTGGCCGTCCGCAAAGATGGTATCAAAGGCCAGGCTGGACTTGCCGGAGCCGGAAAGGCCCGTCATAACAATCAGCTTGTTGCGCGGCAGAACCAGGTTGACGTTTTTCAGGTTATGCTCCCGCGCGCCCTTGATCGTAATGCGGTTGTTTGCATCAATTTGAATGTTGCTCACTTTTTATAGCTCCTTCTCCCCTTGCCCGTTTTGCGCTGTTTTTCAGCGGCGCGGCGGGTGCTGGTATCGGCGGTAGGGTCCTCCCCGCGCTGCAGCTTTTCAATCTCATCACGCAGGAATGCGGCGTGCTCAAACTGCAGCAGGCGGGCGGCTTCTTTCATCTCGCGGGTCAGGCGGGTAATGGTCTGTTCGCGTTCAGCGCGGCTCATACGGTGCTGGCGCATCTTTTTGTTTTCTTCACTCATGCTGATTTCCAGCCCGCCGCCGATGGCTTTCACGATAGTTTTTGGTGTAATGCCGTGTTCTTTATTGTAGGCATCCTGGATGGCACGGCGGCGCTCGGTTTCCATGATGGCGCGCTCCATGCTGGGGGTTACTTCATCGGCGTACATCAGCACCACGCCGTTTGCGTTGCGGGCCGCGCGGCCAATGGTCTGAATCAGGCTGGTTTCGCTGCGCAGGAAGCCCTCTTTGTCGGCATCCAGAATGGCGATCAGCGAAACTTCCGGCAGGTCCAGGCCCTCGCGCAGAAGGTTGATGCCGACAATCACATCAATGGCACCGGTGCGCAGGTCCTTGATGATCTCCATGCGCTCAAAGGTATCCACCTCGTGGTGCATATACTTGGTGTGCACGCCGTGTTCTTCCAGGTAGTCGGTCAGGTCCTCGGCCATTTTGACAGTCAGGGTGGTAACTAGGGCACGCTCGCCGCGGTCGATGCGCTGCAAAATTTCGCCCAGCAGATTCTCGATCTGGCCTTCCACTGGGCGCACCATGATGACGGGGTCCAGCAGACCGGTGGGGCGGATGACCTGCTCGGCCACGCGGCTGGAATGTTCCCGTTCATAGGGGCCAGGGGTAGCGCTGACAAAGATCGTCTGGCCGACCTTGGATTCAAATTCCTCAAATTTCAGCGG
>ERZ825137.4037-NODE-4037-length-15091-cov-3.990024_pt1 | contig 15091 bp, 15 predicted proteins | sample MGYA00519873_ERZ825137 | MGnify/ENA primary metagenome ERZ825137 (study PRJEB31778, sample SAMEA3449190) | human gut metagenome | biome: human gut; feature: human-associated habitat; material: faeces | place: United Kingdom | collected 2010/2012 ...
CGGCAGAGCACTGCCTCAAAGCACCTGAAATGTTAAGAGCAGGTGGTGCAACGGAGGAGGTGATTCACGGTGTGGTCTCCCACGGCTATGGCATTACCGTAGAGTGCGGCACGACCCTCGATGTGGCACCGGAGCATGAAATGGAGAAGGTACTGTTTGCAGCGGACGAACTGACAGGTCTCATCTGGGCAGCTGCCCTGATGCGTCCTTCAAAGAGCACGAAGGATATGGAATTAAAATCCTTAAAGAAAAAGTATAAGAGTAAAGGCTTTGCGGCAGGCTGCTCCCGTGAGGTGATTGAACGCGGTGCGGATCAGCTTGGCTGGGAGTTAGACGAACTTCTCGTAAAGACCTTACAGGCAATGGCTGCAGCTGAGGATGAAATTCAGGGTGAGATGGAGCAGAATGCGGAATAATCAGGACGATAAAAGGATGCTGATGAATTGAAGGAGAGCCGTTATGGCGATGGAGAATGAAAGAAAAGTCATCTGTCCAAATTGTGGGGGTGAGTTTAAGGAACAGAGTGCCAAGTGTCCATACTGTGGCACAATGTATTATCCCGGTGCAGAGGAGGAGTACTTAAAGAAACTGGAGCATGTCCGTACGGAGATGGAAGATCTTGGAGCAGTACCGGAACAGGAAACAGTGAAAGCCATTAAGAAGCGGGCAGGATGGGTAATAAAGCTTGCCGTAGCTGCAATTATCGTGATTGTTCTTGGTGCAGGCTTTCTTGCGTGGAAGAACCGGGAAGAACCCTATGATGCGAAGACACAATACCTTTGGAGACAGGAAAATTATCCGAAGATGGAAGAAATGTTTGCGAATGAACAGTATGCAGAGCTGTATGCCTTCATCGAACAGGAAACTGCCAATGGGATTTATCTGTCAGACTGGGAACACTGGTCATTTATGATGGTCTGGGGGATCTGTGACACGGCAGAGGAATGTCTTGAAAGGGAAGCCAATGGAGAAATTCTCAAGGAATATCAGGAAACCCTGCTTTTAAATGACTACTGGATTTTAAAAGGAATTTCCTATTCGGTACTGCTTTCGAAGGAAGACCGGGAGCAGTTGGAACCCTTCCGGGAGCAGGCACTTGCAGACCTTGAGGGCCGTTGGGACTTTTCACAGGAAGATCTTAAGAAGTTTGAAGAGGAAGTGAAAAGCAACTACGGATATCCAAAATATGAAACCTGTGAAGCCTATATTAAAAAATGGATGAAAGGAAAATAGATACGTGAACTGTAAATACTGTGGAGGAACCTTATCGTTAGAGGATCATTTCTGTCCGCATTGTGGAAAACCAAATGAACATGCAAAGCAGCATGCAAAGGACATGGAGGCTTATAAAAGCCGGTTTGATACGACACAGGGCGAAGTATATAAAGTAACAAGGAATTATAGTGAGATCACGGCTCATGCAGTTATTATCACAGTGCTTGTGGTGCTCATTCTGGTGGTTTTATTTGTGACAAGAAGTGCCTATGCAATTAAGAGAAATATCCACGATCTGCAGTCAAAGAGGTATGAAAAGGAATATACTGCAACGATGGATCAATATCTTGAAGAGGAGGACTATCTTGGGTTTCATGCCTTCTGTGAAGCCCGGGATATCCGGGTCTATACCGAAGGCTATGAAAGCTATGCGGTCATTATGAGAGCAGCAGACCATTATGCCTACATCTATGATAATCTGTTCGAAATGATGGAGGCTGAGGCCGATTCACTGAAGGACAGCCGGATTGAATCTCTCGCGACCTATTGCGATAATTTTGCCAAAGCAAGGGAAAATATGGATTCCTATCCGGTTGATGAAGCGTACACGGAGCAGGTGCTTCAGAGAATGGAAGAGGATGTGGAAGCACTTCTACGGGCTTATCTGGGACTTACGAAGGAAGAAGCGGAAGGCTTTTCAAAGCTAAGCAAGGCACAGAGAATGGTTTTACTGGAACAGAAGTATGAGGAGATGGGATATGGCACAAAAATTACAGAATAAGCTGCGGATTGGGCGGCAGCAGGGGATTCTGCTTATTATGAAGGGTGTGATCGGTATTCTCTGTATTATATTGCTTGCTTCAACGGCTGTGATGATTGAGAATTTACATGATGCCTTTACAAACCGGATTTCAGAGAGCACCTTAAGGAGCCGTGTGGAGTACGGAAGCTATGCGCCCTTAGTAGATCACTATCATCAGAATATGGCGACTGGCATAACCGGAAATAAGGAAGAGAAGGAATATTACGGAGTGGCGAAGTATTATGAGGCGGCGAGCTTCTATAAGGCCTTTTCCACGGTAGGAGATACCGGGCGGGCAGCACGGGAGAAGCAGAAGATGGATGCCGCTTATGAAGAAATGGGTGGCTGGCAGATTGCAAAGGAAGCCATTGATGCCGAGCTTTTAATAAATGCCTTCCAATAGGGACGTTCCAATAGATGCTCCAATAGAAAATAGAAGCGGCAAGAAAAGATTTGCCATATCAGGTATTGTGTATTATACTGTATCTATTCAGGGTGATACCAGTTTGAACTGACTGGTTCTGAATTGGAAGATCATGTGATATAGTAGTTAAGGAAAAGATGAGGAGGAATAACAAATGAAATCATGTCCAAAATGTGGTGCCCAGATGGAAGATCAGGCAGTCTTCTGTGCAAATTGTGGAGCGAATTATAATAACCCATATGGTGCGGCAGCACCGGTAGTACCGGAGTGGGATCATACGGCAGAATTTGATCCCAAGGATGTGTCTGACAACAAGGTCATTGCAATGCTTGTTTATCTGTTAAGTGTGGTTGGTATTCTGATTGCGTTACTCAGCCAGAATTCTCCGTATGTTTCATTCCATGTGAGACAGGCGCTTAAATTCCTTGTGGTTGAAACACTGGTTGGTATTGTGACTGCCATTCTTTGCTGGACTGTGATTGTTCCGATCGCAGCAGGTATTTTCTATGCAGTACTCTGGGTAGTAAAGATTATCTGTTTTGTTTCTATCTGCAAGGGAGAAGCGAAGGAGCCGGTGATTATCCGCAGTTTTACGTTCTTAAAATAATGGATCGGCAGAGAAGTTAACAAAGATGATGCAGAAGGGCCTGCGCAGTGCAACAGGCTCTTCTTTACAGGGTAACACATTACTGCGCTAATGTGGAGAAGCATCCCGAATCATACAAAAGTGAGGAGAAGATATGAATACAATTACCTTTATTATGATTGCTACCATCGTAGTATATTTACTTGGTATGCTGGCAATCGGATTTATTTTCAGTAAGAACAATAACGACAGTACTGATTTTTACTTAGGTGGTCGTAAGATGGGGCCCCTGGTTACTGCAATGAGTGCCGAAGCCTCGGATATGAGCAGCTGGCTGCTGATGGGAATTCCCGGACTTGCGTACTTTAGTGGTATTGCAGAGCCTTCATGGACGGCAATCGGCCTTGGAATCGGAACCTGGTTAAACTGGCTTCTGGTTTCGAGAAAGCTGCGCCGGTATTCCAGCAACATCAACGCAATTACCATTCCGGAGTTTTATTCCAAGAGATTCCATGACAAGAAGAATGTTCTGAATGCGATTGCTGCGCTTGTGATTATTGTATTCTTTATTCCTTATACCGCATCCGGCTTTAAAGCATGCGGAACGTTGTTTAACAGTCTGTTTGGTGTGGATTATACGGTGGCAATGATTATTTCAGCCATTGTTATTGTAAGCTACACAATTATGGGTGGTTTCAAGGCTGTTTCCACGACAGACCTTGTACAGAGTATTGTAATGACTATTGCACTTGCCGTTGTATTGGGATTTGGTATCCATGTGGCAGGGGGGATGGGAGCTGTCATCTCCAATGCGAAGGAAATGCCGGGATACCTCACCATGTTTGCATCCCATGTCAGAGAGACGAACAGTTCTACCCCTTATAGTGCACTGACGATTGCATCGACACTGGCCTGGGGACTTGGTTACTTTGGTATGCCGCATATTTTAGTCCGTTTCATGGCAATTGAAGATGAGAAGAAGCTTGTTTTATCCAGAAGAATTGCAACGATCTGGGTGGTAATTGCAATGTTCGTAGCAGTTCTTATCGGACTTGTCGGTTATGGCATGACATGCGCAGGTGCGGTAGAATTTCTGGATTCTCCGAGCCGCGCAGAAGAGATTATTATTAAGATTGCAAACTTAATCAGCCAGCATGGTATTCTGGCAGCAATTGTAGCAGGACTGATCCTTGCAGGTATTCTGGCAGCAACGATGTCTACCGCAGATTCCCAGATGCTTGCAGCAGCATCCTCGGTATCCCAGAATATCATTCAGGATTTCTTCAAGGTAAAGCTGGATGAAAAGAAGAGTCTGCTCATTGCAAGAATTACCATTGTGGCAATCAGCTTAATTGCCTTATTTCTTGCAAGGGATCCGAATTCCAGTGTATTCCGTATCGTAAGCTTTGCATGGGCAGGATTTGGAGGCGCATTCGGAGCTGTTACGCTCTGCTCCCTGTTCTGGAAGAGATGTAACTTTCAGGGTGCACTTGCCGGAATGATCAGTGGTGGTGTGATGGTATTTGTATGGAAATATCTGGTGGCACCTCTGGGTGGCGTGTTTGGTATCTACGAGCTGTTGCCGGCATTTATCACTTCCCTGATCTTCACGATTGCGGTAAGTCTCCTGACCAAGGCGCCGGAAGAAGCCATTGTCAGGGAATTTGAAGAGGCTTCTGTAAAATAATTGTAACATTTTCAATTGTTAATTCTTTCTTAAAATGCTCCTGTGACATTGACAGGAGCATTTTATAGCTTTACAATGGAATCAATGCTCATAATGGGCGTTGTAATAATTTTGAAACATTTCGTACCAAAGATTGATATGTGGGGAATGGTTCAGGGAGATTTCAGAGTAATGAAGAAAAGAAAGAGGAGCCGGATCATCTGGACAGTTCTGTTCTGGATGATATTTCTGGTATCGGTTGCTACAATTGTATATTTGTCGTTTCAGAACGGAACGAGCTCTGCGGAGCTTGGCAGTGATGTAATTGAGAAGCTTGCCGCCGAGTACTATGAGAAGGACACCGTTTCAACGACAGAGCTCTATAAGTTCACTTACTATTTCCGGCAGATGGGGAGAACGATTGCGTTCTTCATCATTGGTATTTTAGGAACGGCGACCATTCATCTGTCTTCCGAACGGCTTCCGTGGATTGTAAAGTCGGTTCTGTCCGCAGGAATCCTGCTGGTGATTGCATGGGTTACAGAGAAATGTAAGATTTACCTTCCTACCAGACATTACAGCCAGGATGAGATGATGATCAGTATGGCAGCGTCAATGCTTGGGTTTTCCATCGTTTCACTGATTACACTGATTTACAATCTGATTCACCATATGTCACACAGAGACTTATCCAATAAAAGAATCCCTTCCTCCCAGCATGGTTAAGCCGGGATGAAGGGATCCTCTGTTTTTAAAAGAGTGTTGAAATTATTATTCCAACATCTTAGCGGATTTCTCCGTCATATTTTTCTTCACAGTATTTGCAGCGGTAGATTTCTTTTTCCTCATCAGCCAGAACGAATACATGAGGAAGTCCCTGCTCGATGGAAGTGATGCAGCGGGGGTTCTTACAGTGGATGACATTGCGGATTTCCTTCGGAAGCTGGAGCTCCTTCTTGGATACAATTTTGCCGTCCTTGATGACATTTACTGTGATATTATGGTCGATGAACGCCAGAACATCCAGGTCTAACATATCAATATCACATTCCACCTTCAGAATGTCTTTTTTTTCAAGCTTGTTGCTGCGGGCGTTCTTAATGATGGCCACGGTGCAGTCCAGCTTATCCAGTTGTAGATGATGGTAAATCGCAAGACTCTTTCCTGCTTTAATATGATCTAATACAAATCCTTCTTCGATCTTTCCTACATTTAACATGAATTTGTCCTTCCTTTTCTGAGTGATTAATAAATGGGGGGGCTGAATAGCTTCGTTTATACATGAATCTCTAGCAGTGTCAGAATTAGCGCCATGCGGACATACACACCGTACTGCACCTGCTTGAAATAAGCTGCTCTCGGATCATCGTCTACCTCTACCGAAATTTCATTGACACGCGGCAGGGGATGAAGTATCAGCATATCAGGTTTAGCGAGTTTCATTTTGGCTTTATCCAGAATATAGAAGTCTTTCAGGCGGACATAATCTTCTTCGTTGAAGAAACGTTCCTTCTGGACTCTGGTCATATATAGGATGTCCAGATCCTGCATTACATCATCTAATTTGATGACTTCCTTATAAGGAATGTTCTTTTCCTTCAGCAGATCGGTAATGTAATCCGGAATGCGAAGCTCCATCGGAGAGATGAAGATGAAGTTGATATTTTCGTAGCGCATGAGTGCGTGGATCAGGGAATGCACGGTACGGCCGAACTTCAGGTCTCCGCAAAGACCGATGGTAAAGCTTCCAATCGATCCCTTTAAGGAACGGATGGTCAGCAGATCCGTGAGCGTCTGTGTCGGATGCTGGTGTCCACCGTCACCGGCGTTAATAACCGGGATGGAAGAGTGGCTTGCTGCAACCATCGGGGCACCTTCCTTGGGATGGCGCATGGCACAGATGTCTGCAAAGCAGGAAATAACGCGGATGGTATCGGCAACACTTTCTCCTTTGGTTGCAGATGAAGAGTTGGCATCGGAAAAGCCGAGCACGCTTCCACCCAGGTTCAACATTGCGGATTCAAAGCTTAGCCGGGTACGGGTACTCGGTTCATAAAAGCAGGTTGCCAGTTTCTTTCCTGCGCAGGCATGGGCGTACTTGTCCATGTGATGCTCAATATCATTGGCCAGATTGAAGATCTGGTCGAGTTCTTCCACACTGAAATCCAGAGGGCTCATTACATGTCTCATAGGGTTCTCCTTTTTGATTTGTATATTTTCTTTCGTTACTGCTGTAAAAAAACAAATGTCTGACTGCACAGCTGCCTGTTTTCCTGTACATCGGTACATCATGAAAAGGGTCGAAGAGAAATCTCTTCGACCTTAGTTTACGTTTAATGGATAAATGATAATAAATCCGCTACCGGCTTACGTTTGGGAGCAGCGGGTTCTTCGTCAGGATATCCGACAGCAATTAAAGCAGCTACTTCCTGATTCTCAGGAATCTCTAAAATAGAAGCAACCTTCGCATCATCAAAGATACCAAGGATGACAGAACCAAGTCCCTGTTCGTAGGCAGCCAGACAAAAACTCTGGGAAGCTATACCGGCATCAAACATCTGCCAGCGGTCACCTTTTGATGTTGTGAAAGAACCATCTCTTTCATAACCACTGCGGCCTTTGATATAAGTTAAGACCATCAGTACGGGAGCATTTTGGATGATGACACCATTGTTGGCAAACATTTCTGCACAACTGTCAGCAATTTGTTCCTTCTTTTCACCGTCTACTGCGATATAACGGGTGATCTGGGTATGCTTCCAGCTTGGAGAATAAGAAGCAGTTTCAACGATCCCGGACAGAAGCTCTCCGGATACCTTCTGATCCTTAAATTTACGGATACTGCGACGTCCTTTAATACATTCCTTAGCGGTCATATTCACACTCCTTTCGTCAATAAAACCGACTCACATATTTTTTTTATCATAGCATATAGAGTAAAGACTTTCAACGAGGAAAAACAGTTTTTATAGTTTTTATGGTTACGGTTTTTATGAACGATATACGGGGAAATAATTGCAATCTGGTGGGGGATATGCTACCATTCAAGAGGATGTAACAATTCTAAGTTATGCGGATTGCCTGCCGGAATTCCTGTATTTGGGCAGAATAGGGGCAATTACCGTTACAGAGAAGAAAGGCGGATTGAAATATGGCAGAAATGATGAGCGAAGATCAATACATGGAACGCAAAAGATGGGTCTTTTTAGGCCTTCCGTTTACTTTTACCACATATCATGTTGCAGAGAATGTAATCACCATCGACAGCGGATTTTTCCGTAAGGTGGAGAATGACTGCTATATGTACAAGGTACAGGATGTGGAGCTGGTAGCCACTTTTTTTGAAAGAATTGCCGGTCTTGGAACGGTAGTCTGCTATACCGGAGATACCACACATCCGAAGCTTATGCTGGAGCATATTAAGAATGCGAAGACCATTAAGAACTATATTCTGGAGGCATCCGAGAATGCCCGTATGAAGAGACGTACCCTGAACACCCTGAATATCGGTGCGGAAGCAATGGATGATATGGACGGGGCAGGCCTGGATGAATAAAATATTGGGCTTTACAGGGAAATGCATAAAAGAGTTCGCTTTTAGCGGACTCTTTTTGGATAAGTGCGTCCGGCGGCGCTTATTTTTAACCGGTTATTTTAAGATCTGGTATTGAGCAGCTTTTCGTAGATTAATCCTACAACGAACCAGCAGGGAAAGAAGTCTAACCGGATGACCCTGCCGATCTGCCATTTGTTCTTTACATAGTCCCAGGGGCAGATATTGTGTCTTTTAAGAAATTTGCCGGAGAAAAATTCCGCAGCGAAGATCAGGATGGCATAAATTGTGCCGCGCCATACTATGGACAGATGCTTGAACAGCTGGGAGAGCGGACTTAAAATACAGGCACACCCATAGATAGGGAACATCCACAGGGAGGACTGTCCCATGAGCTTCCATTCCCTCCGGCGCAGGGAAGAAAGTGCGGTAAATACAATTTCAAGGCCCCATCCAAGAAGGCCGCATTTACAAAAGTCAGTCAGTAGTTTTTTCATCATGTTCCAAGTATGTCCGAAAATCCGGAAACTATGCAGCACTCCGGAACCATGCAGCTTATGATGGGAGAAACATAGAAAACCTGCATTTACAGGGACATTTGGCATGAATCTCAGATGAGGGGAGAAGCATGAACGAAAAAGAAACGTCAGCGTATATTGAAGAATTAAAAAAATACGGAAGTGTTCCGGGGCTTACCAATATCCGGAATCTTTGTGAAAAGCTGGGACATCCGGAGAGGGAGTTGTCTTTTGTACACATAGCAGGAACGAACGGGAAGGGGTCTACGCTTTCTTTTCTTTCCGAAGTCCTGAAATGTGCAGGATTTAAGGTGGGAAAGTATGTTTCACCAACGATTTTGGATTACCGGGAGCGCATTCAGGTAAATGACCGGATGATTTCAAAACGCTCGCTGTCACAGGGGATGACACTCTGTCGGGAAAAGTGTGAAGAGCTCGTAGCGGAGGGGCAGCCGCATCCGACTGCCTTCGAGGTTGAAACAGCACTTGCATTCTGGTATTTTAAGGAACAGAAATGCAAGATCGTCGTATTGGAAACAGGGCTTGGGGGAGAGCTGGATGCCACGAATATTGTGACGAATACCTTAGTTGAAGTTTTTACCTCCATCAGTCTTGATCATATGGGAATTTTAGGAAGCACTCTTTCAGAGATTGCAGCGGTGAAAGCCGGAATTATCAAGAAAGGCTCCATAGCGGTCACAACGGCGCAGGAGCCGGAGGTTATGGAGGTTCTGAGGTTCCGGGCGCAAAGGGAAGGTGTTCCTTTGATGGAAGCTGCTCCTTTGGAGGCAGGGCAGGTGAAGAGCAGTCTGAGCAGTCAGACCTTTTCTTATAAGGAGTTTTCGAAAGTACAGATTTCACTTCTTGGAAGATACCAGATTGAGAATGCGGTACTGGCACTGGAAACCATACGGGCCTTGCGGATGCAGACACTTCAGGGGCATCCCATAATTATTCCGGATAAGGCAGTACTGCAGGGCATGAAAAATGCCGTATGGCCGGGGAGATTTCAGATTGTTGCAAGGAAGCCCATCTTTATTGCAGATGGAGCACATAACCGGGACGGAGCAGCAAGGCTTGCAGAATCGCTTCAATATTATTTTCCACAGAAGCATATGATCTTCATCATGGGAATTCTGCGCGATAAGGAGCAGGAAGAGATTGTGAAGGCTACTGTGCCGCTCGCCGATCAGGTACTGACGATTTCCACGAAGGGAGCACGGGGCTTTTCGGCCTTGGAGCTTGCGGAAATCTGTTCCCGATATCAGGAAAGGGTTACGGCAACAGATGGAGTTCAGGAGGCCTTAGAGCTTGCATATCTCATGGCATCCCCGGAGGATGTTATCGTGGCATTCGGTTCACTTTCCTTCTTAGGAGAGCTGTTACCACAGGTAGAGCAGATCGCAGTACAGAAAGCGAAGAAGAAGGGAAGTCTGTTTGATATCTGATTATATTTGCAGCAGCAAAGACCGCAGGTATGTGATTTAAGGAATAAGGAGAAAAATAATGCAGCAGCCAGATCTAATGATAGGAAAGAAACAATTCAAACGGCAGGGACACACTTATGTAATGGGAATCTTAAATGTAACACCGGATTCCTTTTCCGACGGAGGAAGTTATCCGGAGCTGAGTGATGCCCTGTATCGTGTGGAGCAGATGATGAAAGAAGGAGCAGAGCTGATTGACGTAGGAGGAGAATCTACACGGCCGGGCTACATACAACAGATTACGGATGAAGAGGAAATTGCAAGAACCTGCCCGGTGATTGAAGCAATTAAGAAGAATTTTGATGTGCCGGTTTCTCTGGATACCTATAAGTCAGAGGTGGCAAAGGCCGGTGTACAGGCAGGTATGGATCTGTTTAATGATATCTGGGGACTGCAGTATGATCCTAAGATGGCAAAGATTATTGCACAAAGCGGATTGCCCTGCGTACTCATGCATAACCGGAAGGAGAAGATGGGGGATGAGATCAAAGCAACACCGGAACTGGAAACGATGTTCCGGGAGGATTTTGGCAGGATCCTTACGATTGCAGAGGAGGCAGGAATAGACAGAGAGAAGATTATTTTAGATCCGGGAGTCGGCTTTGCAAAGAGCTATGAACAGAACCTGTGGGTCATTAATCATCTGCCGTTCTTTCAGGAGATGGGGTATCCTGTATTGCTTGGAACGAGCCGTAAGTCCGTGGTCGGTCTGACACTTGATCTGCCGGTAAATGAGCGTGTGGAAGGAACGCTTGCTACAACAGCTTTTGCGGTAGAATGCGGCTGCTGCATGGTGCGCGTGCACGATGTCAGGGAAAATGTGCGTTTCATCCGCATGATGGAGGCTATCCGGAATCAGAAATAAACAGTTAGCAATCATTATAAATATGGAAAGAACAAGTAACCGGAATGAGTTACAAAGTGAGTACAATTATGGACAAAATTAATATCAGACATTTGGAAATTTATGCGCATCACGGGGTTTTTCCAAAGGAGAAGCAGGAGGGACAGGTTTTCTATCTGGATGCGGAGCTGTACCTATCCCTGCATGAAGCAGGACAGACCGATGATCTTACGAAAACCGTGCATTACGGAGAGGTCTGTGAACTGATGAAGGAGACCTTTACGGAACGTAGCTTCGATCTGATTGAGCGGGCAGCAGAGGTTGTGGTACAGAAGGTACTGCTTGCCTATCCGCTGATCCGAAAGATGACGCTGACCGTGAATAAGCCCCATGCCCCGATTCCGATTCCTTTTGAAAATGTATCGGTACAGATCGAGCGTGGCTGGAAAAGGGCTTATCTGGGAATCGGTTCCAATCTGGGAGATAAAAGAAAATATATCGAAGATGCGGTTGGAAAATTAAAGAAAAATGAGCTGATCCGTGAGGTGCGCTGCTCAAAGCTCCTTGTGACAAAGCCGTATGGAGGGGTAGAGCAGGATGATTTTTTAAACGGGGCAATTGAGATCGAAACCCTGCTGTCTCCGATGGAGCTGCTTACCTTTCTGCAGCAGTTAGAGCAGGAGGCACACCGGGAGCGGAAGGTTCACTGGGGACCAAGAACCCTGGATCTGGATATTCTTTTCTATGAAGATGTGATTTCCAATGATCCAAAGCTTTTGATCCCACACCGCGATATGCAGAACCGGCGGTTTGTACTGGAACCCTTAAGTGAACTGTGCCCGTGTTATGTCAATCAATTGTTGCAAAAGACGGTTTATGAGATGCTTATGGAGCTTCCGGATTAATCGGAAGCCATGGCGGCCTGTTTGGCTGCATTGAAATCGGAAACTTCAATATAGCTGTGCGGGGTACGCTTCATGGGAACATCAGAGTTGAACTCATGGAAGTAGGCATATTGGGAAGTCAGGTTGATATCGGAATAAATTCCAAGGGCAACGACCTCCGGGTTGCTTCCATCCGCTTCCATCCGCATGAGTGCGGGTGCATCCGCATCGTTTTTCTGATAATAAACATAGCCGCTTCCGACATTATAGGTATCCACGCGGTCTTCGGTCAGTACCTCCACTGCACCGGTAGAAAGGGAGTAACGGCACAGCCGGTAATTCGAGGAGGCATCCATGTAATAAATGTAGTCGTAAGCATAGACCGGATAACAGATATTGCCCTCTAACAGGAGAGAGGTGCTGTCTGACCTGGTATCGAGTGCGTACAGGTTGTGGTCTTTATCTGTTCCGTTATAATAGATGATTCCGTTATGGCAGGCATTGGGACTGATGATTTCATCCGAAACAAGCTTCTGCCCGGATTTGTCGGTTTTGATCTTATAAAATTTGGTGAAGTCGGTGTTGTTGTACCGCTGATAGTAAATATAGTCGCCAGCAAGCTGCATGGTAACGGCTGCCTGACGGTCCAGGCATTTGCTGTTGCTTCCATCCGGTTTGCTGCGGTAAACACCATAGGTATGTATGACATAGCCGAGTCCTTTGCCACCGGTTGCATTGTCCAGATAATAATAGAGGTAATTGCCTCCGACATTGATGGAATTTACGGAGCTGCTGGTGAGCTTTTTTAAATCCGTTTCATCCGGATTCATGGAATACAGACAGCCGCCGTCGTAGGCATTGGAAAAGTAAACCCGCCCGTCGGCTTCTGCAAAAAGTCCGTGATTATTCAGATTACCGCCTGTGTTTCCGGTAACGGTAATGTCGTTAGAGGGAATTCTTCCCTGAAATTCCTTAAAAACGCTGAATCCGGCAAGCAGTAACAGAATACTGCAGCAGATGACAATGATTTTCCAGTTTTTTTTCATAAGTTACCTCCTGTCATAAGGAATTAATTTTACAGAATTATTATATAAACTTTACTCAGGTTTCGCAATGGAAATCGGAGAATCCCTTGCGATCAATATTTGATTGGTATACAATGTGAATAACTATTCAGAGCCATGCAGAAATGATTGTGTAAGATGACCGTGGGAGCTTGCTCACTAAGGGCAGCTTATACAATCATTTCTATAGGGCGGACGCCCGACATGAAATAAGTTGCCGGAAAGCACGTATATATGTTAGTCAATCTGTATAATCCGGCAGCTTATGAATGGGCATGGCTGAACTGTTACATACGCTACATAAATGAAGAGAAAGAGAAAAGAATATGGATTTAACACAGTTACGCAAAGACATTGATGAAATCGACCGGCAGCTTGTCGAACTGTATGAACAGAGAATGGACATCTGCAAAAGGGTTGCCGAATATAAAATTGAGAATCATAAGCCTGTTTTTGATAAGCTGCGTGAAACAGAGAAGCTTCAGAAGGTCTGTGGGCTTGCCCGGAAAGAGGAGAACAGGAAAGGCGTGGAGGAGCTGTTTACGCAGTTGATGTCCCTAAGCCGCAAGCTGCAGTATGGGATACTTTTAGAGCATGAGAAGAATGATATGTTTTCCTTTACGATCTGCAAAGAACTTGTGGATGAGCATACGAAGGTTATTTTTCAGGGAGCAGAGGGAGCCTATTCACAGCTTGCCATGGAACAGTTTTTCGGCAGGGAGATTGACTGTGATCATGTCGATACCTTCCGGGAAGCGATGGAGTATGTTGCAGACGGAAAGGCTGATTTTGCCGTACTGCCGATCGAAAATTCCACAGTAGGAATTGTGAGTGAGATTTATGATCTTTTAGTAGAATTTGAAAATGTCATTGTCGGAGAGCAGATTATTCCGATTAATCACTGCCTTTTGGGCGTTCCGGGGGCAGCACTTTCCGATATCCGGAAGGTTTATTCCCATCCGCAGTCCCTGATGCAGACAGAGCAGTTTTTAAACACCCATCCGGACTGGGAGCAGATTAAAATGCAGAATAACGCCTTTGCGGCACGCAAGGTTTCGGAAGACAACGATAAGACACAGGCAGCCATTGCCAGCGAATATTCGGCGAAGCGTTACGGACTTACCATCTTACAGCGCGGTATTCATCAGTGCAGTGATAATGCAACCCGCTTTATCGTGATCAGCGGAAAGAAGATTTTCCTGGAAAAGGCACAGCGGATCAGCGTCTGCTTTGAACTGCCGCATGAAAGTGGTGCACTGTATCACATTCTGTCCCATTTTATTTACAACAATCTGAATATGAGCCGGATCGAAAGCAGGCCTGTTAAGGATAAAGGGTTTGAGTACCGCTTTTTCATTGACTGCAACGGCAATCTGAAGGATGCTGCCGTGCAGAATGCACTGCGGGGGTTAAAGGAGGAAGCATTGAACTTCCGGATACTTGGAAACTACTAAGGAGAAGAAAGACCGATGAGAGAACAGGAACTGATCGTATATAAGGATTTTGAGAAGGAGGAAGGAACCCTTCTTTTTGATATGGCATGGCTCATGGAGCACTATGAGGATGATTATTATAACCGGGAGGATCTTGCAGGACTTTTATATGACTGCATGCACCGGCTTCTGGAAATTGCCGGTAACCATGGATTTCACGGGAATCTCTGGCACTGCTATTTAAGTAATCTTCTGGTAAACAATGAAAACAGCTACAGCAGGGCCTGTGAGATCCGTGGGGAAGTGGAAGGAACCATTAACCAGGCGGTATTGCATGATATTGTGATTTTTAAGGAATTTTTTGATTATGATTTTACGAAGATGACGGAAGCTTTACAGGTTCGGGACTTTTCACTGATTACGGATTATGTTTCAAGTGATTCCGAGTCCAAGGTGTATAACAGCCGCATCCGTGAGCGGATCTGTTCCCTGGCTCAGAAGTTTGCAAAGAACCATACGCCGGAGGAGATGAAGGCGACCCTTACGGAGTTTTATAAGGATTACGGGGTTGGTAAATTCGGTCTGCATAAGGCATTCCGTGTGGTTCATGATGAG
>ERZ825137.4039-NODE-4039-length-15083-cov-3.393066_pt1 | contig 15083 bp, 15 predicted proteins | sample MGYA00519873_ERZ825137 | MGnify/ENA primary metagenome ERZ825137 (study PRJEB31778, sample SAMEA3449190) | human gut metagenome | biome: human gut; feature: human-associated habitat; material: faeces | place: United Kingdom | collected 2010/2012 ...
GTCCTGACGGTTGAACCCGCCAAATCCGGCGCTGCGGAATTGCATATTCTGTTCCATATCATACCCTCCTGTCACATGGTTGGGATTATTCTTCCTTATTTGTTGTTTCATTTTAGCACAGCCCTTCCCCTTTGACAATCTTTTCAGAAAAAAGTTTTCAGTTTCCCCTTTACAACCGGTGGAAGACCTGATATAATAACTAAGCTTAACAAGGAAAGCATGGTATGCGCTCGTAGTTCAATTGGATAGAGCGTCAGATTCCGGTTCTGAAGGCTGGGGGTTCGAGTCCCTTCGGGCGTACCAAAAGAAAGCTCTGTGATCGTTTAGATTGCAGAGCTTTTTCTTTTGTTTTATAGCGGTTTTGAAGTTAAAAAGTTATCGCCTTGCTTGTTTGATGATTTTCCCATCTTTCGTTTTCCGCTCTATATCTTCCTGCTTTTCCATAAAAGCCTGTACAAATGCTACACAAGAAACAAAGCGCCTAGGATATTTGATATGCTCCCTCCACGAACGCCCCTCCTCTTTCTTCTGATCGAGCGGATATAGCACCCAACGCTAATGAGCGAGAGCACCAGACAAATCAGGAGCAATACGATGATGATTGGGTTCATACAACAGCCATTCCCTCCTTTTGCAATGCTATGATAGACCGCTCTCCCCCTCTTTGTCAAACAGACACAGCCTTTGATGTGCACACGGTCACATGGCCCAAATATTCATTTCCTGCCATTGTTCCCTTAACGGCACGCCGTGGATGGTGTGCTCCGTAACCAAGGTGGTTCCATCCGGATAATACACCCCATCCCCATCTGGACAGACGGCCACGAAAGGGGTTTCATCCGTGGAGATATTATACCAGACATCATGGAGCACGAACACAATGTCCAACCCCATATCAATGGCTTCGATGAGCTCCTCTAAGCTGGTCAGCTTCCCCAAATCCATATCTTTCCCTCCATTCTATACCAGTACGGTCATCAGATCTCCCTCGCGAGCTTTTTCAGAAACGCCCCACGACAAAACTCCTCCAAGTACCTATGGTACACACTCTGGATGTGCCGCCAGAGGACAACGTATCGTTCTGGCTTCCGTATGATCTCAATACCTTCTTCTTTCCAAACGTGGAACACGGCCACGCCTGTTATATCGTCAATGGTCGCCCCATAAGCGTAGGTCACCGTATCCCATATGTGACTGATGTAATGGCAGTAAATCATAGCATTTTCCTCAACTGTTCGTTTCCTCGTCCGCATTTTTCACAGAACATCCCGAAATTTCATATTATCAACATAAACTTCATAAAACTACTTGACATTTCATTTTTTTGTGCTATCATAAGTCTCACAACTCCACTCCCTGCAACAGCCATCTCAGACGGAACGAAACACTATGAAGAATCAGGAGGATACCAATATGAGTGAACGGAATTACTCTGGCGAGATTGCAACCATGATCGGCGCATTTTTGAAGGCGGACAACTGGAACTACGACTTTGACAAGGAAACAGGCAATTTCCGCTTCGGCCTGAACACCAGCAGCAAACTGAAATCCATCGAATACTACGTCAGAGTGAATACGGACGCCTACTGCGTGTACGCCATCTCCCCCGTTGGTGCGGACGTTTCCAACCTGGAGGAACGGGCGGCCATGGCCGAGTTCCTCTGCCGTGCCAACTACGGGATGCGCTATGGCAACTTCGAGATGGATCTGCAGGACGGCGAACTCCGGTACAAATTCTTCGTGGACTGTGATGGTGTGCTCCCCTCTCCGGCCATCGTCAAGGACAGCATCTATATGCCCGCCGCCACTTTCCATCACTACACCCCCGGCATCCTGGCCATCCTCTTTAACGGCGCCAGCGCAGAGGAAGCCATTGCGCTGTGCGGTGAGGAGGCGTGACAATCGGATCACCGTGTTCTCCCTGAGATGCCCCCGTTGTCAGACCGCTTTGGAAATCTGCATCGCCCAGGAGGAGCAGGGCTCTGTTGCTTCCGCCTTCTAATACCACATTCCGATCAGCACAAAAACCGCCCGTCATCCCAACCGATGGCAGGCGGTCTTTGTCGTTCTCACAGCTCCCCCCCGATGGAGAACCCGCCGCTGTCCTCCTCCAAGAGAGCGTTCACGAACAGCTGCGCCTCTGTGGACTGGTATCGGTTCCCGTTATAGACCCAATCCCCCAGCACGTCCAGTCCCAGGTACTGGATATACCGCTCCATCACCGCCTGACGGCGCTCCTGGGAGGTTGTGTGTTCTTCTTTGGTGTACAGCTGGAAGCCCAGCACGCAGCCAGACGCCAAATCTGTGGTGTAGGAGCAGCTCACTCCGTCCGTCCCGTTGTACTCGTAGCTGATGATGTCCGTCCCATAGGCCACTGTCACCGTGCCAACTCCCGTCTGGCAGACCTGCTCCCACACGTCCGCCACCCACTGGGGCAGCACGACGCTGGACAGAAAGTCGCTCAGTCCGCTCTCCATCTCCTCCAACGTGGCCGGTCGGCTGGACTGCTCCTGGGCATTGGTCTCGCCCAGCACGTTGTGGATGTGTTCCACCAGGGGCAGGTCGCTGCTGGACACGGCCAGCTTGCCGGTCTGGGTGGAGATGGGGGTATCCCGTCCCAAAACGACGGCATCCATCCACCCAAACACCGCCAGCGGTGCCCCCACCGCCACGCAGAGCGCCAGCGCCACCAGCAAGCACCATCCTTTTTTATCCATTACATACCTCCAACCAGAAGGACACGGTGGTGCCCACGCTCGGTTCACTCTCAATCGCCAACACCGTCCCATGCCGCTGGCAGATGCGCTGACACAGGGACAGCCCGATGCCGAACCCACCGCTGGAGCGGGAGCGATCGCCCTTGTAGAAGGGCTCCGTGGCACGCTGCACCTGTTCCGCCGTCATGCCGCTGCCCTGGTCGATGACGGAAAACCGGTACCGCTCCCTGTCCCGCACACCGGTGACCGTCACCGGCGTGTTTTCTGACGCCTTTTGTCCGTTCTCCACAAGGTTGCGCAGCAGGGTCAGCAGCAACTCCGCCTCCCCCCGCACCTGCGCCGGTTCCAGCTCCACCGTCAGCGTCCCCGCCGAAAACAGCTGCCCCAGCCGCTTGCCCAGCTTGGGTACGTCCACCGGCGTCAGCTCCAAGGGGGTGCTGGACAGGTGGAGCAGGGACAGCATCCGAGTGGAGAGGGTTTCCAGGCGCTTGCCGTTTTTGTAGATGGCGTTGGCGTAGCGGAACTTCTCGTCCTCGCTGAGCTGACGGGTGCGGAGCAGGTCGGCGTAGCCGATGAGGGAGGTCATGGGGGTCTTTAGCTCGTGGGAGAAGTCGGCCACGAAGGCAGAGCGGTGCTCCATCTCCCGTTGGAGGGCGTCCACCATCCGGTCAAAGTTCTGGCTGAACGTGCCGATCTCGTCCCCAGTGTCCAGCCCTGTCCGCCGGTCGTAGTCGCCGGCGGCGATCTCCCGGCTCACCTGTCCCAGCACCCGCAAGGGTTTGGTGATGGCACGGGAGATGCGCCACGCCGCCAGCATGGTGCCTGCCAGCACCACCCCTTGGATACCCAAAAAGACCCAAAACTGCCGCTGGCGCTCTCGATACAGATGGGTGATGTCGTAGGCGCTGACCAGGCGGAACCGGTTGCCGCCCACCGACGTGGCGGACTGGAAGTAGAGCAAATATTGTTCTCCCGTCCGGCATGCCTGGTAGCTGTCCTCTGCCAGCGGCGGGCTGTCCTGCAAGTTGGAGAACACCACCTGCCCATCAGAGTCCGTCACCCGCATCCGTTCATCCGCCGTGTAGGAGCAGAGTTGGTCGGCGTACTTGGCCAGGTTCGCCTTAGAAAAAGCTACCCCTTTGAGCCGGTCGGCCAGCACCTTGGACTCCAGCGCGTACCGAGCCAAAATGTGCCGAGAGGTGCCCTGCGCAACGGCGTTCTGAAAGGACGCCTGGAACTGGACGGCCAGCAAAATTGTCCCTCCTACAGAGACAGCCAAGGTCACCACCAATGCCATGGCCAGCACGAACTTTTCCGTCAGCTTCATGGTGTCTCCTCCAGGCAGTAGCCCACCTTATACACCGTCTTGATCTCCTGTTCCAGCCCCAGCTTCTTCCGCAGCCGGCGAATATGGATGTCCAGCGTGCGGGTGTCCTCATCGAACTCCTCCCCCCACACCTTCTCATACAGGGCAAACCGGTGCAGCGCCACATTCTTGTTCCGCAGCAGCAGGAGGAGCAGATTGTACTCCTTGGGGGTCAACGATACTGCGTCGCCGTTCTTCCGGACAGTGTGGGTGCGGGGATCCACCTCCACATCCTTCACCCGCAGCTTCCCCTCCATGCCGTGGAGCCGGAGGACGTTCTCCACCCGAAGCACCAGCTCCTCCAGCTCAAAGGGTTTCACCAGATAGTCGTCCGCCCCCATGTGGAACCCACGGATCTTGTCGGCGATCTCCCCTTTTGCGGTGATGAAGATGGCCGGAATGCCGTACTCCCGCAGGTAGGCGAACAGCTCGTACCCGTCGATCTTGGGCAGCATGATGTCCAGCAGCGCCAGGGCGTACCAGTTCTGCTCGATCAAATCCGCCCCCACCTCCCCATCAAAGGCCAGCTCCACCTGATACCCAGCCTGGGTCAGGGCAGCCTCCATGAGCTGGGCGATGTCTCGGTCGTCCTCTACGATCAAAATGCGGTGCATACGCTTCCCTCCTCTATACCTTATATAACGACATTATAACCGAGCAGAAGCGCTGTGCCAACACACAGCGCTTCTTTCGTCATTTCCAATACAGTGCGAACAGTTTGGAAAAGTCCCCCTTCCCCAGCCAGAACTGCCGGAACTGCTCCGTGTCCACCGTCCCATAGGCGAACGTGCGCACATACTCCCGCAGTGCCTGCCGGAATTTTTCTTCTCCCATCCGCTGCTCCATCTCATAGAACAGGCTGCCACCCTTGTAGTAGACATCGCTGTACCCCATGGGATCTTTCTCCTGCCAGTCGTACAGCGACCAATCCAAATCAGTCTTGTCCTCAGCGTACTGCTGCCCATCCTTTTTCTGGCCTGTGATCATGCAGTACTGCGTCTGGAACCAATCTTCCAGCGTGCCATATCCATCAAAATCCAGGTCGGTGCAATAGGTCTTCTGATACAAATACTCCGCAAACCGGCACGCCCCTTCATCCAGCCAGGCGGCGGCGATCTGGTCGTTGCCCACGATGCCGTAAAACCACTGGTGGGCGATCTCATGACAGGTAGCGCTGTCGATGTTCCACAGATAGTAGTCCAGCCCCGGCCCTGTGCTGCTGTCGCCGCCGATGCCCATCTCCTTCAAGTCCTCCAGCGACACCTCCGGATCCAGCATGGCCAGGGTGGGATATTCCATCCCGCTGACCCCGCCGGTCAGACCGTTCAAGACCAGGCTCAGCGTGTCGTAAGGATACTGGCCGAACCAGTCGCTGTACAGCTCCAACGACTGCTTTGCCGTGTTCAGCACCCGCTGTGCCGTCTTTTTGATGTCTCCATTGTAGTACACCATCAGGTCTACCCCGTTGTAGGTCTCCTGCTGGACGGTATATCCATCGCTGGCGCAGAAGGCGAAATCTCGCACCTGCTTGGCTTGGTAGCGTCCCTTGGTGGTCTCTCGGCCGGTGGAAGCTACCGTGTAGCCATCGGGGACGTGGATGGTCACGTCATAGTCGGCAATTTCCGTGTAAAAGGCGTCTCCAATATCCACATATGGCTCTACCGTCCACCCGTCCTTGCCGTACACCGCCGGAGTGGCGATGAAGTTGCCCAGGTTATACACCTTCTCTTGGTAGCCGAAGCGATTCTGGATGTTGGGGATCTTCACCTGATATTTCATCTGAATGTCTGTACTTTGGTCTGCCTTTAAGTCTGTCGGTAGGTTCAGTGCATACACCGTCTCTTTCACCTGGGAAAGCGTCCCCGCTTTCCCGTCCACCGACACCCGCTCCACCACCGTGCCGCCGCCGTCCTGCTGGAACGCCTGGGGGATGAGGTTGAAGTAAATTTGAGACAGAGGTTTACCCGTGTGGTTGTGATAGGTCAGGGTCTGCTTCACCTTCAGCTGGTGCGCCTGGGTGTCCAGGGTCACGTCTAGGGCGAACTGGTTCAGGGGCTTTGCCGCTTGATCCGGAATGGGATCGGTGGTCTGAACCGGCTCAGCCGGAGCGTTGCTGACGCTCCCAGCCTGGGACGTGGATGCCGCCCCCGATGGGGAACAGGCGGTGGTCAACACCAGCAACAGGGCGATGCAGATGGGTAATGTTCGCTTCATAACAGAAAACTCTCCTTGTGTCACGGCAAAGCTGCCGCCGGACTGCAAGGAGAGTATACTGCGGTTCTGTTTCCAAGTTGTTTCACGGCAGGTACAAGGAATCCCCCTCCCGTTTCACAGCTCGCGCACCAGGGTTTCCAGCACGTTGATGGCTGGTTCCAACAGCGCATCCGGGAACTCGTACCCGTCCGTGTGCAGGCCGCAGTGATCCTCCCCAGCACCCAGTCCCAAGTACATTCCGGGCACCTCTTGCAGGTACCAGCCGAAATCCTCCGACCAGCGCATGGGCTCCGAAAGTACCTGGGTTGGCAGGTGATGCTCCCGCAGGATGTCCGCAACACGCACACAGCACACGGGACGGTTCACGGTGTCTGGGAACACGTCCTGTCGGCTGGATTGCCAGGTCATGCCTGCTCTTTCACAGCCAGTTTGCGCCATATCCAAAATGGCACGCTCCAATATTTCCATATCCTCCTGCCGGTAGGCGCGGAGGGTCAGCGCCAAGGTGCCTGTGCCGGCGCTGACGCCGAAATTGCGCTCTCCCACCTTCATCTGTACTACAGTCGCCATCAGCAGACGCTCCGGATCGCCGTGGGTGATGTGGTGGATCAGGTTCGGCAGGGCGAGCACGATCTCACTGAGCAAAAACACGGGGTTTTTCCCCTGCTCCGGATAGGCGGCGTGGGACTGTCGGCCGGTGACGGTCAGAGACAGTCCCAGGGACGCACAGGCGAAGGGGGTTTTCCGCAGGAGCACCGTCCCCAGGGGTTTTCCAGGGATGTTGTGGCAGCCCAGCATGAAGTCCGGCCGCAGCTCCTGGAACAGCTCCCGACTCACCCGTTTGCCACCAGTCCCCATCTCCTCCCCAGGCTGGAATACCAGACAGACGTTTTTCCCCAACGTTTTTCCCTCCAACGCCAGACCCAGACCGGCCAAAATGGCGCTGTGCCCATCGTGACCGCAGCCGTGGAAAAGCTGTCCGTGACTGTTCTCAATGGCGTCCATGTCCGCCCGAACGGCGATGGTCTGGGGGGCGTGCGCCTCCCGATGGAGGGCGTAGAACCAGCCGGTCTTGGCGTGCAGTTCCAACGTGGTATTCTCCCGCAAAAATAGCTGTAGTTTTTCTATCGTTTGATACTCCTGGTCAGACCGCTCCGGACACCGGTGCAGCGCCTGGCGCAGAGCCTCTATCTTCTCGTATCGCATTCCGTATCGCCTCGTTGTTTTTCTAGGGTGCTTCTATGATAACATTTCCCCCATCCCCCTGCAAGGATAAAAAGGGACACCGGCGAATCTCGTCACCGATGTCCAAAAACGATCAGATGAAATATTCGATGGTCTTTTCATCGGTCAGCTGGGTGCGCTTGTTGAACAACAGCACCGCCTCCCGTCCTTCCCGTTCGCCCAGAGCGTACAGCTCGTGGCTCTCCCGATTGAAGGAGTCGAAGGGGACGATGCGGTTGTAGGCGGTGGGATGCTCCAAGGTGACCACCACCCTCTCGTTCGGAAATTGCTCGTCCTGATAATACGGGTCGAACATCCGCACCCCGTCCTCCTCCACGCCGGTGAGCAGCACATAGTGAGCCACGTCAAAATACAGCCGCACCACCGCCACGCTACCTTGGCGCAGAGCATCTGCCACCTCACTATGGGGACGGATGGTGACGCTGGGGCCGCTGAGGTAGCGGCTGGAGATGGGAAGATCCTGGACTCTGCCGTAGCGATCCAGCCAGTTGCTCAAAAACATCATGGCCGTGCAGGACGTGCCGCTCTTTCCCGGTGCGCCCTCTGCGCCATAGCAGTCCAGGCAATAGAGCATGATATTGCGGATGACCTCTGGCGGAATCTCCTCCCGCTCAAAGAGAAAGCTGATGGCGTTGAGCAGAGAAGTGGGGCCGCAATCGTACTCGGTCAGCTGGTAATGCAGTGGATTTTTCATGGTTCCTCACTCCCCGGATAAGATCAGCCCTTCCACCAGCCGTGCCGCCCGTTCCAGCTCGGACACGCTGGCGTACTCCTGGCAGGCGTGGCAGCAGGTCATGCCGGACGCCACCACCAGGCCGGAGATGCCGTGGTGGAAGAAGTGGTTGTTGTCGCTGCCGCCGTAGGTGACGGTCAATTCACTGGACAATCCCAGGTCAGCGCAGATCTTCTTGAAGCGCTCCGCCACCGGATGGTCAGGCTCCACTCGATAGGCACGGCACAGGGTCTCGGTGGAAAATACGACCTCAGCGCCCACCGTCTGGGCGGCCTGTTTCACCGTGGCTTCGATCTCCGCCAGTCGTGCCCGGGCACTCCCATCGTCAAAGCTCCGCACCTCACCGGTGACGCAGCACCGCTCCGGCACCACGTTGTCTGCGCTGCCGCCGGAGATGGTGCCCACGTTCACGGTGGTGTCCCCCACCCGTCCGCAGGGGATGGACACGATCGCCTGGGCTGCCGCCTGGATGGCGTGGATGCCCAGCTCCGGAGAGAAGGCAGCGTGAGCGGCTCGACCGGTGAACTCGGCACGAAAAGCCAGGATGGAGGGCGCCTGATAGGCGGCGCTGCCTACGGGGCCGGTCAGGTCTAAGATGTACGCCTCTTTGGATTGGAGGCTGGGAAAATCAAAGTGTTGGATGCCGGCGCAATAGGGCTCCTCGGCCACATCGAAAAGCAGTTCAATCGGGCGATGTGCCGCTCCCGATTCCTCCACCGACCGCACTGCCTCCAAGATGGCCGCCACGCCGGACAGATCATCTGCTCCCAGCACAGTGGTGCCATCGGAGGTGATGGTACCGTCTGGATGGAGGGTGGGGTGCTTGCCCACGGCTGGGTCGACCGAATCCATGTGGGCGGAGAGGAGGATGGGCGGCAAGTCCAATGCTCCGGGGAGGTAACCATAGAGATTTCCGGCGTTGCCGTGGATGAGTTCGCCGGTGCCGTCTTCCCGCCACTGGATGCCCAGCTCGTCCAGCTGGTTTTTGATATAGGTACTCACCGCCGCTTCCTGGCGGGAGGGGTTGTCGATGGAGGCCAGCGCCAGGAACAGGCGGGTCAGTCGGTCAGTGTGGATCATTAGGACACCTTCTTTTTTCGGAATAACCTACATAAATACAGGTATTTCAAGGATACCGGACGCCCGATAGAAAGTCAAGGGGGCGAGTGCAACGAAAACCAGATGGCCAGCAATCGCTTTTTTCTATATCCTTTTTCGGACACTGGATCGGCCGATGGCAAACGCCCCATCGGATCTCCGATGGGGCGTTTTTGCCGTTCTCATTTCAGCGCCGCCAAAAAGGCGTCAAAGGTCGCCTCCGGCACCTGCACACAGGCGTCCGGCACGCCGGTGAAGGTCACATAGCCCCCTCGGAACAGGCGCAGGGTGACGGTAACGCCGTTGTCCAGTTTGCAGTACACATGGTACAGCTCCTTGCTCAGACCGCCGTCCTTTTTTTCCTCGTACAGGTCGGCTTGGTCGCTGAGCTGGAATGTCGCCTTGTCCATGGCTGCGATGAGCGCTTTGGCGGCGTCCAGGTCGTGCAAGGTGTGGATGTCCTCCTTGCCGTCGTACCAGGAGTCCTCATCCTCATAGGTCACCGCTTTCAGCCTGTTGGACAGCCCCAGCCGTTCCTCAAACAGCTCGGAGCCTTGATACAAGGTGATGCCGCTGTTGCACACAAAGAGCTGAATGGCGTCCCCGTCCTCCTTCATGCACAGCAGGAAGGTCGGGTCGAAGCCGTTGACGGTGTAAAAATCACCGCCTACACTGCCGGCCAGCTCTACATATCCGTCCTCCTTCGTCCACTCATCAATGAGTCCCGTGGCGGTGCCCACCTTCTCGCCCACCAGGTCGCTGCCGTGATCCAGCCACTCGTACTGGAGATAGCACCGCCCCTGGTAGATGAAGAAGGCCAGCATATCTGCCGCCACCCCGTCCGGCTGGGACAGGGTGACCTCCGCCTTGGGGATGGTGATGCCCTTGGCGGTCTGGGCGGCGGAGGTAGTGGGGCTGGTGGGCTTATTGCCGCCCTGACTCCAGGGCCTCCACACGAAAGTGCCCACCACCAGCAGGCACAGGCACGCCGCCAGGGCGCACCATCTGACCCAGGCGGGGCGCTTGGCGCTCCGTGTCCTCTGGACTTCCTCCACAAAGTCTTCTCGAACGTTGGTGAGGCTGTCGTAGAGTTTCTCGCGTTTGTCTTTCATAAGGTGTAACCCTCCCGTTCTAACGTCTTGCGCAGGCTGCCCCGCAGGCGGTACATCCGCTTGGCCAGGGCGCTGTGGGTGAGGCCGTAGGCTTGTTCCAACTCTTTCAGCGGTTCCCCGTTCCAGTAGCGGCGCAGAAAGAGCACCCGATCGGACTGGGACAGGGACGCCAGCCAGCCATTCAAAACCTGGGTCAGTTCTCCTTCCTCCAATCGCCGCTCCGCCGTCTCGCCGGAGGGGATGCACTCCTCCAGCTCGCTGAACAGGGCTTCCAGACCGGCGTACCGTTTTTGAGCATGGTTCCGCCGCCACCGGTTGATGGCCAGGTTGCGCACCACCCGCCCCAGCCACGGGCGCAGCCGCTGGGGGCGCAGGGGCGGTATGGACGTCCACGCTTGCTGATAGGTGTCGCTGACGCACTCCTCCGCATCCTCCCGAACAGTCAGGATGTTCTGGGCGATGCGCTGGCAGAAGGAGCCGTACTTGGTGGACGTCTCTGCAATGGCACGCTCATCTCGGTTCCAATATAAGGTGATGATCTCGGAATCCTCCATGGGACAACCTCCTTTCTGGTTTCCTGAAAGGCCTTTCACCTAGAAAGACGCAATCTCCTCGGAAATGTTCCCTGGTTTTCAAACATTTCTGCTCCACGCTACCTCACTATACCCCATTCACACCCACCATGCAAAAACAACTTTTGCAAAACCTCTCCAAATCAGGTACAATAGGGGCAGGATACCACGGAAAAAAATCACTTTGGAGGTTTGTCTATGAAAGCATTGGAAGGTCTGAAAATCCTGGATTTCACCACTCTGCTCCCTGGCCCCTACGCCACCCTGGTGCTGGCGGACTTGGGCGCGGAGGTGCTCAAGGTCAGCTCCCCCAGCAAGCAGGACATCGTGTTGGAGTATGAGCCCTTCGTGGAGGGCACCGACATCGCTGCCAATGAGGCTTGGCTGGGGCGCAACAAGCGAAATATCTTCCTGAACCTGAAACACCCGAAGGCCATTGCCATCGTCAAGCAGCTCATCCAGGAATATGACATTGTTATTGAGCAGTTCCGCCCTGGCGTCATGGAAAAGCTGGGTCTGGGCTACGAAGCCCTGAAAGCGGTCAACCCCGCTCTCATCTACTGTTCCCTCACCGGCTACGGCCAGACCGGCCCCATGGCGAAAGCCGCCGGTCACGACTGCAACTACCTGGCCCGCAGCGGCAACCTGGCCATGGCAGGCTATCGGGACGCCGGCCCTGCCCCCATGAACATCCAGATCGCCGACATCTGCGTAGGCTCCATGAACTCGGTGGTGGGTATCCTGGCGGCAGTCCAGTACCGCAACCGCACCGGCAAGGGGCAGTACATCGACGTGGCCATGCTGGACGGCCTAGTGCCCTTCACAGCCATGGACGGCACCCGTTTCCTGGCCACCGGCGAGGACTGCGGCAGAGAGTCCCGCCGTCTCAACGGCGGTTCCCTGTACGGCTACTACGAGACCAAGGACGGCGAATATCTCAGCGTCGGCTCCCTGGAACCCAAGTTCTGGGCGGCGTTTTGTCAAGGCATCGGCTGTCCCGACCTCATTGAAGGCACCGTGGAGCCGGAGGACATCGACACCGTGCGGGAACGGGTGCGCGGCGTACTCAAGACCAAGACGCGGGACGAGTGGACGGCTATTTTCCAGGAGCTGGACTGCTGCGTAGAGCCTGTGCTGTCCCTGAAGGAAGCGCTGCTGGAGGACGAACACATTCGGGAGCGGAACCTGGTGGTAGAGGTGGAAGTCCCCTGCACCGGCGGCAAAAAGGTCAAGCAGCTTGGCTCCCCCATGAAGCTGTCCGAATGTCCCGTTACTTACGACCTGGGCGGCTATCCCTTGGGCTATCACACCCAGGAGGTCATGGGTGCGCTTGGGCTGGACTATGCCGCTCTGAAAGCGGAGGGCGTATTCGACTAAGAGGAGACGAGATTTCAACATGGCAAAGCTCTACTTTAAATACGGCGCCATGGGCTCCAGCAAGACCGCCCAGGCGCTCATCACCAAGTTCAACTACGAGGAGCGGGGCATGAAGGTCTGGCTGTTAAAACCCTCCACCGACCAGCGGGACGGCATCCATATGCTCCACTCCCGCATTGGCCTGGAAGCTCCGGCGGAGGTCATTACCCCAGAGGACGACATTTATGCGCTCTACACCCAGCAGGATCACCCGGACGTGGTCATCACCGATGAGTGCCAGTTTTTTACGCCTGCGCAGATTGATCAGCTCCGTCGGCTGGTAGACGAGCGGGATCTGCCCGTTCTCTGCTTCGGTCTGCGGACGGACTTCTTGACCCACCTTTTCCCCGGCTCCCTGCGGCTGTTCGAGCTGGCAGACTCCATCACCGAGATCAAGACCATCTGCGCCTGCGGCTCCAAAGCCACCGTCAACGCCCGCATTGATAGCAATGGTCATGTGGTCACCAAGGGCGAACAGGTGTTCCTGGGCGGCAACGACAGCTATTTGGCCATGTGCCACTCCTGCTGGAAAAAACGCATTGCCCAAGAAGCAGCGGAGGGGACAAAGCAGGGGTAACTGCATTCAAATCGTCATTTTCACGAAAAGAAGCCGCCCTTTTTGCACTTCTTTTGCCCAAAATGCTTGAACTTCCTTCACTGGCGTGCTATAATCTGTAACTGTCCAGGAGAAACGGACAAATTTCAAAGGAGGAACTTAACCGATGAAAAAATTTCTTGCACTGATTTTGTCTCTGTCCATGGTGCTCGGCTTGACCGCCTGCGGCGGCAGCAAGGCACCCGCCGGCTCCGACGCTTCCACGCCCGCAGCAACCGGCTCCACTGCAGCGCCCACCAAAGCCGCCAGCGACTACCAGGTAGCCATGATCACCGACTACGGCGACATCACCGACCAGTCCTTCAACCAGACCACCTACGAAGCCTGCAAGGCGTTCTGCGAAGAAAACAACATGAAGTTCAATTACTTCAAGCCCGCTGGGGACTCTGACGCAGAGCGTGTGGCTATGATCGAGTCCGCCATTGACGAGGGCTACAACGTCATCGTCATGCCCGGCTACGCTTTCGCAGGCGCCATCAAGGAAACTGCCGGCACTTACACCGACACCACCTTCATCGCTCTGGACGTCAGTGCTGCTGACTTGGGCGATGATTACAAAGTCCCCTCCAACCTGTACTGCGCCGTCTATCAGGAAGAACTGTCCGGCTATATGGCTGGCTACGCAGCTGTAAAGCTGGGTTACAAGCACCTGGGCTTCCTGGGCGGCATGGCTGTCCCTGCTGTCGTCCGCTTCGGCTATGGCTTTGTCCAAGGCGTTGACGCCGCTGCCACCGAAGGCAAGCTGACCGACGTGAAGGTGGAATACGTCTATGGCAACAAGTTCGCCGGCGACCCCGACATCACCGCTTACATGGATAACTGGTACAAGACCCTGGGCGTTCAGGCTGTCTTCGCTTGCGGCGGCGGCATTTACACCTCTGCTGCTGAAGCTGCGGCAAAGGTCAAGGACGCAAAGGTCATCGGCGTTGACACCGACCAGTCCGCTATCATCGACAAGGACTACGGCAAGGGCATGACCCTGACCTCCGCGATGAAGGGTCTGACTCCCACCGTCAAGCATATGCTCTCCGAAGTGGTTGCCGGCAACTTCGCCAACTACGGCGGCAAGATCGAGACTTTGGGTCTGGTCTCCGGTGACGACACCGAAGCCAACTATGTCCAGCTGCCGCTGGAAACCACGCAGTGGGGCGATGGCTTCACCAAGGAGGATTACAAGGCTCTGGTGGCTGATATGTTCGATGGCAAGATCACCGTCTCCAACGATGTCAAGAACCAGCCCGCAGTCAAGACCGCTCAGGTTCAGTACTACGACAACATCAAGTAATCCTTTTCTCTCACCCTTTGGAAGGGCAGGCGAATGCCTGCCCTTCTTTTTATGAAAAATCCTAAATAAGTTTTGAAAAAGCCCCCGTTTTATAGTACAATATTACCGGAAGATATCCGATTATTTCTTCGTATGCGAAAAGAGAGAAAGGTCGTGACAATTTGGAACAGGCATATGCCATTGAAATGCTGCACATCACCAAGCGCTTCCCCGGTATCGTCGCCAATGATGACATCACGCTCCAGCTGAAAAAGGGCGAGATCCACGCTCTGCTGGGGGAGAACGGCGCAGGGAAATCCACCCTGATGAGCGTCCTCTTTGGGCTGTATCAGCCGGAGGAGGGGATCATCAAAAAGGATGGCCAGGTGGTCAGCATCAAGGATCCCAACGATGCCAATGATCTGGGCATCGGGATGGTACACCAGCACTTTAAGCTGGTGGAATGTTTCTCCGTCCTGGACAACATCATCCTGGGCCAGGAGGACAGTCACATGGGCGTCCTGCAGAAAAAGAAGGCCCGGGAAAAGGTCCTGGCTCTGTCCCAGCGGTATAACCTGAAAATTGACCCGGACGCCAAGATCTCCAACATCTCCGTAGGTATGCAGCAGCGGGTGGAGATCCTGAAGATGCTCTACCGGGACAATGAGATTCTGATCTTCGACGAGCCCACCGCCGTGCTGACCCCCCAGGAGATTGACGAGCTCATGGA
>ERZ825137.4045-NODE-4045-length-15073-cov-2.910907_pt1 | contig 15073 bp, 13 predicted proteins | sample MGYA00519873_ERZ825137 | MGnify/ENA primary metagenome ERZ825137 (study PRJEB31778, sample SAMEA3449190) | human gut metagenome | biome: human gut; feature: human-associated habitat; material: faeces | place: United Kingdom | collected 2010/2012 ...
ACCTGCCGCATAATAATAAACATTATTTTTTATGCTTTCATAAGGTACTTGATTGATGAAATAATTAATAGTACCATCACCACCAATTAATACTACTTCATCTTCTGCATTTAAATTGCCAAAGAACTCAGGATAATTAACTAATCCTGCATCAATTAATTTTTGGCTTTCATTCTCTTCAAAATTTTCAACGATTTCTGGTTTAATTTTATTATTAGATAAACCGTTGTACAAATAATACTTCATATTAAACTCCTTTTCTTGTATTAATCATATTTATTTCATTTTGCATCTTTTCTTTAATGATATCTGCTAATTCTTTACGATTTATTTCCGCAAATTCTTCATATTCAATTGGTTTTAAAAAGTGAATTTCTGGACTGATTTTTTTAATAGATGATTTACCATAAACAAGATAAGTATCATATAATACGACAGGGGTAATTTTTACCTTTGCACGATATGCGGTTTTTAATACACCTGTTTTAAATTCTTGCAAATTATTACCATTATCTTCATACTTACCTTCAATGAAGGCTAAATAACTTCTACCATTAATCAAGCCTTCGCTCATTTCTTGTAGAGCTTTTATTTCTGAACGCGGATTATCAAGTTCTAATTCTATTGCTTCTAGTAGTGTACTAAGTTCACGGTAAAATGGCCAACATATTCTCTTTTTGTCCGCAATAAATGAACAAGGAAAATCTTTTAAGGCTGATAAGGCACCAATACCATCATATCTGCCTTGATGGTTAACGATATATAGAGTTGCATTTTTATCCACATTTTCTAATCCTACGACAACAGGATAAACATTGCCTAATTTATTTACCTTAGCTAGAATTTTCTGACAAAACGCATATTTTTCTTCAAAAGTTAATTCTTGTTTCTTAATCATCTTCTTCATTTTAATAAGATAATAAAAAGTAACAGGAAGTTCTCTTATTAGCGTAAAGTAGAATCTTAACATATTACGCTTTTTCATCGCATTAACACGTTTATCATCTTTATTAGTTAAGCGATACATTAACATTACACTTAATAAAGCAATAATACCGATGATTATTCCTACAATTAATTGACCATTTGAATAATAAAAGCCGTCATTATCAATTATGCATTTCTTTATTATCATATATGGGCTAACAACCACAAAGGCAAATGTAGCAAATTTCATGATAGCTTCGTGTTTTTTTACTAATTTCTTTATTAAATTTGATAGTAGGAAACAACCAACCCCATAACCAACCAAATAGGTTCCTAGTATTAATAGATTATTTAATACATCATTTAAGAATAAAAGATTCTTCATTAAATCCATAATTGCATAATAATATCCGAGCGATAACAGTACTAGCGCAAAATCCATACCAGGAATTACTAAAGTTATCGAGGTTATTAATCCAATAATGAGGAGTTTGATATAATCAACATAATTCATATCAACAAAGGTAATCTCTTCATGTTTTACAACAAAACCGCTATAAGCAATAAATAAACCAACGATAACAATAAAAACAATCCATCCCGATACTTTCTTAATATGGGGAATTAAATCTTTTATCATATTTGGTAAACTACCAACGATAAAACAAATAATTATAATTACGATTGCAAGTGGATACTTATCATATATCGTACTTACTAAGATTGCGGCAAGCAATGCACCTATTGCATATCCCAGCAGCATAAAAACTAGAAAGCTCATGCTCTTTTTGAAATTCTTAAGTATCATACTTATTGATTCAATCATAGTGTAATATACACCTAAAATAATTGCAAATGTGCTTGCGGAAACACCAGGTATAGCACAACTTACAAAACCTACTACAATCCCTTTCAATAAAATACTTAATTTTTTCATACTTAAATCCTAACTAATTTATGTTTTGTTAAACTTTCAAAATAGTATATTTATCGATAAATTGTGGTGGGTATCAACAAAATATACTACTTATGTTATTTATTTTAGCATATTTTTAACAAAAAATAAATTTATATGCTAAAAAAAACAACACTGTTGATATCTTTTTTATTGAATTTTTTAGAATTAATTTGATTATTTATGCAACAAAATAAAAAAGAACCCATAATTTGTGAGGAACTAGTTTGATTAAAATGGACTGAATAAAAAAACATTAGAATTCAAGTAATCAATATCAGATTACTATATCTAATGTGTTTTTTTAACTTGTCCGTTTTTAACGAACATGTTCAAGTTCAATGTTAGTTTTTATATTAATATGGTATTCCAAAATAATTTAGTGGCCTTTTCATTTGCTTAAATGCTGTATAAAAATAGTCGTCGTAATCCCATTTTGATTTTTCAATATCTTCTTTCAAATATACACGACAATAGTCTTCAAAGAAAATAATTAGTTTATCTAATAAATCATCTATATAATTTTCTTTCACAATTATCCAATCACCTGCAAACATACCATTTTCATATGGTTTTTTAGCAGTACCATTTTCAACAGATGCCACATTCTTTGGATAATTAAATTTTAACTTATTATAAGACATAATAGAATTATGTTTTAAAAAATTATTTATCTTATGTAACATATTATAGGCATTGTATTCTGATAAATTTTCTATTTTTATTTTTTCTTCAACCTTTCCAATTTCAGGTGAATTTGAAGAAACTATTACATTATTATTATCACATTCAAATTTTATAATATTTTTATCTTTTTAGGGGGTGCCTTTTATGGAATATGTTGCTTTATATAGAAAATATAGACCTAAACGTTTGGATGAGGTTTATGGACAAAAGTATATTGTTGATATTGTTAAAAATTCTGTTGTTAATAATAGATTTTTTCATGCTTATTTGTTTTCGGGGCCTCGTGGTACGGGTAAAACTACTATTGCTAAGTTAATTGCTAAGATCGTTAATTGTTCTAATTTAAAAGGTTATGATCCATGTGATGTATGTGATAGTTGTAAGTTATTTAATGATAAGAGTAATCCTGATATTATTGAAATAGATGCTGCTTCTAATAATGGTGTTGATGAGATTAGGAGTATTCGTGAAAAGGCTGTTTTAATGCCTAGTGTATCTAAGTATAAGGTATATATTATTGATGAGGTTCATATGCTCTCTATTAGTGCTTTTAATGCTTTACTTAAGACTTTGGAGGAACCTCCTAAACATGTTATTTTTATATTGGCTACTACTGAGCTTGATAGGGTTCCAGAAACTATTATTTCTAGGTGTCAATGTTATGATTTTAAGCGTATTAGTGTTGCTGATATTGTTTTATGTTTAAAAAATATTTGTACTAATGAGGGTTTTAATGTTGATGATGAAGTATTTGAATTAATTGCTACTTATTGTAATGGTGGTATGCGTGATTCTATTGGGTTGCTTGATAAACTTGTTTCTTATTCTGATAATGTTAATAAAACGTTATTTTATGATGTTGTTGGTTTGATTGATGATGATGTTATTTATGATATATATAGTAATATTGTTGATGGTAGTGTTAAGACTGTATTTGATTTGGTGGAAAAAATGGTAAATTCTGGAAAAAGTGTTAATTTAATTACTGAACAGTTGTTAATATTTTTGAAGGATATGGCTGTTAAGGGTAGTGCTGAGGATTCTTCTGTTGTTTTTAAAATGGTAGAAGGCTTTAGTGATATTATTTATGATTTGAGATTTTCTACTAATGCTTTGTTGTGTTTTGAGATTGGTGTTTTGAAAATTATAAATAGTTTAGGAAATGGTAAAATTATTTCCCGGGAAATAATTTCTTCTAGTGATAGTAATTCTAGTACCGATATTAATGTTGTTAATAAGTCTGATGGTGTTTCTGCTGAAACTAAATTAAATAAAGAAGATAATAAAGATAGCGAACAAATGGTTGAAAAAACTGTTAAAAACTTTGATATTGTTATAAATAATGCTTTTGCTCTTGCTAATAAGGAACTTAAAAATAGTATTGTTAATAAGTGGAGGGGTTTTAGTGATTATGTTCATAATAAGGAGTTTTCTTCGATTGTTTCGTATTTTTTGGATTCTACTGTGTGTGTTGTTGGTGAAAAAGATATAATTATTGCTGCGGATTTTGAATCTGTTGTTGATAATGCTTGTCGTAATTTGACTAAGCTTGAACTTTTATTTAATTTGGTTATGGGAAAGTTTTATAATTTGGCTTTTGTGCTTACTGATGAGTGGAATGTTTTGCGTGACAAGTATGTTTCTGATATTAAATCTGGTAAAAAGTATAATTATATTGAACCAAATGTTGAAAATGATGATATAATTGTTAATGAAACAAGTGATTTGCCTGATGTTGTTAGTGAGGCTAATGATATTTTTGGTGATGATATTGTTGAGATTAAATAGTGTTAGGAGGAATTTATTATGAATATGGAAAACGTGGTAAACTTTTGTAAAACTTATGGATTTATTTTTCCAGGAAGTGAAATTTATGGAGGACTTGCTAATACTTGGGATTATGGACCTTTAGGAGCAAGACTTAAAAATAATGTTAAGGATGCTTGGAGAAAAAGATTTATTCAAGAAAGAGAAAACGCTTATGAGGTAGATGCTGATATTTTGATGCATCCTAGAGTTTGGGAAGCTTCTGGACATGTTGCTAGTTTCTCTGATCCCTTGATTGACTGCAAAGAATGTAAGATGAGAGTAAGAGCAGATAATTTAGTAAATGATTTTACTGGTACTTCTGAAGGGGATGCTATGAGTAATGATGAATTAATTTCTTTTATAAAAGAAAATAAAATTTCTTGTCCTAGTTGTGGTCATTGTAATTTTACTGATGTAAGAGAATTTAGCTTAATGTTTGAAACCAAAAGAGGAGTTACTAATGATAAGAAAAGCACTATATATTTAAGGCCTGAAAATGCTCAAGGAGAATATGTTAACTTTTTAAATGTACAAAGAACTATGAGATGTAAGTTACCATTTTCTATTGGACAAATAGGTAAGGCTTTTAGAAATGAAATAACTCCAGGGAATTTTACTTTTAGAACTATAGAATTTGAACAAATGGAATATCAAACTTTTTGTAAGGAAGGGACAGATTCTGAAATATATAATTATTTTAAGAAGTACGCTCTTGATTTTTATAAGGATTTAGGAATCAAAGAAGAAAATTTAAGGTATCATGATCATGAGAAATTGGCTCATTATGCAAAGGAAGCTTGTGATATTGAATATAAATTTCCTTTTGGATGGGGAGAGATAAACGGTACTCATAATAGAACTGATTTTGATTTAAAGAGGCATATGGAGTATAGTGGTGTTAGTCAAGAATATTTAGATCCAGAAACAAATGAAAAGTATGTGCCTTATGTTATCGAATCAACTTTAGGATTAGATAGAAGTATCTTAGCTTTAATATTTGATGCTTTGGAGGAAGAGCAACTTGAAAATGATACTAGATTGGTTTTAAAACTTCATCCTTATTTAGCACCATATAAGGTTACAGTTTTACCTTTAGTAAAGAAATATCATAGTGAAAAAGCAAAAGAAATATATAAAAATCTTAGTAAATATTTTATGACTAGTTATGATGAATCTGGTTCGATAGGAAAAAGATATCGTAGAAACGATGCTATTGGAACAGTATATACTTTAACAGTGGATGATAATACTTTAAATAATAATACTGTAACTTTAAGAGATAGAGATACAATGAAACAAATAATATTAAATTTAGATGAAGTAATCGATTATGTAAAGGAAAGAGTAAATTTTTAAGATTCTTTCTTTTTTTCGACAAAAAATTAGTAGAGCATCTTGTATGCTATTTTTGGTGATAGAATGAAAGAATTATTTATATTTGACGTAAAAGAAGAATTTTATAAACTTTATAAGGAAAAACCTAGTGAACTTTTCTTTATATTTAATAGGATTTATAATATGAAACCTAGTGATAAAGAGTATGGTTATAATTTATTTTCTCAGATTAGTAATTTTTTAGACAAAAAGAAATTAAATAGTTTTATTCAGGATAAGTATAAGGATAAGATAATGTATTCTAAGGGAAAGAATGAGCATATTGTAAATAATTTGTTTCTGAATGAAATATCAATTTTAACGATAAAAAGTTCCAATATCAGAATAGAGAGTAATATTCAAAAGCCAACTTTTTTGAATGATTTAAAAGAGTTAAATTTGAGATTGTTTGTGTGTGATTTTAAAAGTCAAGAGTATTATTTTCTTTTGAGAAAGAGGAGTCCTCAAAGAAATAAATAACTGATAAGATAAGTATATAATAAAGACACTAAAAGAAAGTGTTTTTATAGTAATTAATGAAAGAAAAAGGCTAGAGTATAGTCGTTTTTTCTGCTATATTAGTAAGTAAAATTGATGCTTTAAAGATTATCTAATTCTAGTATTAATGTTAATTGTAATTCTAGGGTTTATTCTTATCTTGGTTATTATGACTAATTTGATTATATGGATAAGATTTATACTGAAAACAAAACTAAAAAAAGATAGTTTTGTTTTTATTATCATAAAATTCCTTGCATTATCATAAATTATTTTATAGAATAAATACATGGAGGTAATATAATGGGACATGATATATTAATGATTATCATAGGTTTAGTTGCAGGACTTGTAATTGGATTTTTCCTTGCTAAATTTTTTATGCAAAAATATTTAAAATTTGTTATAATTATCACATAAGGAGGCTATTTATGATAAAAAACCCAAATAAAAGAAAAATAATAAACTTAAGCGTAGTGCTATTACTATGTATATTATTCATAATATCACTAATCCTAAACAACAAATCAAACAACAACGAACTATTATCAACAACTGAAAGCTTAGTAACCAAACAGACTAATATAGAAAAAAATATAACAAGCAAAGGCTATACCATAGATAAGCCAAACATAATACTAAATCCCTACGAAAATTCACCCTTAACAGCACTTATAATATTTGAAACAAAAGAAGAAATTTCCCCAACTATAACAGTTCACGGAAAAGATAAACTAACAACTTTTACAAAAACATTTGACAAAAGCAAAACTCATTACCTAGAAGTATATGGATTATACCCAAATAAAAATAACAAAGTAACAGTAGAGTACCAAAATACTAAAAAAACATTCTACATTAAAACAGAAAAATTACCAGAAGACTTTATACTTCCAACAAGCATCAAAAAAAATGAATCAAAGCTAACAAACGATCTATACTTTTATACACCATCAAGTAAAGGATACACATGTGCTTATGATATAAATGGTGATGTAAGATGGTACCTAACTGAAGAAGCAATCTGGGACAACACAAGATTAAAAAATGGTCATATGCTAGTAAGTACCGAAAGACTAATAAACAACCCTTATTACATGACAGGACTCTACGAAATAGATTTACTTGGAAAAATATATAACGAATACAGCTTACCTGGAGGATACCACCATGACTATTACGAACTTCCAAATGACAACTTTCTAGTAGCATCTGATAACTTTGAAAGTGGCGAAGGAACAGTCGAAGATTTTCTAGTAGAGCTAGATAGAAAAACAGGAAGAATAGTAAAAACCTTTGACCTAAAAGACATTCACCCTATGGAAGAAGGAAAAAGTGAAAACTGGACAAGTTACGATTGGTTCCATAACAATTCAGTATGGTACGACGAAAAAACAAACTCCATAACACTTTCAGGAAGACACCAAGATGCAGTTATAAACATAGATTACAAAACAAAAAAACTAAATTGGATTCTTGGAGATCCAACTGGATGGAGCAAAAAATACCAAAAATATTTCTTCAAACCAGAAGGTAAAAACTTCGAATGGCAATGGTCTCAGCATGCTGCAATGATAACCCCAGAAGGTTACGTATTCCTATTTGACAACGGAAATAACAAATCAAAAATAGAAAAAGAATACATAAAAGCAGAAAACAGTTATTCCCGAGGAGTAATGTATAAAATAGATACCAAAAATATGACCATAAAACAAATATTCGAATATGGAAAAGAAAGAGGAAGCAAGTTCTATTCCCCATACATCTCAGATGTCGATTACCTAAATAAAAATCATTACCTAATCCACTCCGGAGGAATAGTATACGTAAATGGAAAAAACTCTAACTACCCAGCAGGACTAACTCAAGGGAACCTAGCTCTAAACTCAGACACAGTAGAACTAAAAAACAACCAAGTAATATTCGAATTAAAACTACCAACAAATACCTATAGAGTAGAAAAAATGAAACCTTACAGAAACGACAAATACCAAAAACAAACCGCTCAAAGACTAGGAACCCTAGGACAAACCAAAAAGAAACTAAAATATGGTTTCATCCTAAACTCCTCAAAAATAGATGAAAATTACAAAAAACACGACATAAAATTAACCAAAGAAGAAGACAGACTAGTCCTAAATGGAACCTTCAAAAAAAGCGATAAAGTAGAAATATTACTATATAACAAAATGAAAATAAACACATACAAAGTACCAATAAGTAAAAGAGCATATACCGCCTTATGCGTAGACATATTAACAAAAGAAGAAAAGAAAAACGGTATAAACATAACAAAATACATAAATAGTACTGGACTAAAAGGAAAATATTCACTTTATATAAAAATAAATAATAAAACATATAACACAGAAAAATACATATTATTTTAAAGTAAATAAAAACAAATAGAAAGGAAAAGTCAAGAAACAAAATAATTTCTAAAGACTTACTATAACAAAATGGAAGAAAACTTAAGAAAAATAATAAAAATATTAACAAAAGAAAGTAAAACAATATCTACTATGGAATCCTGTACAGGAGGAGCCCTAGTATCAGAAATAACCAACATAGAAGGAGCAAGCAACGTCCTAAAATATAGTGCTATTACATATTCAAACGAATACAAAATAAAAATGGGCGTAGACGAAAACATAATCAAAAACTATAGTGTTTATAGCAAAGAAACAGCAAGAGAAATGAGCAAAACAATATCAAACTTTACAAACTCAAATTATGCCATAGGAATAACAGGAAAACTAAATAGACCAGATGAAAACAATAACTTTGGTAAAGATAACGAAGTTTTCATAAGTATTTATAACAAAGATAAAAATAAATATTATGATTATAACCTAATAGTAACAAACAAAACAAGAAAAGAAAACAAAAACCAAATAATAGAACTAGTATCAACAAAACTACTAGAAATATTGAAACAAAATAATTAAAAACAAAAAAACAAGGAGGAACAAATATGTGTGGAATAGTAGGATACACAGGAAATAAAAATTCAATAAAAGTCCTAATAAAAGGACTAAAAAACCTAGAATATAGAGGTTACGATTCATCAGGAATAGCCTTTATAGAAAAAGATAAAATAAAAATATTAAAACAAGAAGGAAAAATAAAAAACCTAGAAAAACTAATAACAGATGATGATAACTCAAATATAGGAATAGGACATACCAGATGGGCAACTCACGGCCAAGCAAGTAAAACAAATGCTCATCCCCACAGAGTAGGGCATACAACCCTAGTTCATAATGGAATAATAGAAAACTATATAAAACTAAAAGAAAAATTAATAAAACAAGGATACACCTTTAAAACAGATACAGATACCGAAGTAGCATGTGCTCTTATAGATAGTCTTTATAAAGAAACAAAAAACAAATTACTAACACTAAAAAAAGCAAACGAAAAAATAATAGGATCCTACGCCTTTGCTATAATATTTGACGATGATAAAGAAAATATCTACGTAATGAGAAAAGACAGTCCCCTTATAATAGCCCTAGGAGAAGGAGAAAACTTCATAGCATCAGATGTTCCAGCTATCTTAGAATTTACAAATAAATACCAGTTATTAGAAAAAGATGAATACGGAGTTATAAACAAAAACAAAGTAATAATTTATAACAACGATTTAAAAGAAATAACAAAAGAAATAAAAACATACGAAGAATCACTAGAAGCAGCACAAAAAAACGGTTACGAACACTTTATGTTAAAAGAAATAAATGACGAACCAACAACCTTAACAGCAACCTATGAACAATTCTTTAAACAAGACATAAATGAATTATTAAAAAACATGCCAGATTTCTCAAAATATAAAGACATAGATATAATCGGATGTGGAAGTGCTTATCATGCTGGACTAGTAGGAAAAAAACTAATAGAAACATACGCAGACATAAAAGTAAATACCTACCTAGCAAGTGAATACAGATACGAAAAAAACTTTAGTACCAAAGATACCCTAACAATTTTAATATCACAATCCGGAGAAACTGCCGACACATTAGCAGCCCTAAGAAAAGCCAAAGAAAGAGGAATAGACACCCTAGGAATAATAAATACAGTAGGATCATCAATAGCAAGAGAAGCCTCACAAGTATTCTACATAAAAGTAGGTTGCGAAATATCTGTAGCAACCACAAAAGCCTATCAAGCTCAAGTACTAATCCTAGAACTACTAGCACTTTCACTAGCAGTAAGAAAAAACAAAATAACTAAAGACGAAGCAAACAAAATATTACAAAGCATAAAACAAATACCACAAGAAATAACAAAAGAAATACAAAATAAACAAACATATGACAACATAGCAAAAAAAATATATACCAAAGAAGATATATTCTTCCTAGGAAGAGGAATAGACTACAGCCTATGTATGGAAGCATCACTAAAACTAAAAGAAATATCTTATATCCATAGTGAAGCCTATGCAGCAGGAGAACTAAAACATGGAACAATATCATTAATAGAACAAAACACCCCAGTAATCGGACTAGTAACAGATAAAAACCTAGCCATGAAAACAATAAGTAACATAAAAGAAACAAAAGCAAGAGGCTCATTCGTCGTATTAGTAACACTAGATAGCATCTACGAAGACTACAAAAACGATGACTTCTACGACGAAATAATCACATTAAAAGACCTAAATGATTTCACCTCACCATTACTTGCCATGACCATATTCCAATTACTATCATATGAAGTCGCATACCTAAAAGGTGAAGAAATAGACAAACCAAGAAACCTAGCAAAGTCAGTAACTGTTGAATAGTTATTGACTTTTTCTAATAACCGTTATATATTAAATATAACAGAGGTGAAAAACAATGAATATAACAATTAATAATAAAAGCAAACAACCAATATACGAACAAATAAAAAATCAAATAAAAGAAGGAATAATCAAAAATAACATAGACGAAAAAACACCATTACCATCTATAAGAAAACTTTCAAAAGACATAGAAACAAGTGTAATGACAGTAAAAAAAGCCTATGACGAATTGCTAGAAGAGGGATTCATAATAACAATTCCTGGCAAGGGTAGTTACATAAATAAAAATAGTATCAAAAAAGTAAGAAATGAAAAAATAAACGAAATAGAACAATTACTAAGTAAAGCCATAGACATAGCAAAAAACATAAACATAACCAAAGAAGAATTACTAAATCATTACCTAAAATTAGAAAACAAAAAAAGAGGAAACTAATCAAAAAACTAGTTATCCTCTTTTTACGTGTCCAAAGTTTCCGTAGAGTAAAGTTCCCTATATACACTTGATTCCTTTAGTAAACTATCATGACTGCCAGAAGCCACTAATTGACCCTTATCTATAACATTTATAACATCTGCATCACTTATAGTAGAAAGCCTATGCGCAACAATTATAATAGTATGATCCTTTACCAAATCATCAATAGTTCTTTTTATATATTCCTGTGATTTATTATCCAAAGCCGAAGTAGCCTCATCAAAAAGAATAATCTTAGTATTTATAAGAAGCGTTCTAGCAATAGCAAGTCTTTGCTTTTGCCCACCAGACAAATTAATTCCACCTTCACCAATTATAGTATCATAACCATTAGGTAAACCTTCTATATATTCATCTATATAAGCCTTGCGACAAACATCCTTAATCTCATCTAAACTAGCATCTTCCTTAACTAACCTTAAATTATCAACAATGCTCATATTAAACAAAAAAGGTGCCTGTCTAATTATAGAAATATTATTCCTTAAACTCTCCTCAGTTAAATTCTTAATATTAACACCATCTATAGAAATAATACCCTCACTAGAATCAAAATATCTAAGTAAAAGATTAAACAAAGTACTTTTACCATTACCACTCTTACCAACAATAGCAATCTTCTTATTAGGATTAATCCTTAAATTAAGATTTCTAAGAACATTATCTTCCTCATCATTATATCTAAAACTAACATTCTTAAACTCTATTATTCCCTTTATATTATCTAACTTCTTCTTACCAAATTTCTCATCACTATAAAGTTTATTATTAATTATCTCATCAATTCTTGTCAAAGAAACCTTTATCTTATTATAATTAACACCAAAGTCACTTAAACTCTCAACAACATCATCTATTCTCCAAATATAACTTTCAATCACTATAAAAATACTATAAGCAATTTTCCCTTGAACAACAAAATACCCACATGAAGCAAGTATTATAAATTGTAGTAAAAAATAAATAAAATTATTTATATTATAATAAGCAACTTCATATCTTTTAATTCTCTTAGTCTTATTAAATAAACTATCTATTTTATAAAACATTATCTTTTCCATTCTTTTCTTAATACCTAATGCTTTTATCTCCCTTATACCTGTTACATTCTCAGTAGCACACCTTACATATTCATCAGAATCCTTCTTAATTTCACTTTGTGTATTCTTAATCTTAGGAAAGAACTTATACGAAATAAATCCCATTATAAAACCAAAGATTACCACCTCAAGTCCTAAAACAATAGAAATAGAAAAACACATAACTATTACAAAAATTACTACCAAAGACTTACATATTAGTCTTATCAAAGAACGTAACAATTCCATAACACGATCAGGATCAGTATAAACTCTATTAATTATCTCTCCAATACCCATCTTTTCAAAAGCAATCGCCGGTAAAGAAGATACCTTATGATATAAATCCTTAGAAACATTCTTAGTAAACTTAATCTCTAAATAATTATACAAAGTATCCCTAGGTATAGAAAGTAAAGAATAAAACAAAATCCATATACTTTCCCAAATAATCAAATAAGTAAAAAAATCAGTTAAATTCTTATTAATCAAAGCTTCCAAAGCAAATCCCCAGAAAAACGCCGATAAAAGTGCTGGAAGATAAGAAGCAAGTACTAAAATAAGATAAAAGAAAAGCCTTAACTTATCATTTTTTAAATAATGTAAAATGATACTAAAAACACTTTTACTTTTATTCATTATACCTCCTTTTAAAAAGAACTAATTAAATAGTTAAAGAGCAGGAAATACCTTTCCAAACCCTTGCCACACTATCAAATGTATATTTGTTCATATTTCCTCCTCCTTTCTTTGAACACACAAAATATATCATAAAATAATGAAGTTGTCAAAAAAATATGCTAATATAAAACTAGGAGGTTATATTTATGACTAAAAAAAGAGAAAATTATTTAAACTGGGACGAATACTTTATGGCTATAGCCAAACTATCTGCAATGAGAAGCAAAGACCCATCAACTCAGGTCGGAGCATGCATAGTAAGCGATAACAACAGAATACTATCAATAGGTTATAACGGAGCACCAAACGGTTACCACGATGATAACTTTCCTTGGGCCAGAGAAGGAAAAACTCTAGAAACAAAATATATGTACGTCGTACACGCTGAAAGAAATGCCATTTTAAACTACCGAGGATCTAGAAAAGATCTAGAAGGAGCAACCATCTACGTTGATCTATTCCCATGTAATGAATGTGCAAAAGAAATAATCCAATCAGGAATAAAAGAAGTAGTTTATCTAAGCGACAAATATCACACCACAGAAAGCACCATAGCATCACGTAGACTATTTGATTCCTGTAATGTAAAATATAGAAAACTAGAAATAACAAATAAACAAGAAATAAATATAAGTTTAAAAGAAGATAACTAAAAAACAAAACAAAATATTAAAAACCATTGACAACCCAATAAAAACATACTAAACTAAAATTACAAAAGCAAAGACAAGGACACGATAAATATATCAATTATCAAAGAGAGTTAGTGAAAGGTGTAAACTAACATAATTAATATTTATTACTACCTTCAAGCTGTACTAGAAATAGATTACCGGGTTATTCCGTTACAAATATAAGTTATAAGGTAGGATGGTACCGCGTTCAAACGCTCCTTTTAAAGGAACGTTTTTTTTGTAGACAACCAAAAGAAAGGAGAATAACTATGTCAAAAATAAAAAACTTCAAAGAATACACCTCATTACACATATCAATAGATGACTATTTTCATATGTATTATAATTTTACCAAAGGAACATTCAAAAACATAACCCATGACAACATAAAAAAAATGTTTCCCTTCGTAAAAATATTACCAAACTCAACCATCACAAGAGAAAACATTCTAAAAGGAGAAGTACTCCTAGTAAAAGATGATATGCATACTATATTAGCATACAAAAATCCATTCACAAACAAAAAACAAACAAAAGAAGCAAAAGAAATAATAAAAGAAAACGAAGAAAAAACAAAAATAGAAAAAGAACTAATCACAGAAATGACGGAAAGTCCCTTCGTAAAAAAATTTGAAGACTGCATAAACAAACAAAAAGATGGTAAAGTTTCAATAATATTTACCGTCGCAGATGACATAGATAAAACAGACGATGAAATTCTAGAAGAAATGAATATATACGAACTAAGAAAAGCAAAAAAAGAATTACTAAACGATCATGACTACAAAATGGCTAGACTAGTCCAAAAAGAATTATATTTTAGAAGCAAACATGAACATGGAACCAAAAAAAGTAAAATAAGAAAAATACAAAAACACGAAAGAGAAGAGGAATTATAATATGATAAATATCAAAGAAAATGAAAAATTAAATACATTAAACCACAGCTGTGCTCATTTACTAGCACAAGCAGTAAAACACCTTTATCCAGAGGCAAAATTTTGGGTTGGACCAGTAATAGATTCAGGATTTTATTATGACATAGATTTAGGAAGTGAAGTAATAAAAGAAGAAGATTTACCAAAGATAGAAAAAGAAATGAAAAAAATATCA
>ERZ825137.4047-NODE-4047-length-15066-cov-8.832523_pt1 | contig 15066 bp, 17 predicted proteins | sample MGYA00519873_ERZ825137 | MGnify/ENA primary metagenome ERZ825137 (study PRJEB31778, sample SAMEA3449190) | human gut metagenome | biome: human gut; feature: human-associated habitat; material: faeces | place: United Kingdom | collected 2010/2012 ...
ATACAGTAAGCAAAGCGACCGGGCAACCCTTTTTCGGGCTGCCCGGTTGTTTTTTGCTGTCTTAACTCGACAGCCCCTTTTAACATAAAGCTGTTATGCTATTTATCAAAGCCGGGATTGAACGCATAAAAATTATTGCAGTCAAGTCGGTCGGTAGTAAGCCGCAGCGCTTCGCCGAAACAATCAGTGTAGAATGAATTTGCGATAAAAAAATTTATATTTTCCACTTGATTTCAATACTGTCATTTGAGGCGCGAATGCTTTCAATTAAAGCATCCACAACAGTAATTTTGTCGCTGACTGTAAGTTCCTCCCAATGCTCCATATAGCCGCTTATTTCTTCTGCATTATTCTTGCTGTCATTATTAAACGCTGCGATTTGCGCATACAACTCTTTCTTTTCGTTTTCAAGACTTGCAACACGGTTGTTTATGTACTGAATAACCGTTTCATTAGCCACAGCAATTTTATCAAGTAATAAAGATATTTCTTTGTCGATAGCGTCTATTTGTGTTTTTAGTTTTACGATTTGCAGGTTACAACCTTCCTGCTTTTGTTTGGAAAGTGTTTTAAACTCGACTAATTTTTTCCGCATTTCTTCAAATACAATTTTATCAACTATATCGGCATTAAGAGAACCGAAGTTACAGCCACCGGCATTGTATTTGTTGTTGCAAAGATAATAGCGGTTATCAGACTTGGTTTTACATCGGTATATTTTGGCGGTGAGGGCATATCCGCAATAAGCACATTTGATTTTGCCTGCGAGCCACGTTGCCTTCGCCTTAACAGGTTTAGCAACCCTTTGATTTTTAAGGCATTTTGAACGGCACTTAATCCATATTTCCGATTCAACCAATCCTGTGTGAGGCGCTATGACAAGCGTGTGTCCCGCAAGGGATACGGTCTTACGCTTTTTATTATCCCCCGAATACAGGTATGCACCGTTTGTGCCTATGAAATCTTCATAATTATTGGCAATATCAGCTCCCTGTGCTTTGAAAAAATCATAAAGCTTATAATCAGCCTTTACATACACCGGATTTATTATTAAGTCACGTAGTCTGCTTCGGTTAAATAACTTGCCGTCACGCTTTTTTATGCCGTGCGTTTCCAGATAACGCATTACATCACCAAGGGAAGCTTGCGGTTCGGAATAGATTGAAAATATCAGTCTGACAATTTCCGCCTCAGACTCAATCGGCTCGTACATTTTAGTACGTATGCCGTCAATCAATGTCTCCTTTAATTCAAAGCCGAATGGAACTCTTCCGCCCATATAAAAGCCGCGTTTACTGCGTGACGAATAAGCGTCAATAACGCGTTGCTGAATAGTTTCGCGCTCAAGCTGCGCAAAAATCATTACGATCATCAGCATAGCCTTGCCGATAGGCGTTCCGGTATCGAACTTTTCCATCGTACTGACAAAATCAACATTGTGTTTTTGAAACACGTCTATGACATTTGCAAAATCAAGCACCGAACGGCTGATACGATCTAACCGATAGACGATAACGCGGCGGATAATACCAGCTTCGATATCGCGCATAAGCTTCTGAAATGCTGGACGATCAATATTTTTGCCACTATAGCCCTTGTCCGTATATACCTTTAATTCCTGTCCTATCACTTCCTTTTTACAAAACTCGGCTTGACTTTCAACGGATATGCTGTCTATCCTATCAACCGATTGTCTCGTATAAATAGCGTCATAAAGACTCACCGTGACTCCTTTCTTCGCAAAAAGAAGAAACGGAGCTGCTAACACCTTAATTATAAGGGCACGGCTCCGTTTTTTCAAGCTTTACTCGACACATATTTACAGAAAATTTCATAAAGCTGCTGTTCGATCGCTCTCTTCACAGCACTTTTTTGATCTTCACGAAAACTCGGTGTCAGGTTAACAACGGAGATAATCTGACCACGTATGCGCTTTTCGTGGGCTTCTGTTATATATGTAGTCATAGGTGCCCACCACCTTCTTTTTACGATAATCAACCAAAAATACCAATGTACTTTTCATATTTGTTCTTCACTTTCTAAAATATGTTGCCTCACTTGTCCGTTATGCTTATGTCAGAGGCTGTTTTCATTTATGAGATAGGCTTGAAATAGGGTCCCATCATGGAGGAGGAACCGTCCTGCCGTATCTTTTGGAATCTGCTCAGCTGCGGCAGTGCTGTCAAGGATAATCTGCGACAGCACATTGTCTGCCCGTCCGCATATCCGACAGTCGATATTGTTTCGGATCTGCCCTGATAAAATATTAGCATCCGGTCTTTGGGTGGCTAAAATCAAGTGGATTCCGAATGCCCGTCCCTGTCTGGCAATCATAGACAGTTTGCTTTCAATTAGGCTGACCTTGTCTTTCTGTTCCTTGCTCAAGCCGATTTTGTCCAGTACCTCCGCCACCTCGTCACAGGCGAAAATCTGCCGCGGCAACTGCGCTCCGGTATGCTTGTTGTATTCGTCTAAATTGGGACAGCCCTGCTCTCGAAACAACACCTTGCGCCGTTCCAGTTCTTCCACAAGCTTTGTCAGTAATTCAATCAGCATATCCTCGTCAAAGCAAATCCAACACTTTTCATGCCAGACCGGAGGGAAATCTACACCGCCCTTGAAATCCGCGATTGCAACAACGGCTCCTTTCCTGACCGCTTGCATCAGCAGGGTTTTTAACAGTACAGTCTTTCCGCTTCCGGTAGAACCGCCCAGCAGGATATGCGGAATCTTTGCCAGATCTACCGTCACATTTCCTAGCAAACTCCTGCCAAGAACAAGCGTAGAACTGTCTTTGATCAGATAGCTGTCCCGCCACTCGTTTTTGTCTGACAAACCGCCTGAAGCCGGTACCGTATAAAGCCGGATGGTGCGCTTGTCTTTTCCTTCCTGAATTTTCACGATATGGACATTCAGAGCCGTTTCAATCCGCTGTTGTTTCTCCTCCCATTCTTTTGGCGGAACACCAACGCTGTCAAACTCCAACACTGTTGCTTCCGTCTGTTTCTTGTCCTTGTATTTGGCAACCAGCACAGGCGTTTCTCCGGCGCTGTTTGTCAAACCAATTCTGCGGAAATTATCGGTAACAGCTTTACAGCCGCAAGGTGTACCAAACAGAATTATTATGAAAAGTTCTCCGGTAATCAGAGCAACCGGAAAAATCAGTTTAGAGAGAGTAATAAAAGCCGGTGACACCATCTGCATTTGATCTAAGCGGAAACGATCTTTATTAAAAATCCATATCAGCAGGACAATGATGCCAAATGCAAGCAATGTCAATCGTTTTGATTTGCTGTTTTTCAAACTCATACAACCGTTTTTGATCCGCAGCCAAAGATATCTTTTTTGTGTTTGTTTATAAAGATGTTCTTTTTCTTCGTTTCTCACAATCGCACTCCTTACTTGAAAAAGATTTCTTCCACCGTACCGTCCGGCATATAAGCAAATATATGATGAATCCGCCGGATAAAGGCATTCCATGTTTCCGGTTGATGATGGCGCACCTCAGTATACTGCTCGTTTAACGGCAGATTAGAGGTAATATACACCTTAGTATAACAAGCAGTTCGGTCACTGTACCGCGCGGGCAGAAACAGCGGATAAATGTCCAAATAGTTGAGCATCTCTTCTATGGAAATCTGTGAATGAAATTCTTCAAATACCAACACATCCTGACCATGGTAACTGTCAAACCGAACGCCGTTTCTTCCGTTATAATCAGTAATGCGGCAAATTTCTGACGCCGGGTGTTTTTTGTAAATACTGCTGGTCTTTCCTGTTCCCGATGCACCGAACAAATAAGTTACGGTAATGTCACGGTTTTGTGTACGGTACTGCTCGGCAAGATAAGCCTCACGTAAAATATCGATATCTCTGGATTTAAACGCAAAGGATGGCGAATCATCAATGATTTCGGTGGTCGTCAAGCCGTCCTTTACATTCTGTAGCAGACGAAACATCTTTGGGGCTTTTTCCTCTCCCTCACTCGGAATCGTTCCAAACTCATAAAAACTGCCTTCAACTGCCGTTTCCGCTTTCTTGCTGTCTGCCCATTTGCCTTCCTTGCGGATATACTCCCGATTATCCTTTACACTTCCGAATGCTTTTTCAATATGTGCGGTTGGAAACCGATTTTTGATCGTAGAAAACCGAATGGGGGAATGGGAATACAGAAAGATATGGGTATGGAAAGTACCGGTTGTGGCGATTTCATCCGCCAGGCAGAAATAATCGGGACAAAACAGGCTCAAAAGCGAGATCATCCCGCTGTGGTCAAGCCCGCATTCCTGCGGATTATTGATTGTCAGCATCCATTTTCGTGCTTGCGGATTTGCAGACATAGATATCAAACCTCCTTTCAAACAATTGCTACATGCTGCTTGTGCTTCCATAAGGGTAATACTTGCCCTTATGGAAGGCCGGCGCTGCGCTGCCGACGGGGAGCATTTTTCTTAAGGAAAAATCCTTTATCCCCGACTGCATCTATTACAGCGCCGTCCGTACATTATGACTTCTTAACCAATGAAATACCAGTTGCTTTCGCGCTGATCTGCGTTTTGCCCTGACTCTCATACGCAAACACTTCCAAACCGCTGAACTCCACCTCCGCAAAGCCTTCGGGCTTTTCCATCAGCTGTCTGCCCTCGATTTTTACCCCGATTTTCTCCAAACCATGTTCCGGCAAGGCAACGATATACCGATAGCCGGTAACGGTATCCAGACGCCGTCCATCTTTGTACTCATAGGCAGGCGCGATATCCACCAACAGTTTCTTTGCCCCCAGTGAAGCAGGATCGATTTTCAGATCTCGAATATTTAACATGTAATCATACTCCTTTAAATTTAGTTTCGGTCTGCGGTGCGCACCTTCGACCTGTCTTTATTGTAACAAATAAAAAAGCGCAGACTGCTTCCCCGGCGAAACATGAAAAATGCCACCCTGCAAACTGCAAGGCGGCACACTTTATTCTTCGGTCTGACTTCCAAGCAAGGGCAAGCCCTGTTCATCAAGGAGCGCGTTTGCCTGAAAAATATCCATTCTTTTTTCAATGATTTCATGCCAGTAGGGAAAATACGGAAACGCCAGAGCAAACATTTCCGCAGTTTCCGTGTGATTTAATTCAAGAGCCACGCATATGCTCATCACAACGCGGTCTGTCGGCTGATAGCTACTGCCTTTATCGTTGCTGTTGCGGCATATACGGCTTACGGTTGTTCTCGTTAACTGACTTTTTCTGATGAGGTCAGCCTGTGTAATTCTTTTTGTTTTCAGATACCGGTTGACGGCATCCGAAAAGGTTATAACTTTATTATCATTTTTTCGGCAAGGCGTATTTGTCAATCAAACAGCCTCACACTATTGCTATCTGCTTGTTCTGTGTACGGAGGCGGTGGAACATGCAAGGGCTGCAAGAACGCTATGGACAGATGAAACAAAAGGATATCCCATAGCACCACCTCCTTTCATCGAGGGCGAAACAGGTTTTATATTTGCTTTCCGCCTCCGACACAAAACAACAGTATTTTTTCTTCCTAAAAGAAAAAGAGTACGGCAAAAGCTGTACTCTTTGGATTATGCGTATAAAACGCTGTATTGTCATTATTTCATGGTGAAAAGGGCATAATTTCCCCTTACCCCAGATCATTGCTCACATTTTGCGGTAAAAACCGCTGCTTCTTCCATGTTGCATAGCAACCAATTTATGCCTTTCGTCGTCATTCTTTTTGCTCCCGCAGGAGTTTGGACTTTCATTCTTAACGAATACAGAAACAATACCTACCCTTTCGGGTTAACATACAAACATAACTCTCCGCACAACCGGAGTATGCCCAATGTTGCAAAGCAACCAAAGCAGGCAAAAATCAACAGCAACAAAGCAAATCAGCTTAACTGTAGTTCTTTTCGATTCAATAAACAAAACTGTGGAACCAATTAAAGTATAAACTGTTTCTGATATATTGTCAAGAGAACTTTCCTTCAAAATTAAAAATTGGTCTAAAACCATTTTGCGGCTAACGCATTGACTTTTTTGAACATTTATGCTATTATTATTTCATAAAATGATGAAAGTGAGGTGGACAAAATGACAAACATTATACTGATAGAATCAAATGCCATTTTGTCCGCTGATTAAAATCCTTTTTCATACGGATGTAATTATCGCCTTTGATTTTATCAGAGGCGATTTTTATATCTTATTTTATGAAAGAGGTAACCAAATGAAAGAAATCATCACAATTCAAATCAGCAAATTTTTGTCAAATGAGATTGTCAAAAAGATTGCTCAAAAGCAGTGGAAAGCGGATACTCCGCCATGGGTCAATCGTTCTCGACAGTATGTGTTCGATGAAATTATGAACGAGAATGATTGTTTTGGCGTAGTGGCTACCACTCAAAACAACGAGGTAGTTGGAAGACTTCACTGTGTAAAAAATGAAATCAATCCAAAACTTTGGTGCTATGGAGACCTTTTTGTGATTCCGGAATATAGGAGAGTAGGTATAGCTTCTCAAATGATTCGTACAGCAATGAATCATTTATCCGAGCTAGGCGCCATCACGCTTCGTTGCTATGTCGAACCCGATAATGCTCCAAGTCGAAATCTTCAATTGTCTGTCGGCTTTTCAGAACAGCCTTTCGAGTCCTTTAATAATTTTATAAACGATGGAGAAATAATGTACGAGGCAAAAGTTCCGAATAATCTTACAATAATACCCGCCACAGAAAATGAAGCTTACTTTGTGCGGATATTATTCGCACAAAACAAAGGAAATTTGAATAGCAACGATATAAGTTTGAGCGAGTGGAAAGAACTACTTTCTGCTAACGATAATGACGAAAAACACTTTCTAATATGCAAAGGTGCTATACCGGTCGCATATTTAAAGATTAACGGCCTTGAGACCACAAGTGAAGCGTGGATATCTATGCTATTTGTGGCAAAGAATTTTCAGCGTCAAGGAATCGGTTCTTTTGCCATATCGTATGCTGAAGAATATTTAAGAGAGAAAAGATTCACAACCACTGCAATTCAAACCGATGAGGACAATTTACCGGCACAAAACTTGTATTTAAAATGTGGATACCATATTTATGAAAAAGGAACCAAAATCAAATTACGCAAAACACTGTGATAAGTACATGTTTCGTTTATAGCAAGAAGAGACCTCTCTTGCCTGTGACAACAGAGGTCTCTTTTGTCTTGTACTAGCTATTTAGATGTCAAACGGCTTATTCAATACATCTTTTGACCCACTTGTCCCATCTTGGATCCGCCTTGATTTCCTGCTCAACTTGACTGTAATCTGGATTCACCCACATGGGCCAATCATGCGGCAGACCTTCTGCTATCCGTTGGGATTCGCCGGAGGTGCACTTTACAAATCTTATAAGAGGAGCAGTAAAAAAATGTTCCTCGTCATCGAGCAGATTTTCAAGCATGTGAGCGTGATCCAATGCTTTGTCAAGTGATGCAAACGCTTCATCGTAATAACCGCGTTCCCATTGCAATCTTGAAAGATACAGATTCAGTTGAATTAGATCCCCGTTATACTCACCATAATTTCCATCATCGCACAAAAGTTCAAACAGCGAGATCGCACCCTTTATCTTCTCAATCGGCATATCACTCTCAAAATTATGAACATTATTTATCAGACCATATACGAGTTGATGCGAAAAATGCTTTGCCATTTTTAAAAGCAAATCACCGATGTAGGCAGCTTCCTGCTTGCCATCAGCCGCCCATGCAAGCATCATCTCACGGCAATGCTCAATTTTGGGCATACGCTCAGCGTAAGAAATAGCCTTATCGTTCTCTCCGAGATTTCTGTAAAGCATCACAAGGAGATAGATTGCCCGTGTGACAATGGCGTTATCGCTTGCGGTTCCGATCAGCTTTTCGCTTATCTTGATTGACTCACTCCAGTATTCATTTTTTCTGTGAACATCGTAATTGTGCTGCATAAAGCCTTCATCATTATAATAAACCCATTCCTTGTGTCTGCGCCAGCCCGCCTCGCTCAATGTCTCCGCAAGAGTGATCAACAGTTTCTCATTTTGCGGAAACTCGATTAGTCCCTCACGAATGATTTCCAGGCATTCGTCTACCCATTTGTCATCTCCACGACTTCTGATATGATAGGAGTCAATTTTTTCGATAATGGCATTAATCTTTATTTCACGGTCAGATTTATACCCAAACAGTTCATCAATCGAAATTCCGAAATAATTTGCAATGGTAGGAATCATCTCCATATCGGGATAACTGCCGCCCGCTTCCCAACGGCTAATTGCCTGACCCGTTATGCCGAGGACAGACGCAAGTGTTTCCTGTGTAATACCCTTTACTTTTCTAAGTTCATGTATTTTGTTTCCTATGTTCAAGTTCATATTACATACCTCATTTCTTATAATCACCGGTGTAATTATAGTGTAGTATATAACAAGACAAATTACAATTATCAATTAATTGTAGGGTATCCAACCATTGATTGAATATTGCCAATCTAATTTTTATAGAATGCCATTATATATAATGCACGCATACCTATCTCTGTTTGATTTTGTCAGCAACTCCGCTTTCACATTCCACCTTGACTGTTTTGCTTCGCCGAAACGCTGATAATGAACAATCTCTCTTTCCCTTAAAAATTTAAGCGGTTCCGTTATATCGGGATCGTCAATAAGCCTTAAAAGGTTATCATATGTCACACGGGCTTTTTGCTCTGCTGCCAAATCCTCGTGCAGATCGGTTATAACGTCGCCCTTGGATTGATAATAGGTTGCCGTCCACGGCATTCCGGAAGCCGCTATCTGATAAACACCGTTTGTATGATCGACAAAATATGGTGCAAAGCCGCTCGCATTTATCTCTTCGGGCGTAAGGTTTCTTGTCAGCTGATGCACCATCGCACATATCATCTCCATATGTGCCAACTCCTCGGTTCCGATGTCCGTAAGCGTGGCTTTTACCTCATTGTACGGCTGTCCGTATCTTTGGGTAAGATATCTCAGTGCAGCTGACGCCTCGCCGTCTGGGCCGCCGTATTGTGTTATTATAATTTGAGCATATTTAGGATTCGGATTTTTAATATTTACCGGATACTGTAATTTTTTTTCATATTTCCACAAGGTTTATCCCTCCATAAAATCGTTGTCCCACGGCCACGGTCCGTCTATCCATTGCCAGTGCTCTGCGTCATCGGGAACATCTGAAAGTGTTACTATATACTTTCCGAAACGTTTTTCATAATCGCCTACAAGCTCCTCGCGCATTTTTCTGTAACGTGCCATAAGCTCCATTGCCTTCTTATTTTCAGGGTGCGAATCCAGAAAAAGCACAAGCTCATAAAGCGCAAAATCCGTTTCAAATATTTTTCTTCTTAAGGCCGCCTTTTCATTCATCTTCTGCTACCTCCCAAAAACGGTTTGTTAAGGTTCGGGAACAAGGTTCCGTTTTTGTAAGCCTCGTCCTGTGAATATACATTTTCAAGCGGCTGCATATTTATAAATACCATAGTAAGCGGTTTTTCACACTTATCGGGCTGTTCGGAGCCGCTTATACATTCCCTTCCGCGACAGGCTACGGCTTTATAAAAGTCAGATATATCAAACTGCTTTCTTTCCATAAAAGATTTTCTCCTTCTCGCTTTCTGTGCAACGCAGCAATAAAAGCGGTATGCGTTGTCCAATATCATTTTATTAGCGCACTGCAAAATTGTTACCGCCGTAATTTTACCGCGTGGCGCAATAAATTGTTAATTTTTTGTTAACAAAGAAGTTTTATTATTGTATAATATTGATTTTATAATTATAATTAGGTTAATAGGGGTAGATTTGTTATTTTTACCACAAACTATATTTTGTGGTCTATCAAACCGATTTTTCAACCCGTGGGGAGGTGCATTTCATTGTCAAACGTTGTAGATAATCTTTATGTTGTAGGTATGGGCCTCGGAGTAGTTTTTGTAGGACTTATTTCCATAATTATTCTGTGCTACATTATCGGAGCAATTTGTACTTCGGCAGAAAAAAAGCCCGAAAATACCGCAACAGCCGAACCTCCGGCGACGGCTGTAAAACCGATAGAAAACCGTGGGGAAATAATTGCTGCGGTTTCGGCAGCACTTGCAGAGGAAATGGGTACTGACATTTCCGCAATAAGAATTTTGTCTTTTAAAAAAATTTAAGAAAAAGGTGTTTTAAAATGAAAAAATACAATGTTACGGTAAACGGTACCGCATATGAAGTAACTCTTGAAGCTGTTGACGCGTCCGAAGTAAAGGCCGCTCCCGCACAGGCTGCTCAGGCACCCTCACCCGCTCCGGCTCCGGCTGCTGCGCCCGCAGCGCCTGTTTCCGGCGGCAAAGAAACAATTACAAGCCCGATGCCCGGCAATATTTTAAACGTTAACGTTACAAACGGCGCCGCGGTTAAAAAGGGCGATGTGCTTATGATTCTTGAAGCTATGAAAATGGAAAACGAAATTATGTCCCCCTGTGACGGAACCGTTCTTTCGGTTAATGTTACAAAGGGTGCCACGGTTGAGACCGGCGCTGTTCTCTGCGTTATAGGTTAACGGTTGGGAGAATTGACATATGGATAGAATAATTGATTTTGCCAAAACAACAGGCTTTTATATGCTGTTCGGCAATCTTAGAGAAAACTGGACGTCACTTGTGATGATTCTTATTTCTCTGCTTCTTTTATACCTCGGTATTAAAAAGCAATTTGAGCCGTTACTCCTTGTCGGCATAGCTTTCGGTATGCTGCTTACAAACCTTACCGCATTTACGGGTGCGGATAACGCCATGTACCATACAGAGCTTTGGGCTGAGTTTATGGCGGCGGGCGAGCACCATTACGATTACGGTTATATATTAAGCAACGGCGGTCTGCTTGATTTCTTATATATCGGCGTTAAAACCTGCATTTACCCCTGCCTTATATTTATAGGCATAGGCGCAATGACAGATTTTGAACCTCTTATTGCAAGCCCGAAATCATTGCTTTTAGGCGCTGCCGCACAGCTTGGTATTTTCGTCACATTTATAGGCTGCTTAGCGCTCGCTTTCCCGGCAGAGGCCGCTGCGTCTATCGGCATTATAGGCGGTGCGGACGGTCCTACCGCCATTTACACCACATCAAAGCTTTATCCGAACCTTTTAGGCCCGATAGCGGTTGCCGCTTATTCATATATGGCGTTGGTGCCTGTTATCCAGCCGCCGATTATGAAGCTGCTTACCACCAAAAAAGAGCGCTCAATAGTTATGAAGCCGCTGCGCAAAGTAAGCAAAACCGAAAAAATAATCTTCCCGATTGCGGTAACAATATTTGTGGCTTTGCTTGTTCCGTCTGCCACCCCGCTTGTAGGCTGCCTTATGCTCGGCAACCTTTGGAAGGAATCCGGCGTTTGCGAACGTCTTTGCAAGACTGCCCAAAACGAGCTTATGAACATTGTAACCATATTCTTAGGCATTTCGGTAGGCGCTACCACTACCGCAAAGGCATTCCTTAATTGGCAGACTATTAAAATACTCTGCATGGGAATAGTTGCCTTCGGTCTCGGTACAGCGGGCGGCGTTCTGCTTGCAAAGCTTATGAACCTGTTTACAAAGAAGAACAAAATAAATCCGCTTATCGGCTCTGCCGGTGTTTCCGCAGTTCCTATGGCGGCGCGCGTTTCGCAAATGGTAGGTCAGAAGGAAAACCCCTCGAACTTCCTGCTTATGCACGCTATGGGACCGAATGTTGCGGGCGTTATAGGCTCTGCAATTGCGGCAGGCGTTCTTATTTCGATTTTCGGTTAATCGGAGGATTTTAAAATGGAAGAAAAGAAATTATATATAACCGATACCATTCTCCGTGACGCACACCAGTCGCAGGCGGCTACGCGTATGCGTATTGAGGATATGCTCCCCGCGCTTGAACAGCTTGATTCGGTAGGCTACTGGAGCCTTGAATGCTGGGGCGGCGCTACGTTTGACGCATGTATGCGCTTTTTGAACGAGGACCCGTGGGAGAGACTGCGCACCCTTAAAAAGCATATGCCCAACACTAAGCTTCAAATGCTTTTGCGCGGTCAGAACCTGCTCGGCTACAAGCACTATGCGGACGACGTGGTTGATATGTTCGTTAAAAAGTCGATTGAAAACGGCATTGACGTTATTCGTATTTTCGACGCGCTTAACGATACGCGCAATATGGAACAGGCAATGAAGAGCTGTAAAAAATACGGCGGAATATGCGAGGCAGCTATAAGCTACACCGTAAGCCCGGTTCACAATGAAGAATACTTTGTTGAAATGGCAAAGACTCTTGAAAAAATGGGCGCGGACGTTATCTGTATTAAGGATATGGCAAATTTACTTCTGCCCTACAACGCTTATTCGCTTGTTAAAAAGCTTAAAGAAAACGTTAAGGTTCCGATTCATCTGCACACACACAACACCACCGGCACCGGCGATATGACCTATCTTATGGCGGCGCAGGCAGGCGTTGATATTGTTGATACCGCGCTTTCTCCCCTTGCAAACGGTACTTCACAGCCCTCAACCGAGGCGCTTGTGGCGACGCTGCAGGGCACTCCGCGCGATACCGGACTTGACCTTATGAAGCTGAGCGAAATAGCGGCGCACTTCCGCAAGGTTGCAGATAAGCTTAAGGCAGAGGGCATACTTGACCCGAAGGTGCTTAATGTTGACACCAAAACCCTTATTTATCAGGTTCCCGGCGGAATGCTCTCAAACCTTTTATCACAGCTTAAGCAAGCTAATGCAGAAGATAAATACTATGAGGTTTTAGCGGAAGTTCCGAGGGTAAGAGAAGATTTCGGTTATCCACCGCTTGTAACACCCACAAGCCAGATAGTAGGCACTCAGGCAGTGCTTAACGTGCTTTCGGGCGAGCGTTATAAAATGATAACCAAGGAATCAAAGGGACTCCTGCGCGGTGAATACGGCAGATTGCCGGGTAAGGTAAACGAAGAGGTTCGCAAAAAGGCTATAGGCGACGATAAGGTTATAACCTGCCGCCCCGCAGACCTTTTAAAGCCCGAGCTTACCGAGTACGCAAAGGAAATGCGCGATAAGGGCATAGGAAAATCGGAAGAGGACGTATTAAGCTATGCTTTGTTCCCGCAGGTTGCCGAAAAGTTTTTTGCCGCAAGAGATAAAAAAACACCGTCTAATATTGATGAAAGCGGCGTTCGTCAGCTAATTGTTGAGGATTTATCTGTTTAAATTTTTCGGGGTCGCCTGACGGCGGCCCCGAATTTCACATTATTAAAGAAAGCATAAGCATTTCCTTTACCTGTTCATAAATTTCCGCGGCGCTTTCGGCAGGCAGCGGGTTTTCGCCTGTTCCGAGCTCTACCGTAAAACCCGGTCTGTTAAATTCGGTAATAAACCAATCCTTAAAACCGCCGCCGTCTGCAATTCCTATCGGCGTATCAAGCGCATAACCTGAGGCCGTTGCCATAATTTCCGCCATTTTTTTAGAGCGCGGCGGCGTATTTTCACCGTAACGCCAATATATAACCTCGCCCTGCGAGTGAAGCGCCGTTGCCTGACGTATTTTAACAGTTCTGCAAAGCTCTGTCAGCGCTAAGGTTTCCGGCTCGCTTTCGGGCTTATAACCGCCGAAACGCGTAGGCGCAGGGCCGAAAATTCCCATTTTGATTTCCTTTGTACGCAGCTCCTGCCAGCCCGCGTTAAAATTGTGGTTGATATCAACGCCTCTTAAATTGGCGTTCCAATGCTTAAAATCTCCCATACAAAGTCGGTTCACGGCTCCGGATAATTCCCCGCAGGCCTTAGCTCCGTAAAGGGATATATCGCACCCGTCGGGATTAACGCACGGTACAAATATAACGCCCTTGTTATTAAGTGCACGGCAGGCGTTAAGGCTGCCTAAAAAACCGTTTTCGCTTAAAGCCCTGCTAAGCTCCTCAACAAACATTAAAAGCACTGTAGAGGTTATTCGTTCGCTGCCGTGAAAAGCGGCGGCTATAAGGCTGTATTCCTCTGCCGAGCCTATTTTAACGGCGGTAATATCCCTGCCGCCGCAGCTGCGCCCGATATTTTTTCGTTTTAAAAAACCGTATTTTTCGCAAAGCGTGCTTATAAGCCTTTGCCTTTCGGTATATCCGTATTCGGCGGATCTTACTAATTCCAACATTTATTCACTCTCCCATAAACATATATATTTAAAGAAGGTGCGTTTAATGAATTTAGATGAAAAACAATTATCAAGCGAATATATTTATAAAGGGAAAATTATAAGGCTGCGCCGCGATACGGCGCTTTTGCCTAACGGTAACACCGCCGCACGCGAGGTTATAGAGCATAACGGCGGGGTTTGTGTTGCCGCGCTTACCGATAATAACGAGGTACTTTTTGTAAAACAGTTCCGCTATCCCTATATGGAAACGGTAACCGAAATTCCCGCAGGAAAGCGCGACAGTGCCGATGAAGACCCACTTGCCTGCGGCAAGCGCGAGCTTAAAGAGGAAACAGGTGCCGAGGCGCAAAAATTTATACCCCTTGGAAAGCTTTATCCGTCTCCCGGATACTGCGGCGAAATAATATGGATGTACGCCGCAACAGGCCTTACCTTCGGCGAACAGCACCCCGACGACGATGAGTTTTTAAGTGTGGAAAAAATACCGCTTGAAAAGGCAGTTGAAATGATACTTTCCGGCGAGATTACCGACGCAAAAACCCAAGCGGCTGTTTTAAAGCTTAAGCTATTAAAGGATAAAAACGAGCTGTAACAACAACCGGCAGGCTTAAAAAGAGCCTGCAGGTATGTTTTAAAAAAGTTCACATTGTGAAGGCTCTGCCCAAAGTAATCTTTACGACCATTGCAAACGCCGCAGAGCACGCGGCAATCCGTACCTCTTGTAAGGAAAGACGGATTCTTTCGCGCAAGCGCTCAGTGACAAATCGGCGGCTTTATACAGCCGTCGCTTATTTTTATAAACAAAGTAATAATGGTTCAACTTATATACAAGTCACAACCTCCGGCAAAGCCGGAGGCTTGAATAAGCCCTGGAAGGGCATTCT
>ERZ825137.4057-NODE-4057-length-15031-cov-4.307025_pt1 | contig 15031 bp, 17 predicted proteins | sample MGYA00519873_ERZ825137 | MGnify/ENA primary metagenome ERZ825137 (study PRJEB31778, sample SAMEA3449190) | human gut metagenome | biome: human gut; feature: human-associated habitat; material: faeces | place: United Kingdom | collected 2010/2012 ...
TGCCGGTCAGCATCGCCGCCATATTCTGTGCAATACCATCAAAGGTCTGCGTGGCCACACTTTTAACCTGCGAAAAACTGTCCGTCGCACTTTCCGCCCACTCTCCCCAGCCGGACTTCATCCCGGCCATCCAGCTTCCACGAAGCTGCTCCTCCGCAGACCAGGTGTTCTTCAGTGCAGATGTGGCCTTCGCCAGCGCAGCCGGATTATCACCGTACACCTCACGAAGGCGCTGCTCTTCCGACTCCCGCTGCGCCTGACGGTCGGTGAGGCCGCGGGCTTTTGCGCTGATTGCCGCCTGCTTCGCGCTTTGCTGCTGTTCAAACCGCGCCGCCTGCTGTGCCAGCTCATTCAGCCGCTTCTGGTGTTCAATCTTGTCTCCCAGCTCAGCCAGCTGGCGTTTGTACTCCAGCGTCTCTTTCTCATGAGCCAGCAGGGATTTTTCCTGCTCAGATAACTGCCGTTTCGTGGCGGCCTCTTTCAGGACCACATACTGATTTTCCGCTTTCCATAAATCACGGCGCTGCTGGCTGATTTTTTCATTCGCACCGCTGTGCTTCTCCAGCGTCCTGAGCTCAGTTTCAAGCGCCAGCAGGGCTGCATGCGCCTGGTCTTCCTGGCGCTCACCGGCAGACACCTTCACACCGGACGGCTTTTTCTGCGTCGACTCATAATCCTTTTTTGCCGACGCCATCAGCGTGTTGTAATCCGCCTGCAGGATTTTCCCGTCTTTCAGGGCCTTATTCAGCTCTTCCTGCCGGGCGGTATATTTCTCCAGTGGCGTCAGCAGGCGCTCATACGCCTTCTGCGCCTCTCCGGTATACTTCAGCTGTGACGACTCACGCTCAGCCCTGTCCCTTGCCGCCAGTTCACCGGCTTTTTCCATATCCGACTGCAGCGTTGCCGCTGCCAGACCCAGACGGGCATTTTCCCGGTCATCCCATGCGCCCTGAAGGTTGGCCCGGAAAGAGGAGGTTTTACCGCGGCGCTGGCTCCGACTCTGGTACCACTGCCATTTTTTGTCCGCCTCATCAAATGCCTTCTGTGCACTGGCGAGCATATCCGCTGAGGATTCCGGACGACCGATATCCAGAATGGCATCCCACATCGATTTGAATGCCTTCCCTGTTTTATCCGCCCAGGTCTCCAGTGTTCCCATGTTTTCTTTCAGGCGACGGGTCTGCTCATCAAAGCCTTTCGTGGCGATATCGTTCGCCGCCTGTAAGGCCCCGGCCTCGTCTCCGGAACGCTGCAGTTGTGCAACATACGCAATCTGCTCTGCCGTCACGTTACGGAACTGGCGCGCCATCGCCATCAGTCCCGACGTCGGGTCAGTGGTCAGCTTCCCGAAGGCTTCAGCGACTTTATCCACCTCCACACCGGATGCAGACGCAAAACGCGCGACACTCTGGTTAATGGCATCAAACTGTTCACCACCACGCACACCGGCATTCACCAGGGCTGCCAGTGACTCTCTCGCCTGGTTAAACGTCAGCCCTGCTGCCTGCCCGGCTCTTGAGAGCGTCAGCATACGATCGGCAGTCAGTCCGGCCTGATTGCCGGAAAGGACCAGCGTTTTATTAAATTCTGAAAGCGTGGCGTCGCCCTGGTACCAGGCGTACGCCAGCGCACCTGTCGCCACCACCAGCGAGGTGACCCCGACCATCGGCAGGGTGATCGCACCGGCAAGCCCCCTGAACATGGGGATCATCCCGCCGAAGGAGTCCTTCACCTGACCGCCCTGTTGCAGCAGGATCAACCAGGGATTCTGACCACCGGCAAGCTGCGTGGCGATATCCGTAAACTGTGCGGGCAGGGTTCGCATGGCCGCTTTATACTGCCCGACGGAAATCCCGGCTTTTTGTGCAGCCAGCGCCTGGCGGCTCAGGCCCTGTTCAACAGCACTGGCGGTTTTTCTGGCGTCGGTATCCAGACCTGAAAAATGACGCCTTACCCGGCTCATCTGCTCATCGAAACGGACAGCATCCAGACTAAGGTCAATAACAAGATCACCAACCGGCTGGGACATATCTCACACCTCCCGGAATCCCCGCTGAAGCCATCATTAATGCGGCATCATCCACCATGACATCCGCCACATCCGCAGACGATAAAATATCGCGCCCTCCGTCCCCACCGAACCGGACGCCTCCGGCAAGTCCTGCCGCTTTCTGCATCAGCATTTTGTCCTCATCCGGCCTCTCCACCTGCTCTTCCTCATGCCGGGGGACAAGCAGACTGAAATCAGAGGGATGCATATCCGGATCGCAAAAAAACAGGCTGAGTACAGCGTACGTCAGCCCGGAAAAATGCATATCCAGCTGGGTATCCTGAAAATAATGCGTGCGGTAAAAACGGTGCCAGTCGGCATATTCGGTGGATGTCATCCCGGCAAGCATGGCGCGCCAGTCGGGTCTCCCCATCTCACGCGCCAGTCTGAGGGCAAAGTTCAGCTCGCCGTCGAAGACTTTCCCGCAGAAAAATCATCATCAGTCAGCGTGTTATTTTTCGCCACTTCAGTAATATCAGTATCCGGACGAACAGCTTCGATCATCCCGGACAGGCACAACACCACGTCTTCCGCCCGGGCAATGGCATCGGCAGGCCAGGTGGTGAGCACTTCCTGCTCTATCTTCATCACGGCCTCATTCATTGACGGTGACTGCGTTTTCTGTGGATGGTTATGCCACAGGGACATCGCCACCAGAAACGCGCCGGTTCTGACGAGATCTTCCACGCTTACCTGCAGGTTGCCGCAGGATTCTGCCTGTTCTGCACGCCGTTTCAGGAGGGCAAGATGCTCGATACGCTGCAGCGCAGACAATTCGGAAAGCGTGACAGACACACCGTTATATTCAAATTGTTCTGTTTTCAGAAACATGTATTACCTCCGTTTACCCTGCAGCGCCCGCTTCAGTAACGGTGACTTCAGCCACTGCGGCGAACTGACCATTTCCGCTCACCACAGGGATCTGCACCTTACCTGTCGCCACGCCGTTTACCGTAATTGTCATATCTTTCACACTAATGGTGGCTTTCGACGGATCGGCGGAAACCGCTCTGAACGTCTTGTCGGTTGCACTTTTCGGCTCAAAAGAAACCGTCAGGGTGGTTGTTTTCCCTTTTGCCACCGTACCGGATGTCGGCGTCACCTTAATCGCACTGACCGGCGTAATTTTGCTGCGTTCTTCCGCTACAGAAGGTTTACCCACGTTAGTGACTTTCACCGTGCGGGTGATCACTTCTTTCGCCGTCACGGCCTTACCGATACTGCTGACCCAGCCACGAAACACATCCACCGTGCCATTCGGAAAACGGATTTTATAGGCCCGGACATCGCCGCTTTCAAACCAGCCTATAAGCCCTTTCTGGCCTTCCTCTCCCGGTTTCCAGGCCAGCGTAAAACTGGTATCACCTGCAGATTTCTGCCCCTGCCCGGTCGCGGTCCAGTCCGCGTCTTCATCATCCAGGTAGTTATCATCGTAGGATTCTGCCGTCATCTCGCCCGGCGTCAGATCCTTCACCTTAGCCAGTCGCTGCCAGTCATCGTCTGACAACGGGTTTGCATAAGCATCACCCTTGCCGTTGTAAACCCACAGAGTGGTACCGGCACCTTTTACCGGCTCAAGGGGATTTGGTGTTGCCATATCGTCCTCACATCTCGTATGTAATGGAATAAGTCAGATCTGCAGAACTCCATAACGCCATATCGTCATCACGACGATACTCATAGCCCTGCGTAACCATCGTGGTAATCAGTCCTGCCAGTGCCGGGATCGCGGTCATCGCCGGGTAAATCCGGCTTTCCATCCACTGATCGAGCTCTGAATCCGGTACCTGTGCCGGTAAAAACACCTCAATATGCAGCGTGGCCCGCCAGGTATCTGCATCCAGCTCTTCACCGGTATACTCTGCATCCGTCAGATAAACCGCGATCGCAGGAAAATCCTCTTCGTCAAAAACAACGGGGCGACCATCAAACAGCGTCGCCCCGTGTTCATGCTGCTCGAGTGCATCCAGCACTGCGGCACGAATGTCAGTGTGTTTCATCGTTTTATCGCAATCCTCAGTTGTTGTTTCAGCGCGTATGCCAGTTCTTTAGGCAGGCGTTCACGCCGGATACGGTCAACATTCTCATCAAATGCCTGTTTCAGTGGGGCCGCCATCGGGATTTTCACCACCTGAATGGGAAGGCGATTACGCTTTTTCCTTCCCTTGTCGTCATTGCCCTCCTCATATCTGGCCTGAGGAAGACGTTGCATAACATGCCAGCGCCCATTATTTAATCGCTGGATAAATGCCCGCTGATAACGATGCTGACCGGCTTTGAGTATGCTGTCCGGGCGACGCCCCAGCATTCTGATCCCCAGCTTAATCACAGGGAGATCACCGCGGTTAACGATAATTTTTGCATTCGGATTTCTGACCGTGGCCCGTTTCAGTCTGGACCGTTCCTTAACCAGTTTCCGGCGTACCTTTGTCTCCCGGGCAACCTGTGATGAAGACTGATTAATCGCCGTTGTGGCCACGCGGTTAATCGTCATTGCTGAAGCCGCCGGAATGGCGTTTTTACGAACCCGGCTCAGATTATCAATCGCCTGATCAAGCCCTTTTATCGCCATAATTTCACCCTGCGTTTATCGTCGCCGGTTAACAGCGGGTGGTTGCCCACGGTTGAGCCAGAGATAACAGCTTCCCCCGTCATCCGGAGAAACACGATCCACCCAGAACATCTCGCCGTTAATGGTCAGCGTGTCACCACGCCGCACGGCACGCACCGTATCCGTCCGCACAAATAATGACGGGCTGCTTCCTTCAATACGGACCCCGCCACCGGCAAAACCCAGCGACTCCGGATCGTCAAAAACCCCCTGAACTTCGCTGCCACACTGTGCCCCCGAGGTGAACTGCGCACAGAGCCCCATCACTTCAACAATCGTTCTGTCCACCCCGGCAAGGGCAGCATCAAAGGAATTCTCAAAATCACGCATAAACGGCCACTCCGCTCCTGACCATGTCTTTTGCCACTGAGGGGGGCATCAGAATTACTCTGCCAGCATCAACATGCTCAACAGGCCCACCTGTTTCATCGTCAACACCGCACAGGTAAAAACACTTCAGAAGCCTGATACGTTCCAGAATACCAACGTCATCCTCACCGGTGTGCCTGCATGCCTGCTCATGAACGGTATCATCAACATCTGCGATTTCATTTTCCGAGGCGCAAACCTCCTCTTCCCACTCTGCCACACGCTGTGCGATATCCGCAGCACTCCCCGACATATCCGCCTCGCGCCCCAGCAGACCAGCCAGTTCACGAAGACGTTTCTGATTTTCTTCTTTTGTTGCCATATCCAGCTCCCTGTGAAAAAAACACGGGGGCATTTCGCCCCCGCTCACGGATTATTTCACCTGTACCACCACAAACTCATCCGGATCCGGCAGCACCATCAGCGGCGCGGACTGCGTCATGGTGAATTCACAGGACGGATCGCCCACGGTCAGCCAGTGTTTCGGGTAACGGGAAGAAGCCACCACTCCTTCAGACAACGCCTGTGCATCCTTAATGGCTCCATAGCAACGAATCCCCTCTGCTGCCGTATTCCCCAGCACCAGCGTGCCCTCCGGCAGATAACGTTTTTCGGTACCGTCCTCTGCCACATAAGACGTTTTCGCTACCACAATGGCCAGATCGCCGTAATACCCCTTGAAGGATACCACTGCGCCCAGATCTTTCACTGCCGTTTCGAGTTGTGAATTTGAACCGCGACGGGTATCCAGTTTTTCGCGGAAAAGCTTAAAGCCATTCAGCAGACGCCAGACGGTACCGTCCATAATGGCAATATTCACAAGACCACTGGCCTGATCACAGAAAAGGTCGATATCATATGTCGGGTCGAACGTGTCACGATCCTGTTTTGACCACTCCTTACCGCTACCTTGTATGATGTTATTCTTCGTCGATCGGCCAAAATCGACTTCAATTTTCTCGAACTGGTCTCCTTCCATCGTATATTTGCCATACAGCACGGCATTCACCGCCTGCATTTCTTCCACCTGCACAATAGCGTGCTCTTCCTGTTTGAGGTTATCAGTGATGATACGCAGACGACGGTAGGCCGGGTCGTTCAGCTGAGCCGGATCTTCACCGGGAAGGCGCTCAACCGCCTGCTGGTAATTAAATTCGTGTTTCGGCTTGACGTAGCCCGGACGCAACACGCGGGTTTCACCACCACGATGGCGCAGCACTTTTCCTTCAACGATCGGGGAGACATAGGCCGCCACCGGCGTTTTTCCGGTAATTTTGTCCAGCATCACTTCTTCGGTATGGAAATTCACCGTCCGGCGGAAAAACAGCTCCAGAAATAGCGCACGGAATTTCACTTTTTGTTCGGTATAACCGAGTAACTGGCGGGTCGTAAACAATCCCATAAATCAGTTCCTTTCATTCAGAAATCAGTCAGGCCACCATGGTGGCCTGATAACGTGTTATGGCAGAGCCGCGTGACTCAGGGCTGTGCCGGCAAAGGCATTTGCCTTTTTGTGTTCATCCACACTGTCAGGCCAGCGGATTGCCTCCGTCGCAAAGGTCCCCGACTTGTAATAGGTCAGCACCGTCTCTGTGCCTTCAAGCGGCAGTACCAGTATGCCAACCGCACTACCGGCTTTCTGTCCATCCCAGACCACCAGTTTCCCGGTGGCTTCATCCAGCATCAGGGGCGTCAGAGCCGGTGTTGCAGAAGAAATCCCGCTGCTGCCTGTGGCGGTATGAGCCGGATCATTACCAGCAAAAATACGTACTTCCGCACGCTGTTCAGTGATGGTTTTCGTCACCATTTTGTTAAAACCTCATATTGATGGTCAGCACTGACTTCATGGCATGGCCATGAGCATTTTCACGTCCGCATCACCGTCTGCTGACGTCTGTGACACGCCACCCCGCACCGCTGCCGGTGAATGATTCGCCATGAAATGTTCAAACAGGGCGGTTGTGGATGCAGAGACCGGTTCGGCCTTACCTGATCCCGCAGCCAGCACAGCCCGGGCGTTCTCCACGGTCATTCCCGGGCAGGCCGCCAGTTTTTCAGCCTGCGCTTCTGCCCCTTTTGCCTCATCCAGGGCCATGATCTGATCACGAAGTGAGGGCCCGGCATCCGCCAGTGGTGCAGCCGCCAGGATCGGGCGGGCTTTTTCCACCGTCATCTCCGGCATCGCCGCCAGCGTTGCCGCCAGTTGTTCACGACCGTTCGCTTCTTCACACGCCATAATGCGATCGGCTTCACTCTGCGCGGATGCCACCGGCTGCTGCGGTGCCGCCGCGGCCAGAATCGCCCGGGCCTGTTCAACGCTCATGCCCTGTTGCCCTGCCAGCATCGTGGCAAGCTGTTCACGTCCTTTCGCTTCCTGGCATGTCAGGATCCCCATCACTCGCTGGTTCTCCTGCACGGCGGCTTCCGTTGCAGTTAATTGCGGCATAGTGCCTCCTCTGACATTACTGTTCAGCGCCGTGGCCATCACACTGATGGCATCCGACGCATTGATTAATTCATCCGCCAGCCCGGCCTCAATGCCGGACTGACCTTCAAAAACAGCGGCCTCTGTTCCCGTGACCGCATCCACAGACAACCCGGTATACATCGCCACTTTTTCGGCAAACATCCGGTGCGCCGCATCAATCCGCTGCTGCATATCCTGGCGAACCTCTGCCGGCAACGCTTCAAACTGATTGCCATCCACCTTGTGCGCCCCGGCATAAATCAGCGTGATATCCACACCGGCCTGCGCCAGATGACCGGCATAGCTGACATGGCTCATCATCACGCCAATGGAGCCGATACGGGATGTCTGGGTAACCAGCCGTCGGGAGCAGGCCGACGCCAGCAGCATGGCTGCAGAACAGGCAGTGTCATTGCACAGTGCCCAGACCGGCTTCTGCTGACGGAGGCGGTAAATCATGTCAGCGCAGTCAAACGCGCCGGCGGCCTGCCCGCCCGGACTGTCAATGTCCAGCAGTACGCCCCGCACCTGGCTATCCGCCATTGCCTGCTGAAGACAGGCGACAATACCGTCATAGCCTGTCATTCCGGAAAATGGCCGCATACCACCCAGCCGGTGCACCAGCGTGCCGGTCACCGGCAGTACAGCAATACCGTTCACCACCCGGTAAACACGGGCCGGTCGTTTACCTCCGGCCATGTACTCGTCCGTTTCAGCCAGCATCCCGGGATCATCAAGCTGTACCTGCTGTTGCGGTACCGAAAGACTTGCTGCCCCCATCTCGCGCCCCAGCGCGCAAAAGAAAACCCGCGCATAGGCGGGCTCCAGAAGCAGCGGTTCATTGAATGCTGCTGCAATAATGTGTGAAAGATTACGTCTCACGTGGTGTTGTCTCCTCTTCCGGCCTGCGACTCTCCGCTATCTGCTGCTGATACGCCTGCGCTATCCACACCGGACGTGAGAGTCCGGCTTTTTCCCGCTCTGCAGATTCCCTGACCTGCTGGCGGAAAATGTCCTGATAATCCTCGCCCATCAGCGCCAGCTCTTTCTCATACGTGCTCAGTCCGGCCTCAATGCGCATCACTGATTCCTGAACCTCCTTGAGCCCGTCAATGGCCATTCTTCCGGCTCCAATCCACTCAGCCCGTGACCAGGCTGATCGCGCCTGATAAAAATCAAAACGTGCCCATGGCGGACGAATAATCCCCCGAAGAAGTGCCTCTTCCAGCCAGCAGGAAAACATCTGCGTGGCCAGCCGGGACGCAATAAATTTTCGCCGCCCCATAAAATAGCGCCACGACTCATTTGCGGATGCGCGGGCACTTGAATAACTGACCTTCGAGTAATCACGGGACAACTGTTCGTAGGAAACGCCAAGACCGGCGGCGATATACCGCAGCAGCGCCTGTTCAAGCGCCGAAAATCCATTGTCTGAATCCTGCGCGGTCTGAAGTTTCAGATCATCACCGGGGAAAAGGTGCGGAATTTTGACACCGCCCAGCGTCACGCTATTCGTGTCATACCAGGTGGAGAACTTATCCAGAATATTAATAAGCGGATTATCCTTCTGCCCCTGCGGCGCACCGGCGATATATTCAAAGGCCTTTTCGGTATCAAGTTCACTTTCAATCGTCGCTGCATACATCGCCTTCACTATGGCCGACTGAAGCTGTGTTGCCTGCAGGGAATCGAGCATCTTCAGCCGTTCCATGACGCTGTAAAACTGATTAGCCCCACGGGTCTGCCCGTCCTCCACCGGCTCGAAAATATGCAGCATGGCCGGACGTCCGGTGGGAAGTTCACGCGGGATCCGTTCCCATCGTCCACTACCAGAGAACGGAAAATCATCCTCACAAATATGGTACGCGACGGCACGGCCATATCGATCGACCTCCACACCGGCCCGCAGAAAACGGTTCCCCATACCGTGTCCAGGCGTGTCCACCCGTTTCGGACTCACGGCTTTAAAACGCGTACGGAATAACTGCGTGGTTTCCGTATCCCAGACCGGCTGCACAAAGATTTCGCCGTTAAACGCATGAACGCCCACACCTTCACGGATAAATTCCGTGAACGTGCGTTTTCCTTCCACGTCGATCTCGCCAAACATCCCTTCGGCGTATTCCGACCAGGCCGCCTCCACCTCATCGACAAAGCTTTTTGCTGCGGTCTCCCGCATCCCCAGCCAGCGCCAGTTCGGACGGTAGCTAATCAGAAACATATGCCCGACAATGTGATCCTTATGCAGGGCCACCGCATTGGCCGCTATTCCGTTATTGCGCACCAGATCATCTGCACGGGCATTCCCCAGACGCAACGCGGGCAGCAGGGCCGCATCGGCACTCTGCGAGGGTGGCAACCACTCTGCCATTTGCCCGCCAAATCCTGCACCGCCACCGTTGTAGCTGAGGCTCTCCCGAAGCGGAACGCCGTTCACATCAATCAGGACAGGCGTTCGTTTCATAACCTCACTCCCAGCGGACGACGGCGACGGCGGGTCCCCAGTACCGACTCCGCATCATTGATCGCCCGGTTAAGCTCATCCAGAGAAGCTGCCGTATATTCAATTCTGCGACCATCTTTCTGGACAGACACCACCCGTTTACCGGTTAATAAATCAAGGCGCGCCTGACGCAGCACCTGCAGTTCAGCGACTGTAACCATTCACTCCTCCGGACAGCTTCGCTGCCAGTTCTTTAAGGGTTGGCCGGGTCGTCTCTTCTTCCCGGGATTTTGCCAGTACAGCCAGATCAAGCTGCCAGCGTTGCACGGACACACGTAATGCCGCGTAGGCATACACCAGGCAGTCCAGCGCTTCGTTACGCCGCTTTTTGTTATCCCACAGCAGACGCATCTTTCCTTTTTCCCACTTCTCCACAAGCTCTTCCGCGACCAGTTGCTGCGCCTCTGTCTGCGAAAAAATCTCCGGATCATCAGGAAAACGGATGGCATACGACGTGGCTTCATCCACAGGCGTGGGATCGGCTTTCATACGGGCATAGAGAATTTCTTTTGCGGTGTCCGTCCCCACTTCGCACAGATACACGCCCCGCTGATTGCGGGTTTTTGGCATGGTGATCACCGGCTTGCCATAAACAGATGCACCTTTTACCGGCAGCACCCGGAAAACACCGTGTTTTTTTGACCTCTGATAGACAATTTCGCCATCGATCCCCCCGGTGTCCCAGCAGACACGGGAAATGGTCATTTCGGTTCCGTCTGCATGGCGGTATTTTTTGTTGATCGCCACATCCACACGTAACAGCGTCTCTTCCTCATCGGGACGCCCCATAATGATGATTTTATCCACCAGAAAGGCTTCCTCTCCCGGAGCCCATCCCCAGACATACATCTCAAAACGGTTTCGCTGCGAGTCAATGCCCGCCGTCAGATAAACCACCCGGGAAGGCACCGCAGCCGTGTAACGCACAACCTTATCCATCAGCACCTGGTGATCGAGTTTTTCGCCCACGGCCTCTTCCCAGGTCTCGCCCAGCGTGGTGTTCACAAAGGTTTTCAGGCCGTTGGGATCTTTCAGTGCATCCAGCCAGTCATAGACAATCTGTACCCAGGTGGTGAACGGACTGTACGCCGTCCAGATATGGAATGTGATGGAGCGCGGCGGCGGAATTTCATTATCCGCGGCGCTGAAAAACGTCAGACCGTCGCGGGTCCACATCCCCGTGTTTTCGCAGATCCACCGCCCGTTGCTCTGGTCAAGCTCAGACTGATGGATCACGCAGCCATGATGTTCACAGAGGTAGAAAACGCTTTCGGGGCTGTCCTTCTCCCATTTAAGGCCAAAAGGCGTGGACTCATCGCCAAATTTCAGATACTGCGCCTCCCCACAGTGCGGGCAGGGCACATAAAAACGCATGAAATGCGCCGACTCGTTGGCCGCTTTTTCGATCTGGCAGGAGCCTTTTATTTTAGGCGTCGAGCCGCGAATGGATTTTGGCCATACCGAGCCCTCAATACGCTTATCCCCCAGCAGGGTTGGCGAGCCCTCTTTTTCGACATCCGGCTCGAACGAGGAAAGTTCGTCATAGCAGACCACGTCCACGGATTTTTCACGGTAGTTTTTTGCTGCCGCACCACCCAGGCACCAGAAGCCCACCCCCGATGAAAAGCGTTTCAGCATGAGAGTATTGTCACGATGTTTACGACCCAGCCACGGGGAAAGATCTTTCAGGCATGGCACGTCCCGAATCGTCGCCTCCACGTGAGACTTCATAAAATCTTCAGCGGCAGAATCCGTGGGCTGAAAAAGCAGACTGTTTCGGGATTTATGCTCAATAAAATACCCGGCGACTCCCAGCAACATCTTTGTATAGCCAACACGGGCAGATTTAATCAGATTAACAGTGCGGATCTGATCATTCCCCATACTGTTCATGATGGCGATCTGGAACGGCAGCGTTTTCCATTCGCCGTCACCGTATGAGGATTCTTTCGGCAGATAATAATACTGGTCAGCCCATTCAACTGCCGTCATCGGTACAACCCTGACCAGAGGCTGCAGCGCAACCGAAACGGCGGCCACCATATTATTCAGTTGTTGCTCTGATATATTCATCCAGCAAATCCGGTAATTTATCCCCTGCCCGCGCACACTGATTTGCGCCCTTTGCAATAAGGGTTTTCAGATGGTCAATATGACGTGGCGTTAAATCCGGGAACTGTCGCTGCATGGATAACGGAATGGAATCAAGCGTACTGGACAATGCCATCGCCAGTTTGCTGAGGGCGAAAACGCAGAAGTCTGAATCGATGAGCTTACCTTCGGTTACCTGATTTTTAAGTTTTTGAGCTACAGCCTGTTCTTCTGTCAGTTCAGCTCTGGCCCGAAGCAGCCTTTCCTCCAGTTCTCCCCCGTCATCAGGTGTTCTCTGATTGTGTTGTCGCCGCTCGCGATCTATCTCCAGTACAGTTTTAACGTCATATAAAACTTCCCTCCCCCGACGTTCAACAGGAGGAACGCCCCATTTATCAAATGCCTGAACAGAGATACCGATGGAGGAGGCCATATCACTTTTATTCAATAAAAAGGCCATCTCCTCTCCATAAGTCATCGATAAAAAGCGAAACAACAACCATGTGTTTTTGCAAAACCATTTGATATCATTGACATTTTTCGCATTGACGACATCAAAACACATCGTAAGGTTGTTGTATTTATTTTATTTTCACCTTACTTATCAATTAGATATACCAAACAATTAAACAACAACCACCCCCTCAAAAAATCTCATAAATAGTGAAAACGCGCGAGGTCGCCGCCCCGTAACCGGTCGGATCGCCGGAAAGGACCCACGAAAATGATAATGATTATCATCTATATAAGGTTTATCACAACATGTGTGTACGCCATCAAACCACGAGAAATAATCAATTATGACGCAGGTATCGTATTAATTGATCTGCATCAAATTAACGTAAAAGCAACTTCAGATAATACAAATCAGCAACACTGAATATGGGGAAACATTATGTCATCAAAGAACAGAACCCGCAGAACAACAACCCGCAACATCCGATTTCCAAACCAGATGATTGAACAAATTAACATCGCTCTTGATCTGAAAGGTTCAGGAAACTTTTCAGCGTGGGTTATTGAAGCCTGCAGAAGAAGGCTGTCAACAGAGAGTTCGGGTATGAATTACATAATTAAGTAACATGGTGTTCACAGAACACGCAGTTACCGGACACATCAGTTTTCCATTCGCTCCCCGGCAGTACAGGCTTCCCCTCTGACGGGATAGCCTGAAAAAATAACACAGAAAATTATTTGTTATAATTAATATAACTTACTCAAAAAAAAGCGACGAGAAAATCAGCATCAACGAACAATAAGCGCCAATACGTGATAACAAATGGCAGCCATATTTATCTGCAGTATAAGCAATGGACAGGATAACCACACCAGAAACCGTCAGCATAAAATCCATTTGAACTTCCCCGGACAAAATCGACTCATCTAAAGATTTACAGCTCTTTTTATTATCAATATGTTAAAAGTAAAATAAACAGATGTTCAATAACACGAATACAAAAACGTGCTGAAATTCAATGAATCCATTTCTGTGTCATCAATTAATAGTGATAAACATCCGGTTTCTTCCACCATCGCACCGGACAGGCGACTATGAGGGGACAACGCCGCGCTCCGTTAACGCGGTAAACCCCGGTGTGTATCGTTTTTGATTATCCCCGCACACTCGCGCAGAGGAGTCTCCCTGTCGGGCTGCGGTCTCTGTTAATGCAGGAATACGGCGACAATACCGCGCATGGATAATAAGGTCGCTCAACACACTGGCTGTAATGCAGCGGATACCATGCGGCATTTAGCGGCATTCATCGTACACTCCACGGTTAGCTCTTCATTCGTGGCATTCACCTGAAAGGTCCGGGAGTGTAATTGCGTACATTTACCACTGAACGAACCTTCAACAAGAACACGACCACGCTGCAAAATACGGAACGGAATTGTTCCCTGAAAAGGTTCTACGGTTACCCGTAATTTCTTCATGTATCCTCCGGATAATAAAAAGCCAGCTTAGTGCACTGAGTGCGGATATATTCCTGCGCCCCTTCCAGCTGCTTCTGCATTGTCATCAGCCGTTCTCTGAGGATGAAATAATCCCGTTCAGCGGTGTCTGCCAGTTGGGGGCCGGTTGCATTATCCACGCGGGCGGTGCCGGTGGCTTCACGCACGGGACCTGGACAGGTGGCGTTGATACGCAGGCGCTTACGACCAGCGGCAACGTCAGCGCGAAGAGTTTCATTTTCAGCTTTCGCATCAGCTAACTCCTTCGTGTATTTTGCATCGAGCGCAGCAACATCACGCTGACGCATCTGCATGTCAGTAATTGCCGCGTTCGCCAGCTTCAGTTCTCTGACATTTTTGTCGCGCTGGGCTTTGTAGGTTATGGCGTTATCACGGTAATGATTCAGCCCCAGACTAAGCGCACCACAGGCCACCAGCAGGGCAATGATGACCACGCACAGTACGCGGTTCATTTCACCACCAGCGTATCTGACCGATGAAATAACCGGAGGCCATAATCACAAACACCAGCCAGATAAGAATGAACTTCCAGGTGGATAATTTTTCAGCCATCACTCGAATCTCCCGAATCAGTTTGCTAAAATCAAACACACTTTCTCCTTTGACTTTTCCGGAGTCAGGAAACACAAAACCCCGCTTGGTGCCAACAAACGGGGTTTTTACTTTTATTCACTTACGTTTCGCCACTTCGCAGGATTTCATGTTATCCGCCCGCGTGGCCATGCCTTATTTTTCAGCAAAATATTCTGCTTATCTGTCGATTCCCCAGCACGCCAGCGCGCTCTCCTGGTCACGACGGGATACCTGACCATAACAGTTATTTGAGCGGATACGGCAGTCTCTGCCACCGTCCTTAATCCACCAGCGAATCGCCTCACACGCTCCCCTGCGATCACCTGCATTAATTCGTTTGTAAAACGTCGACGGGAAACACTTACCGGGACCAATGTTGTACGGACAGAATGA
>ERZ825137.4061-NODE-4061-length-15022-cov-2.785662_pt1 | contig 15022 bp, 10 predicted proteins | sample MGYA00519873_ERZ825137 | MGnify/ENA primary metagenome ERZ825137 (study PRJEB31778, sample SAMEA3449190) | human gut metagenome | biome: human gut; feature: human-associated habitat; material: faeces | place: United Kingdom | collected 2010/2012 ...
CTTCGTTTTGATCTGTGCTTGACACGCGTACATATCCGTATTCGCTCATAAAATCATCCCCCTGTATATATTACAGAAAGACTTTGCCGTTTCAAATTGTAAACGCATTTTAATCCGCCGCTTTTTTGAAACATGTATTTTTAAAATGTAGTTGAAAGAACCGCGAAAGTAGTGTAAAATAAAAACACTAAACAAAACAAAAATAATAACACAACTAATAACAATCAAGACAAAAACGATGATAACCAAATAAAAGATGACACAAATACTACACTTCCACCAGAAATAATTGAATAAAAGCACAAAAAAAGTTCTAAAAACTAGAACTTTTTTTCATACTTATATTTCAAGTATAACAGTAATAATCATAGGAACAGAACCAGTTTCCTCATTAAAATAAGCACTAAGTCTTTCCCTAATCTTAACCTTTATACCAGTAAAATCAACCTTTCTACCATTTATACATTCCTCAATAACCTCCTTAGAAATAGCCTCAGTCTTATTAACTATATCTAAATTATCTTTAACATATATAAAACCTCTAGTAAGAATTTGCGGATCAGCAATTATCTTCTTAGTCTTTCTATCAATAGTAGCACTCACTATAACAATACCATTCTTAGAAAGCAATTCCCTATCCTTTAAAACCAAATTACCTATATCATCAGAACTATTACCATCAATTAATACCTCATCAGCAGTAATATGCTCAGGCTTAGAAACAAGTTTACCATTAACAAAATTAATAACATCACCATTAAGTTTAAGCAAAACCCTATCCTTATCAAGACCAGCCTGTTCTGCAACCGAAGCATTCATATATTGATAACGATATTCCCCTTTAATAGGAAAATAATACTTAGGATTCATAAGATTAATCATTTGCATCAAATCCTCACTAGAAGGATGATGAAGAACATGACTCTTAAATGGTAAAGTAACAACATTAACATCAAGCCTAGATAAATCATCCATTATCTTAGCAACTTTCTTCTCATTACCAGGATAAACAGGCTCCGCAATAAACACAGTATCCCCTTCTCTTAAAGTAATATATTTATCATATCTACTAATAATTTTCTCAAGAGAAGCAAAAGATTTTTCCTTATCATCAGAAGTAAGAATAACAACATCCTTATCATTAATATTAGATAAATCCCCAATCATAGAATCATCATAATGTAAATAATTACATTCTTTAGCATAATTAACTAATCTTTGTAGCTTTCTTCCCATTAAAACAAGTTTTCTCTTAGACTTAGCAACCTCATCAAAAATCTCTTGAATACGATAAACATGTTCAGGAAATATACTAATAATTATTCTATCCTCAGTCTGATTAAGTAAATCCCATACTTCCTTAGATATCCTATGTTTAGGACTAGTATGCCCCTCTCTATAAGCATAACTAGACTCTGCCATAAGACATAAAACACCTTGCTTACCAACATACGCTAGTTTTCCAATATCAGTCTTATATGCTCCCAACATAGTAGAATCAAATACAAAATCCGTAGCATAGACAATAGCACCATCATTAGTATATAACACAAAAGCTACTGTCTCAGGTATAGAATGCGTTACAGTAATAGGAAACATAGAAAATCCTGCAATATCAAGCTTAGAATGCGGTCTTATTTCTTTTAAATTTGTTGCTTCTATATTATATTTTTCCAGTTCCATTTTAAGAACCGTCATAGTAAACTTAGTTGCATACACAGGAACATCAGGCATTTCCTTCATAATATCAGGCATAGCACCAATATTACCATCATGGGCATGGCTTAAAAATATACCCCTTATCTTCTTCTTATTTGCAATTAAATAATCAAACTTAGGAATTATATAATCAACCCCAAGCATATTAGCATTTGGATACTTAAGTCCAGCATCAAACACAAATATATTTTCATCAACATTAACTACATACATATTTTTTCCATTTTCATTAAGGCCCCCAAGGGCAAAAATTTTTATTTTACTCATACTAACTCCTTTCTAAAATTTATTACATAGTAAGCAACAAACTAATTATACCACATTTTAGCAAAGAAAAAAAGACTTAATCTTTTTTATACCACTCATCCTTATTAATATTCTGAAAAAACTTTACAATTTGCTTAACACATAAATCCATCTGAGTATCCAAATCCTCCAAAGTCATAACCTTAAAATCAATATCAAGCTGCTTATAAAACTCACCATTTTTAGCCTTATCTATATCACAATTAGCATTAATTATATATTTCTTAATTAAATTCTTATCATACTTAGCATCACTAGTATTTACTATATTAGAAACACAGTCCAAACTCTTAAACTTCTTAACCAAACCATGCTCAAGCAAATACTTATCATAAACATAAAAATCTCTATGTTTCTCATACCTAATCTTCTCAATAGGCATAAGAACCTCCTCATCATGAAACTTAATCCCAATCAAATGAGTATCCTCATCATATATATAATAATTCTGAAAAACATAACTATTAAAATACCTATCTGTCAAAAGATGAATTAAATACCCAACCATAACAGGATTAACTAAATCCTTCTTATATTTAAGTAAAAACTTATAAGGATTAGCAGTCCCACTAACACCTTCTTCACCATTCTTAAAATGACTAGCTCTATGTCTCTTATCAATAGTTAAATCAGGAAGGACACTCCCAATCATAACCATATCATCATCAAGTCTCAAATACTTATTAACTTCATTAGCAATGTGCATATGCATCTTGTGAGTCGGCATCAACATCTTCCTCCTACCTACATATAGTTTAACAAAATAATAACAAAAAATCTATATTTATCAACCATTTTATGTTAAAATAAACCCCGTGGTGAGACAAAATGAAAATAATAAAACACGATACAGCAAAAGAAATAGAGTATTTCAATCTAGAAAAATTTGTAAACAACATAAAACTAGAACCAAAAATTCTTGAACACATGCAAGAAACCAACATAAACTTTGATAAATACTTCAAACAACTATCAAAATACAATGACGAATTCATGCTTTATTTTTGGATAAGCTTAGCCTATGATGAAATAAAAAACAGCAACTTCGTTGAAAGACATAACTTCAAAAACTTTGATCTAAGCATAAGTGATTTATTCTTCGATAAACTAAGCATAAGTCATAACAGAATACATAACATACACAAATTTGTCATGAAAAATGAAAATGAAACCGAAAAAATAGGAAAATATCGAAAAACAGATGTAAGAGTTAGTAACATAACCCAAGATACAGAAGAAATATTTTGGTATGGAGCAAAACCAGAAGATATAAAAAAATTTATGGATAGCTTTATCAAAATATATAAAACAAACAACATATCAATTATTGATTCCAATCCTTTTCTAAAAAGTGCTCTTATCCATCTATTATTTATAAAAATTCACCCATATTATGACGGAAACGGTAGATCAGCCAGAATAATTCATAACATAAAGTTTACAGAAACACTAAACAGATTATATAACATGAATCTAAAAATATGCCCCGTAAACTTATCAGAAAGCATTAACATAAATCTAATAAGTTATATGAAATCTTTCGATAATATTTACTTCGATTTAAAACATGACAACAACGATGCAATAAATTATTGGTTTGATTTCATTCTAAATATGTATGACGAACAATTATATAATAAAAAAAACATGATTAATAACATAGATGAAATAATGGAAAGAATCATAACCATAAAAGAAAAAATAAATCTAAACGACATAAAACTACCAAAAAACAGCAGAATCAGAAAATAAAACAACATTTTAACGCAAACGAAATGCAATTTTAATCAAAAAATTTACTAAAAATTTGTTTTGCTATATACTTATTGTACAGCTTTTGGAGGCGAAAAATATGATAAACTTTATAGTATATGAAAAACAAATAGAATTTAATGACAAATATGAAATTGCAATCTTAAACTTTCTAGGTGGAAGAAAAGAAAAATTCAAAATACTAAAATATAGTAAACAAAAAAAAGAAGATTATAGTAGAAATATATATATATTAAACTCAAATGACAACAAAGAACTATTTAACCTAGCAACAGAAATAAGAGAAAGTGGTGATTGGACTAGTCAAATAATTCTAGTGGGATTCTTTAAAAATACAAACAAAGAATTCTACAATAACAAATTATTAATCCTAGACTACATAGAAGACAATGAACAACTAATTAGCAACCTAAAAAAATCCTTATTTTTAGCCTATAATATATTAAACTGTGATTCATCACTAAACTTTTCCTTAAATGGTGAAATATATAGAATTCCCTACTCTAATATTCTTTACATAGAAAAAGGAAATAACCAAAATTATTGTGTAATTCACACAGAAGAAGGAGATTATACAATCAAAAATACTATAAATCATCTAGAAGAAATACTAGATTCCACCATTTTCATGAAAACACATCGTAGTTGTATCATTAACCTATCAAAAGTAAGATACTATAACTGCAGTAATAACACTGTAAGTTTTGATAACACTCAAGTAGACATGATAGCAAGAGAAAAAAGACAAGTATTAAAAATTAGACTAATAGATGAAAAAATAATAAATTAAGACTCCTAAATAGAAGTCTATATTAATTTATCAACATCAGGCATATCAACCCCATGTTTTCTTATATACAAATAATGTTTATTCAGTTGATTATTACAATAATCCTGAATATTTTTTTTGTCCTCTTTAGAAATCTTCAAATACTTAATAGCATTCAAAACCAAATGATACCTATCAATCTCATTTTGGACTCTCATATCAAAAGGTGTCGTAATAGTACCTTCCTCTTTATAACCATGAACATGCATATTTTTATTCTTTCTCTTATAACAAAGCATATGAATCAAATTAGGATAACCATGAAAAGCAAAAATAATAGGTTTATTTTTAGTAAACAACTTATCATAACAATCATCACTAAGACCATGAGGATGCTCTAAATTAGACTGAAGACGCATCAAATCAATAACATTAATAACCCTAGTCTTAATATTTAAAAACTTATCAATAATCTTCTTAGCAGCCACAACCTCATTAGTAGGAGTATCACCACTAGATACCAAAACCAAATCCGGATCATCACACTTATCACTTATAAAAGATAACTCACCAATTCCCTTTTTACAATGAACAGTTGCCTCATCCATAGATAACCACTGAAACCTAGGATGCTTAGAAGCAACAATAACATTAATATAATCCTTAGTTTTAATACAATGATCAAAAGTAGATAACAAAGTATTAGCATCTATAGGTAAATAAATCCTAGAAATAGAAGCCTTTTTAGTAGCCACATGATTCAAAAAACCAGGATCCTGATGAGTATAACCATTATGATCTTGTTGCCAAATATGAGAAGTAAGAACAAAATTAAGCGAAGAAATTGGTGCCCTCCAAGTTAAATCTTTAGTAATTTTTAACCATTTAGCATGTTGACTAACCATAGAATCAACTATCCTTATAAAAGCCTCATAAGAATGCATAAAACCATGCCTACCAGTAAGCAAATAACCCTCAAGCATACCCTCACAAACATGTTCTGATAAAATAGAATCAATAACCGAACCATTCTTACTTAAAAATTCATCATTCAAAACATGACGACCATTCCATTTCCTATCAGTTACCTCAAAAACATGAACAAGTTTATTAGATAAAGCCTCATCCGGTCCAAATACCTTAAACTTATTAGAATTAAGTTTAATAAGATCCCTAACATAACCACCTAAAACTGTCATATCACTATCAACAGTCTTACCAGGTTTAACAGAAATAGCATAATCACGAAAATTAGGACAATTTAACTCTTCCAAAAGAAGTCCACCATTAGCATGCTTATTAACACTCATTCTCTTTTCATATCTAGGTAAAATATCCCTAATTTCTTCATTAAGCCTACCACTATTATCAAAAAGTTTATCAGGTTTGTAAGAACGCAACCACTTTTCCAAAATCTTTAAATCATCTAAAGAATCAATAGTAATAGGAACCTGATGAGAACGAAAAGACCCTTCAATTTCCTTACCCTTTATCTTTTTAGGACACCCCCATCCCTTAGGACTCCTAAGTATTATCATTGGAAAATTCTTCATAGTTCCAAGTTTAACTTTATTAATATCTCTCAAAACCTTTTCCAAAGTATAAGACATTTTCTCATGCATTTTTCTAGGATCATCGCCAGAAACAATATAAGGCTTATAACCATATCCCGTAAACAAACTAATAAGTGCCTTATCACTCATTCTTCCCATAACAGTAGGATTAGAAATCTTATAACCATTAAGATGCAAAATAGGAAGAACCATACCATCTACCTTAGGATTAATAAGCTTATTAATACTCCAAGAAGCTGAAAGAGGACCAGTCTCAGCCTCACCATCACCAATAACACAAGAAACAATCAAATCCTTATTATCAAGACAAGCCCCATAGGCATGAGAAAGACTATAACCAAGTTCCCCACCTTCATTAATAGAACCAGGAACATCTGGCGCAACATGAGAAGAAACACCACCAGGAAAACTAAACCTTCGACAAAGTTTAGTAAGCCCTTCCTCATCTAAAGTAACCTCAGGATAAACCTTAGAATAAACCTCCTCAAGATAAGAATTAGCAATCATAGCCTCTCCACCATGTCCAGGCCCAGAAATATACATCATATTAAGATCATACTTTTTAATAATTCTATTAAGATGAACATAAATAAAATTTTGACCAGGCGCAGTACCCCAATGCCCAACAATCTTAGGTTTAACATCATCCATAGTAAGACTACGTTTAAGTAACACATTATCCCATAAATAAAGTTGACAAATAGACAAATAATTAGTAGCCATCCAATAATAATTTAAATTCTTAAGTTCCTTTTCAGTTAACACACTAACCATCTTATCCCTCCTATTATAATAATTATATCTTATATTAAAATAATTAACAATACAATTCATGTAACCAAATAACAAAAAAAAGAAGTATTTTACAAAATAAACAAACATACTTCAATTTTTATATAAACTTTACATATCTAAAATTGTAGAAATATAAAACAAAAACTACTCTAAATTAAACTTTTGTTTATCATAATTATAATTATGAATAATCTCATCTTCACTAAGAGCCTTATTATAAACCCTTATTGAATATATTTTTCCCTTAAAGTAATAAGAATTACCTCCAATATATAATCCACTACTATACATTTTAGGAATAAACGATACATCAATACTATTATCAAGTTGAGCACCATTATACAATTTATAATTAGTACCATTTAAAACAGCAGTTAACTTATATTTAGTATTATTAACAACTTTAGAAGATGATGATAACTGACTAACAGTACTTCCATTAGCTATATCTAAAGTAAAATAATTGTATTTGCCCTTCCAAATAGTCATATATTGCTGAACAGCTGTACCAGTATTAACAGTATTAAAAATTGGTTGATAAACATCATCCTTCTCTGATTCAACAATTATCTCAAGAGTATACTTATTATTAGAAATTCCATACGAAGCACTTGTCTTATAAGCGTAATCATTACTACCATCAAAATACAAATATTTATCATACCAAGTTGGGCCACTAAGAGTAGCAGTATTACCATTACCACTTAAATCTTTCCAAGTTGTAGCAGTATGTGTTCTTGTTGAACCATTATTAGCATATCCATCTAACCATAATACCAAATTATCTTGTGTATAACCATTATAAGTATTAACATAAGGATTTACTCTCTTACCATTATAATCTTCAGATTTAGTTTCATTAATAACTTTAGTCCAAGACTTATTATCACTAGAAACATAAGTAACATCATCAAAATAAGTTCTCATATCATTAGAATAATGCCAAACAGCAACCTCATCTAAATCATAACCATCCTCAAGATCTACAACAGCACACTGATTTCCAGTATAAGTTGAAGCATGTGAATAACCAATTGAACCACCAACATTGTCAATCATACCATCAGTCATATAAGAATAAGCAAAAGCAGTACCACCAGAACTCAAAGCATTTCCACTAGAATCATAAACACCAGCATTCTTACCTTTTGCAATATTTACTCCATCTTTTATTGCTTGTATTTCTGTCCAATTATTAATACTATTACTAGAATCATTATTAATACAATTTTTAATATATCTAACACCATTAAGTTGAGTATTTCTCTTCTTTGGTTTCACGTCAACATAACTAATTTTAGCATAACCATTACCAGAAGTAACACCAGATTCCATACTACCACCAATAAAGTACTTGCCACTATAATGAAGAGTATCGTTAGTATGAGTAACAGTAGTATTATTTTTAACACTATTAGAACCGGCAAAACCACTTATGTATGAAGAACCTCCTCCACCAGGCCACGTACCATTACAAAGTCCAGAAGCACCACTGCCTCCATAATAACCAGCACCACCTCCAGAACCACCTCCAGTATCAGCATTAGAAGCACTACTAGCACCACCATAGCCACCTTTTCCAAAGGAACCAACAGTACCTGTTGATTGAGCACATGAATCTTTTGTTGGAGCAGTACCACCAACTCTTTGTGTACCACGAACACCTATATTAGATTGATAAGTAACAAACAAAGGAGTAACACCAGAAAGCCCCCCACCATCACCATTTGTATACTGACCACCAGCAGGACCACCACCAGCACCAGCAACCATTATTCTAGAAATCAAAGATTTAGTATCATCCCAAGAACCACCAACTAATCTTACATCAGTAGCACCGCCTCCTGATGCTCCACAAACACCAGTTTTAGCAGGAAGGGCAATCCCACCACCATTAAATTCATAACCACTTGTCCTACAATTAGTATTTACATCCGACCCAGCTTTACCAACATAAAAATATAGTTTTTCTCCAGCCTCTAATTTTACATAACCACTAGTTTTAGCACCATATGAAACAATATTATCATTCTTACCACTAGAAGCACCACCAAGTTCTATATAATAATACCCATCTCTAGGAACAGTATATTCTTCTGGCTTCCCAGTATATGCAAAAGTCTTTGTATTAACACCATTATCCATACTTTCTGGCCTTTGAACAGCTTCTACTTTAAGTTTCAAAAATGCTTTATAATCCTCTAAATTTTCTATTTCCTTCTCCTTAGACTTATCAAGCCAAATTCTAAGCTTATAAAAGCATTTCCCTCTTATAAATAACATCACTATCAATCACATTCTTAACCTTATCAAGAGACATTGGGCCATATTCATCACCATTAATCTCTAATCCAACTTTAATATACTTAGTATCAAGAACCTTACCAGTATAAGAACTAGGTACATCATTAACAAGTTTTAAATCATACTTAGCTACAGAATCTCCAGTATTCTTAATATTAAAACTATAAACATCATCCTGAAGAAGTCCATCATCATCAGACATAACAGTTATCTTCTTACTAATATCATCATAATATTCAGTAAGTTTAAGTTCCACACTACCAGTCTTTATAACCTGTTCATTCTTATCATTAACATTACCCTTCAAAATAGCATAACTAGTTCCACCAATTAAAGACAACATAAAAACAAGAACTACTACTAAACTAGCAATATATTTTTTCTTATTACTATTAAATTTATCAATAAAATTTCTCATATACAAAACTCACTCTCCTAGTTTTACTATCTCTATTTTACTATAAAAACAAAAATATAACAACAAAAAAAGCAAGTAAAACTACTCACTCTTAACAAGCTTAGTTAAAGCCTCTCTAGCAGCCTCTTGCTCCGCCTCTTTCTTAGAATGACCTACTCCCACTCCATACACAATATCATCAATCACAACAGACATTTCAAACTTTCTATCATGAGCAGGTCCACTCTCAGAGACCAAATTATATTCCAAAGACTTTTGAATATCTTGAACAACTTCTTGAAGCTTAGACTTATAATCACTAAAAAATAATTTATTAGGATTCTCTATATAAGGTACAATTATCTTCAAAGCAACATCACGTACCTTTTCAAACCCCTGATCCAAATATATTGCAGCCATAAAAGCCTCAAAAACATCAGCAAGAATAGCTTTCTTATAACTACCACCACTTTGAGCCTCACCATTACCAACTTTTATATAATCACTAAAATTCAAATCACTTGCATATTCATAAAGAGCATTCTCACAAACATAACTAGCCCTTTCCTTAGTCATAACTCCTTCTGGATAATCCTTTTCTCTATACAAATAATCAGACACCACTAAATCAACAATAGCATCTCCTAAAAATTCCAAAGTCTCATAAGATTTTAAATTATGTTCATACGCATAAGAAGTATGAACAAAAGCCTGCTCATAAACACTTATATCATTAGGAACTATATCAAACTTATTAAATAATTCATTCATACAAATCACCTATTTAAATATATCACATTTTAATTTTTTTTAACACAACTAATTGCTAAAAAATAAAAATAATAGTAAAATGTTAATGGTGGTATAAATTGAAAAAAATATTATTATTTATAATAAATACATATCAAAAAATTCCTGGACCATGGCACAACATGTGTAGACATTACCCAACATGCTCAAACTACACCAAAGAAGCAATACAAAAACATGGTTCATACAAAGGATCTATTTTAGGAATAAAAAGAATAATAAAATGTAATCCACTAGGAACAAAAGGTTACGACCCAGTACCACAGAAAATGGAGGAATAAAAAGTGAAAAAAACAATAGTAATATTATTTACATTAGTAATTATAACAACTTGCTTAACAGGCTGCTTCAAAAAAGATAAAATGGAAGACATAAACATAGCAACAACTGTATATCCCATAGAATACGTTACAAAAAGACTATATGGAAATAACTCGGCAATAAAAAGCATCTATCCACGTGATTCCATATCAGACACATATAAAATAACAAATAAACAATTAAAAGACTACAGCGAATATGACCTATTCATATATAATGGTGAATCAAAAGAAAGAGAATATGCAACCACAATGCTAAATGATAATAAAAACTTAAAAATAATTGATGCAGCATACGGAATAGATGCAACATTCAAAACATCAGACGTTTGGCTTAACCCATCAAATATCTTAATGCTAGGACAAAATATAAAAAATGAACTAAGTGAATACATATCAAATCCCTATCTAGTTGAAGAATTAAACAATCAATATACACAATTAAAAGTTGATATAACTGAACTAGAAACAGAAATAAAAAAATCTGCAGATAACTCAGTAAATAACCAAATAGTAGTAGCAGACGAATCATTAAACTTTCTAAAAAAATATGGATTTGAAATCATAAACCTAACTAAAAATGGCAAAGACAAAGAAAGCAATATCGAAAAAGCCAGAGAATTATTTCAATCAGGAAAACTAAATTATATATTTACTATAGATCATAGCAAATCATATGACATCGTAGAAACCCTAAAAAATGCCTATAACGTAGAAACATTAACATTCAGGGCACTTGATACCATAACAGAAAAAGATGAAAAAAATAATGACGATTACCTATCAATAATGCATAGTAATATTGATTTATTAAAACAAGAAGCCTATAAATAAACTAAGTAGACAACTAAAAAGTCTACTTTTTTCATACAATAAAAAGAGGATTATAGTAGCTCAACATCCTCTTCTTCATCACCAAGAACCTCAACTAAATCAGGTTCAATATCTTTACCCTTCTTCGGAGTAACAACTGATAAACTAACATTTTCAGGTATCAAAACATCAATATCATGTTTTTCAATCTCATAATTAGAATCATCTATTTCCTCATATTCTGTATTATTATCACTTTCTACCTCATCACTATCATCAGGAATTCCTTCATCTAAAACACTTTCAATAGTTATAACCTCATCACTATCAAAATCATCAATAGGTTTAACAACCTCAGGAACATCATCAGAAACTATCTCAATCATATCATCAGAATTATTAACATTCTCATTTTCTATATCTTTATCACTTTCTATATCATCATCACCATCAGAAGAATCTTTCAAAGAATCATCATTAACAACATTATCATCAATAGAAACAACCTCTATCAAAGAAGAAGAACCATCCTCATTATCATTACCCTCTATCTTAATAACAGGTATTTCCTTATCCTCAAGTATATTAACCTCTGAAACAGGTAAATCATCATCTACTTCATTAATATCAACCTTAACAATATCAGAGACATATTCCGTTTCAGAAGCAACATTACGATTATCATCCTCTATAGTATCTTTGTCATCACTAACTTTATCATCATTTTTTTCTTCTAAAACATTATTATCATTTATTTTTTCATCTATATCATTAACTTCATCATCCTTAAAAGAAGAATCAACCTTAGAAACATCTCCATCACTATCTAAACTATCTCCTTTATCCATTGAAGAAATCTCATTTTTTATAACTGAATCAAGTAACTTATCAGAATCAACCTTATGTTCCTTTTTCATTAACAAAGCACATATAATTAAAAATACAATTCCTACAACAATTAACACAATACCTGCTAATAAAAGAGAACCAAAATTCTTCGAAGCCACTGTTATAGCCAAATTCTCAAATATTCCATTCTTATTTATAAACATACTTAATAATCTCACCTCCAAAAAGCTTGATATTATTAAAACAAATCCATCTATCATACTAACTATACCAATCCATTTAAAAGCCCTTAACTTACTCCATAAACAAATAGCAATAAGTGTATAAAAGCTCAGTACAAACACTCCAAAAACTATAAGCATATAATCAGATGAAACAAAATCATTCACCAATCTAAGATTATAAATATCAACCCCATAACCCTGTAAATCCCCAACACTAGGAACAGAATCATCAAGTTTCATCTCAGTACTAGAAACATATTCCTTAAGCTTTTTAACTTGAATATCACTTAAATCATCACCAGTAGTACTCTTATACTCATTATTAAAAATATTAACTATTTCATCATTATCAAGACTTGGAGCACCTTTATTATACAAAACATACCTAGTATAATCATAAGCATATCTCGAAATAACTCTACTTATATTATTACTCTCAAGAGTCTTTACAGTAACAGAAGCAGGTATATCAAACTTCTTCAAATCACTAACAATTCCCTGTTTTAAACTATTCCTTTCACCATTATTACTAGGACTAGTAAAAACATTAGTATCTATTACATAATTATAAATACTCTCTTCAGTCAACATAGTCTTAGCAATAAGAACGTACATAACAAATAATAAAAAGCAAGCAAACACACATGAAAGTATCACAGCAAAAACCTTGCCCAATAACTTAACTGCTCTCATATTAGCCTCCCCTATGATACTTTAATTCTAACACACTTTAAATAGTTTGTACACAAAATTCTATCTATATTTGTAAACTTTTGACCAAAATAAATCAAAAAAAAATAGAATATTGCTAAAACAATATCTATTAATTTAATCAACTAATTATTACTATCATCACTAGTCTTAACAGTCTTAACATCTGAAGAAGTACTACTATTATTATTTTGAGAAGTTTTTTCAGGAATCTTAATACTTACAGAAAATTTCTTCTTACTATAATCAATAGTATCTTCACCATTATCATCTTTCATTAAATCATAAAAATTAAGTCTAAGTTTAGAATCCTTTATAGGTTGTTCAAACATCATAGATCCTATCTTAATACCCCCAATAACTAACTCTCCAGAATACAAAGCATCATTAGCATTAATAGAAGTAAACATAACATCCTTTTCCTCATTAACACTATTAGACATAGTCCAATTAACATAACTATAAGGAATCTTATCACCAGTATTATTCTTAATATATACAGTAACTATAACAAACTCATATCCTTCCTTAGGAGTCTTATAATAATTTCCCTTAGAAGTCCTAACCTTCATTACCTTATAATCAACACCATCATAAGTTATTAAGTCCCCCATACTAAATATCTTATCAGTAGTAGCCTTCTCTCCAATAACAACCTCAGAATCATTATTATCCCTATCCTTATAAGCATCAACCCCAAAATAAGAACAAGTACCAACAACAACTAACGATAAAACAATAATAAGTAATACCTTAAAACTAAACTTATTATTCGAAAACCTAATAGAACGTAAACATAACAAACATTTCTTTATACCATTATAAAACCAAGAAAACAAAACACCAACTCTATCAAGTCTTATAAATTTAACAAATCTAACAACAAAATTTTTAACACCAGAACAAATTCTCTTACAAAAAGATAAAATATTATCTAAAACAAACTTCCCCCTCTTAACAAATAAACCCTTATTAAAAACACTAACCTTTTTCTTACTCTTATTAAAACTAAACTTATTCTTAAAACTACATAAAATCTTTCTAAAATCTATCTTAAATAATTTAAACTTAGAAAAATTTGCCTTAGGAAACTTAATCTTAGGTAAACCTACCTTAGAAAGCTTTTTCTCTTTTACATCAAACTTCTTATTACCAAATATCTTATCTTTCTTATTAACTACCTTATCTTTTGAATCAAACTTATCTACTTTACCTACTTTTTTCTTATCATCAAAAGAAATATTACTCTTATCAACAACATTTACTTTCTTTACATTATTAACAACAGAATTACTTTTCTTATGAGGAGTAGTACTAGAATTCTTAATTATTTTAGCCTTACTTACATCACAACCACAATATTTACATATCTTAGCTTTATTAACAACATGTCTTTTACACTTTCTACATACCTTCATTTACATCACTCCCCTAACAATATTTTCAAATTAACTAGCAAGATTATAACATAAAACCCAACTCTTGTCAGCACTTATTTTAAAAATTAACTAAAAAAAGTCTACTTAATATTATGAACAATTTTAAGAAAAAATACAAGATAAAAAAACAAACTTTACGTAAAATAGTAAAATTTGTTAATAAACATAAACTCTTGTCCCTACTGGAGCCTTATCATAAATAGTTTGAGCTACCCAATA
>ERZ825137.4074-NODE-4074-length-14992-cov-18.451095_pt1 | contig 14992 bp, 7 predicted proteins | sample MGYA00519873_ERZ825137 | MGnify/ENA primary metagenome ERZ825137 (study PRJEB31778, sample SAMEA3449190) | human gut metagenome | biome: human gut; feature: human-associated habitat; material: faeces | place: United Kingdom | collected 2010/2012 ...
CACTGAAGAAAACTTTGGAAGAAGCTGGAGCTGAAGTTGAGCTTAAATAATATTAGCCTGAGTATCAGGTAATACGGTTAGGAATCCTCTGGTAGAGGATTCTTAACCTTTTTGTGTCTATATTATTATTAAGTTCTACAAAATATTAACAAATGTCTTCAAATACTGAAAATCAAAGAGTTAATTTTGCTTCCATCAAGAATCCGATGAAGTATCCGGATTTCTTGGAAGTGCAATTGAAGTCATTCCAAGACTTTTTACAGTTGGATACCCCGCCCGAAAAGCGTAAGAATGACGGGCTGTATAAGGTATTCGCTGAAAACTTCCCTATTGCTGACACTCGTAATAACTTTGTCCTTGAATTCTTGGACTATTACATTGATCCGCCTCACTATTCAATAGACGAGTGTTTGGAGCGCGGGCTCACATACAGCGTGCCTTTGAAAGCAAAACTGAAGTTGTATTGTACTGATCCTGATCATGAAGATTTCGATACGGTTATTCAGGATGTTTATCTGGGTCCTATTCCGTATATGACTCCGAAAGGAACTTTTGTTATTAATGGTGCTGAGCGTGTAGTTGTTTCTCAGTTGCACCGTTCTCCGGGCGTGTTCTTTGGTCAGAGCGTGCATGCTAACGGTACTAAATTGTACTCTGCCCGTATTATTCCATTCAAAGGTTCATGGATCGAATTCGCTACAGATATTAACAATGTAATGTATGCGTATATCGACCGTAAAAAGAAATTGCCTGTTACTACTCTGTTAAGAGCTGTAGGTTTTGAAAATGATAAAGATATCCTCGAAATCTTCAATTTGGCTGAAGACGTTAAGGTTAATAAGACTAACTTGAAGAAAGTCGTAGGAAGAAAACTCGCTGCTCGTGTTTTAAAAACATGGACAGAAGATTTCGTAGATGAAGACACAGGTGAAGTTGTTTCTATTGAACGTAATGAGGTTATTATCGACCGTGAAACTGTGATTGAAGAGGATCATATCGATGAAATTATAGACTCAGGCGTTCAGAATATCCTTGTTCACAAGGAAGAAGCGAATTCATCCGACTACTCTATTATATTTAATACCCTTCAGAAAGACCCGAGCAACTCTGAAAAAGAGGCTGTACTTTACATTTACCGTCAGTTGCGTAATGCAGATCCGGCTGATGATGCCAGTGCTCGTGAGGTTATCAATAACCTGTTCTTCTCTGAAAAAAGATATGACCTTGGCGAGGTAGGACGTTACAGAATCAACAAAAAGTTGGGACTGACTACGGACATGGATGTGAAGGTATTGACAAAACAAGATATTATTGAAATCATTAAGTATCTGATTGAGCTGATTAACTCTAAAGCGGATGTTGATGATATTGACCACTTGAGTAACCGTCGTGTACGTACTGTAGGAGAACAGTTGTCCAATCAATTTGCGATTGGTCTGGCACGTATGTCTCGTACCATCCGTGAGCGTATGAATGTGCGTGACAATGAAGTGTTTACTCCGATTGATTTGATTAATGCGAAGACTATTTCTTCTGTTATCAATTCATTCTTCGGTACAAATGCATTGTCACAATTCATGGACCAAACCAATCCGTTGGCTGAAATTACTCACAAACGTCGTTTGTCTGCGTTAGGTCCCGGTGGTTTGTCGCGTGAACGTGCCGGTTTCGAGGTGCGTGACGTACACTATACTCACTATGGTCGTTTGTGTCCGATTGAAACCCCTGAAGGTCCTAATATCGGTTTGATTTCTTCTTTGTGCGTTTATGCTAAAATTAATGAACTTGGTTTCATTTCTACTCCTTATCGTAAGGTAGCTGATAGTAAGGTGGATATTTCTGATGAAGGAATTGAATACTTGACTGCAGAAGAAGAAGAAGATAAGATTATTGCTCAGGGTAATGCACCTTTGGATGATGAAGGTAAGTTTGTTCGTGACAAGGTTAAGGCTCGTCGCGATGCCGATTATCCGGTTGTTACTCCTGATCAGGTAGAGTTGATGGATGTATCTCCTCAACAGATTGCTTCTATTGCGGCATCTTTGATTCCGTTCTTGGAACATGATGATGCTAACCGTGCATTGATGGGTTCTAACATGATGCGCCAGGCAGTTCCTTTGTTGCGTACAGAGGCTCCTATTGTAGGTACAGGTATCGAAAAGCAATTGGTTGAAGATTCTCGTACTCAGATTGCTGCTGAAGGTGACGGGGTGATTGAATATGTAGATGCAACCACTATCCGGATTTTGTATGACAGAACGGAAGATGAGGAATTTGTCAGCTTCGAACCTGCTTTGAAAGAATATAGAATTCCTAAATTCCGTAAGACTAACCAAAGCATGACTATTGACCTTCGTCCTATTTGTGATAAGGGTCAGCGTGTAAAGAAAGGTGATATTCTGACGGAAGGTTATTCAACACAAGGTGGTGAATTGGCATTGGGTAAGAACCTGTTGGTTGCTTATATGCCTTGGAAAGGATATAACTATGAGGATGCTATTGTATTGAATGAACGCGTTGTACGTGAAGACTTATTGACTTCTGTACACGTGGATGAATATATATTGGAAGTGCGCGAAACGAAGCGCGGTATGGAAGAATTGACTTCTGATATTCCTAACGTGAGTGAAGAAGCAACTAAGGATTTGGATGAGAACGGTATTGTACGTGTCGGTGCTCGTATTGAACCGGGTGATATTTTGATTGGTAAGATTACTCCGAAAGGTGAATCAGATCCTTCTCCTGAAGAAAAATTGCTTCGCGCTATCTTTGGTGACAAAGCCGGTGATGTAAAGGATGCTTCATTGAAAGCTTCTCCTTCATTGCGTGGTGTCGTTATTGACAAGAAGTTGTTCTCTCGCGTTGTGAAAACCAGAAGTGAAAAGAATGCCGACAAAGCTATTTTGCCGAAATTGAATGATGAATTTGAAGAAAAGGCAGCTAAGCTGAAGGATATCTTAATTGATAAATTGTTGGTATTAACTAATGGTAAAGTCTCTCAGGGTGTAAAAGATTACTTGGGAACCGAAGTTATCGCTAAGGGCGCTAAGTTTACAAAACGCGATCTTGAGTCATTGGATTATACAGTGATTCAGTTGAGCAAGTGGACAGCGGATGCTCACAAGAACGATATGATTCGTGACTTGGTAATGAACTACCTGAAGAAGTATAAAGAACTGGATGCCGAACTGAAACGTAAGAAGTTTGCAATCACAATAGGTGATGAATTGCCTTCAGGTATTATTCAGATGGCTAAAGTTTATATTGCTAAGAAACGTAAGATTGGTGTGGGTGATAAGATGGCAGGTCGTCACGGTAATAAGGGTATTGTATCTCGTGTTGTCCGTCAGGAGGATATGCCGTTCTTGGCTGATGGTACTCCGGTAGATATCGTATTGAATCCGTTGGGTGTGCCTTCTCGTATGAACATCGGTCAGATTTTTGAAGCTGTATTAGGTCGTGCCGGAAAAGAATTGGGCGTGAAATTTGCTACTCCTATTTTCGATGGTGCATCTATGGATGACTTAAATGAATGGACGGATAAAGCCGGATTGCCTCGTTACTGTAAGACGTATCTTTGTGATGGTGGTACCGGTGAACGCTTTGACCAACCGGCAACGGTAGGTGTGACCTATATGTTGAAGTTAGGCCACATGGTTGAAGACAAGATGCACGCACGTTCTATCGGTCCGTACTCTCTTATTACTCAGCAACCGCTTGGTGGTAAGGCTCAGTTCGGTGGTCAGCGTTTCGGAGAAATGGAAGTTTGGGCGCTCGAAGCATTCGGCGCAGCGCATATCTTGCAGGAAATCCTGACTATTAAGTCTGATGACGTTGTTGGACGTTCTAAGGCTTACGAGGCTATTGTAAAAGGTGAACCGATGCCTACTCCGGGCATTCCTGAATCTCTGAATGTATTGTTACATGAATTGAGAGGATTGGGATTGAGTATCAACCTTGAATAATAAAAATATAACTCTTTACAATATAAACAAGAAAGTATGGCTTTTAGAAAAGAAACGAAGATAAAGAGTAATTTCTCGAAAATCTCAATTGGTTTGGCTTCACCTGAAGAAATCCTTGAGAATTCGAGTGGTGAGGTGTTGAAGCCCGAAACTATCAACTACCGTACCTACAAACCCGAACGTGACGGTTTGTTCTGCGAACGCATCTTCGGTCCGGTAAAAGACTATGAATGTCATTGCGGTAAGTACAAACGTATTCGTTATAAAGGAATCGTTTGTGACCGTTGCGGTGTTGAAGTGACAGAAAAGAAAGTTCGTCGTGAACGTATGGGGCATATCCAGCTGGTAGTGCCTGTGGCACACATTTGGTATTTCCGTTCATTGCCGAACAAAATCGGTTACTTGTTGGGATTGCCTACCAAGAAACTTGATTCTATTATTTACTATGAACGTTATGTCGTAATTCAGCCGGGTGCTGCCGCTGAAGAAGGCGTAAATGAATATGATTTGCTTTCGGAAGAGGAATATCTGGATTTGCTGGAAAAACTTCCGAGAGAAAATCAGTATCTGGAAGATACAGACCCTAACAAGTTTATTGCTAAGATGGGAGCTGAAGCCATCTATGATTTGTTGGCTAAACTTGACTTGGATGCACTTTCTTATGAATTGCGTCACAAGGCAAGCAACGACTCTTCACAACAGCGCAAGAATGAAGCATTGAAACGCTTGCAGGTCGTTGAATCGTTCCGTGCATCTCGCGGACGCAATAAACCTGAATGGATGATTGTACGTATTGTTCCGGTGATTCCGCCCGAACTTCGTCCGTTGGTTCCGTTGGATGGTGGTCGTTTTGCAACTTCTGACTTGAATGATTTGTATCGTCGTGTGATTATTCGTAACAACCGTCTGAAGAGACTGATTGAAATCAAGGCTCCTGAAGTAATCTTACGCAACGAAAAACGTATGTTGCAGGAAGCTGTCGATTCATTGTTCGATAACTCACGTAAGTCAAGTGCTGTAAAAACAGATGCAAACCGTCCGTTGAAATCACTGTCTGATAGTTTGAAAGGTAAGCAAGGACGTTTCCGTCAGAACCTGTTGGGTAAGCGTGTTGACTACTCAGCCCGTTCGGTAATTGTCGTTGGTCCTGAATTGAAAATGGGAGAATGCGGTATTCCTAAATTGATGGCTGCCGAACTTTACAAGCCGTTTATTATCCGTAAATTGATAGAACGCGGTATTGTGAAGACTGTTAAGTCTGCCAAGAAGATAGTAGACCGCAAAGAACCTGTTATTTGGGATATCTTGGAGCATGTCATGAAAGGACATCCGGTATTACTCAACCGTGCGCCGACATTGCACCGTTTGGGTATTCAGGCATTCCAACCCCATATGATTGAAGGTAAGGCTATCCAATTACACCCATTGGCATGTACTGCGTTCAATGCCGACTTTGACGGTGACCAAATGGCTGTTCACTTGCCTTTGAGTAATGAGGCTATATTGGAAGCTCAGATGTTGATGCTTCAGGCACATAATATTTTGAATCCGGCTAATGGCGCACCTATTACTGTACCCGCACAGGATATGGTACTTGGTTTGTATTATATTACAAAACTGAGAAAAGGTGCGAAGGGTGAGGGACTGACATTCTATGGACCGGAAGAAGCTTTGATTGCTTATAATGAAGGAAAGGTAGATATTCATGCTATCATCAATGTTGTTGTAAAAGACCTGGATAAGGATGGCAACATTGTAGATGTGATGATGAAAGAAACTTCTGTAGGTCGTGTGATTGTAAATGAAATCGTTCCGGCTGAAGTAGGTTATCTGAATACCATTATTTCTAAAAAGTCTTTGCGCGACATCATTAGTGATGTTATTAAGGCTGTGGGTGTTGCTCGTGCTTGTGAATTCTTGGACGGTATTAAGAACTTAGGTTACCACATGGCGTTCAAGGGTGGTTTGTCATTCAACTTGGGTGATATTATTATTCCGAAGGAAAAAGAAGAACTGGTAAAACGCGGTAACGAAGAAGTTGAGCAAATCATGATGAACTATAATATGGGTTTCATCACTGATAATGAACGTTACAACCAGGTTATTGATACATGGACTCATGTCAACAGCGATTTGTCTGACATCCTTTATAAGACTATTAAAAATGATGACCAAGGTTTCAACTCAGTATTTATGATGCTTGATTCCGGTGCTCGTGGTTCTAAGGAACAGATTCGTCAGTTGTCAGGTATGCGTGGTTTGATGGCTAAGCCGCAAAAGGCCGGTGCTGAAGGTGCTCAGATTATTGAAAACCCGATTCTTTCAAACTTTAAGGAAGGTTTGTCGGTATTGGAGTACTTTATCTCTACCCACGGTGCTCGTAAAGGTTTGGCGGATACTGCTTTGAAGACTGCCGATGCCGGATACTTGACTCGTCGTCTTGTAGACGTATCGCATGATGTGATTATTAATGAAGAAGACTGTGGAACACTGCGCGGTTTGGTTTGTACTGCTTTGAAAAATAACGATGAAGTTATTGCCACTCTGTATGAACGTATCCTCGGACGTGTTTCAGTACATGATATTATTCATCCTACCACCGGTAAGTTGATTGTTGCCGGAGGTGAAGAAATTACTGAGGATATCGCACAGGAAATTGAAGATTCTCCGATTGAAAGTGTAGAAATCCGTTCTGTATTGACTTGCGAATCGAAGAAAGGCGTATGTGCCAAGTGTTACGGACGTAACCTTGCTTCCAGCCGTATGGTTCAAAAGGGAGAAGCTGTCGGTGTCATTGCTGCACAGTCTATCGGTGAGCCGGGTACTCAGTTGACGTTGCGTACTTTCCATGCCGGTGGTATTGCCGGTAACATGGCTGCCAATGCAAGTATTGTTGCCAAAAACAATGCTCGTCTGGAATTTGAGGAACTTCGTACTGTTGATACAGTAGATGAAACTACCGGTGAAGCTGTGAAAGTGGTAGTAGGTCGTTTGGCCGAGGTTCGCTTTATTGATGTAAATACCGGTATCATTTTATCAACTCATAATGTTCCTTACGGTTCTAAATTGTATGCTGCTGACGGTGATGTGGTTGAGAAGGGTAAACTGATTGCTAAATGGGACCCGTTCAACGCTGTTATTATTACTGAAGCAACCGGTAAGATTGAGTTCGAGAGTATGGTTGAGAACGTAACTTATAAGGTAGAATCGGATGAAGCTACCGGTTTGCGTGAAATCATCATTATCGAATCTAAGGATAAGACAAAAGTTCCTTCTGCTCATATTACGACAGAAGATGGTAACTTGATACGTACTTATAACTTCCCTGTGGGTGGACACGTTGTTATTGAAAACAATCAATCGGTAAAGGCCGGTGACATCCTTGTGAAGATTCCGCGCGCTGTTGGTAAAGCTGGTGATATCACCGGTGGTTTGCCTCGTGTTACAGAATTGTTTGAGGCACGTAACCCGTCCAACCCTGCTGTGGTTTCTGAAATCGATGGTGAAGTTACCATGGGTAAGATTAAACGTGGTAACCGTGAGATCATTGTAACATCTAAGACTGGTGAAGTGAAGAAGTACTTGGTTAATCTTTCTAAGCAGATTCTTGTTCAGGAGAACGACTATGTACGCGCCGGAACTCCGCTGTCTGATGGTGCGATTACTCCTGCCGACATCTTGGCCATTAAAGGTCCTACGGCTGTACAGGAATATATCGTAAACGAGGTACAGGATGTTTACCGTCTGCAAGGTGTGAAGATTAATGATAAGCACTTTGAGATTATTGTTCGTCAAATGATGCGTAAAGTTGAAATTGATGAACCGGGTGATACCCGCTTCTTGGAACAGCAAGTGGTAGATAAGCAAGACTTCATGGAAGAAAATGACCGTATTTGGGGTAAGAAGGTGGTTGTTGATGCCGGAGATTCTCAGAACTTGCAACCGGGTCAGATTGTAACAGCCCGTAAGTTGCGTGATGAGAACAGTATGTTGAAGCGTCGTGACTTGAAACCCGTTGAAGTGCGTGATGCTATTCCTGCAACATCTACTCAGATTCTGCAAGGTATTACTCGCGCTGCTTTGGGAACTTCAAGCTTCATGTCTGCTGCATCATTCCAGGAAACGACCAAGGTTCTGAATGAAGCTGCTATTAATGGTAAAGTAGATAGATTGGAAGGTATGAAGGAAAATGTGATTTGCGGTCACTTGATCCCTGCCGGTACCGGACAGCGTGAATTTGAAAAGATTGTTGTTGGTTCGAAAGAAGAATACGATCGCATCTTGGCAAATCGCAAAAATGTACTTGACTATAGTGAAGTAGAATAATACGATTCATTAAGACTTTAAATAGAAGGTCGGTTTTCCTAATGGGAGACCGACCTTTTTATTGTTCACCCGGCATGGGTATACCCTCCTGACTTCATCACTTTTCCCTACCATTACATAGCGGAAAAATGGAGTGACGCAAGTATGCTCTTGTCTCAATCAGGATGAAAGGAACCAGTATTCACACTCGCTACCTCGGTCAGTACATTGAGCCGGAAGCGGCAGCGGGAGGTGAGAAAAGCGGTTACTTCCTGTATCAGGGAGCATGGCATCGTCTTCTTGACAGCATCTTTCGAGGATTCTGATTCTACTGCCTCTTCAATGTTTTTCGAAGATATCTTCCCGGCTTTCTTTCAATATGCTTCTGGGGAAGATTGTTTTGAGAGTGATGAATACATTCATGAGGCACTTTTTGAGATTGGGCGAATTACAAATATACAACATAAAAAAGCGTTTGTCTAGAAGAGGAGGCAAACAAATCAAATTCCGGTACAGGATATGACGGAATCTGACACAATGACATATATATGTGTAGGCTTATGCGTACGTCCGTGTAGCCCGATGCATATATACGTGTGGGCTTACACATATATAGGTACAGGCTTGTGCCACTGTATGTGTCAAAAAGACCTTGATGTCTTTTAAAAAGATCGGGAAGTTTCTTACAAACTTCACCACCTTTTAAAAAAAGCCCGGTATGTTTTTTATGTAAGGGCAGATGGGATTACCTTTCATCAAATTGGTCATTCCTTTTTTTCCGTTCATCCTTACATTTTAATCAAAACGTGCGGACAACCGCCGGCTAATAATGAAAGGGTATCCCTTCACTCCCATTTCAGTCACACTTCCCAAGCCGTTTTCAAATCTGCCTTCAGCATTTTTTTCACCGAAAGATGTTTTAAAATGAAAGGAGGCTGAAAAGACAACACGGCATGTTCATTCACCACCGGAACTCCCATTAACAGGACGTTTTGGCGGTTAATGAAAGGAGGAAACATATTTCCGCTTGTGGATGAAAAATACAGTTGGTTTTGTGGATTTGTCATTGTATGACAAACCACGTATAGGAAAAGTCGAGAGCCGGCATTGCTCCGATACTAGCCACGGACTTTTGTAGCTGATTTCTTTTCCACATTTATATGTTTGCGTAATTTTCCTTAATGGTAAGTTAACACCAACAAGCCTTCTATGCGATAGTAGCAATAAGTCAACTGCACAAAGGAAGTCAAGCGAAATCATACGGCATTGGCAAGCCGGTCTTCACTAAATAGAAATGACATTCCGAATCATTCGTAAATCATATTTTGTGATAAAAAGATTTCAGCCATTTCTCAACAGGCTATCATTGTTTTTCTAAAAGTTTGATAATAATAGTCCCTTTTTCAGAATAATATATCTATATTTGTAGTCATTCAAAGCGACAAAGAGAGTTCGTGTTTGATATATTAATGTAAATAGAGCGTTTTTGATATTACTTTGTGTTAGAAAATCCCCAATTTTCGAAGCGGAACAAAGTGGATACAACAGAACGCTCACGTCGTGTGTTTATACTTCCTTCTAAAAGGAAATATGCATAACGGCGTGGGACTGTTGTTTTTATTTGTTCCGTGGGTATGGGGATACCTCTAACACAGATAAGACATTAAAACAGTTCCCACGCTTTTTTATATATTTATGCCATCCTCAGGGAGCAGGGAAGGGGTACATTGGGCTGCTATGAAAACAATAGAAGAATTGGAAGAACTCAACCATCAATTGCAAGTCGAGTTGAGGAAAGCTAGAGCCGCTCAGGCTCAAGCCGAAGCTGCTAATCAAAATAAATCAGTGTTTCTAGCCAATATGAGCCACGAGATACGAACGCCGCTTAATGTTATTATGGGGTTTTCGAATTTGATTGTTACTGCTGCTACCGAAGAAGAAAAGCGAATGTATGCAGAAGTTCTGGAAAATAATTGTTCTTTGCTGCTTCAGCTTATTAATGATATTTTAGATCTGTCAAAAATAGAGTCGGGAACATTGACTTTTGCAGAGGAAGAAATGGAGCTGAATATATTATTGGAAGAATTGGCAAGCGCAATGCGTACACGAATTGTTGCCGAGGAGGTTGTTTTGAATTGTGTAACACTTTCTGCTCCTTGTTTTGTCGTGGCGGAAAAAAAACGGCTTTCTCAAGTACTTATTAATCTATTGACAAATGCTATTAAGTTTACTACCAAAGGCAGTATTCGTTTAGGTTATGAAATTCATGGAAAAATGCTTTATTTTTATGTGGCTGATACCGGATGTGGTTTTCCTGAATCCCAAAAGCAGAAAGTGTTTGAACGATTTGTGAGACTTGATTCAGTTAAACCGGGAACAGGGCTGGGGCTTGCAATTTGTCGTACTATTGTGGAAAAAATGGGGGGATGTATCGGGGTAGAATCAGAAGAAGGAAAAGGATCTTGCTTTTGGTTTACCATTCCTTATATTCCTCTCTGTATAGAAAAAAATGATATTTAGTGCGTCTATTGTTGCTTGATTGGTTCCTTTTCCTTATTTTTGTTCGCCTGCTAATAATAAGCAGATAATATTTACCTTTAATTATAGAAGAAAATAATCATGGAAAACGAAAAAAACAACAATCAGCTTCAAATAGAGTTGAAAGAAGAAGTAGCACAAGGCACATATGCCAATCTTGCCATAATTACCCATTCTAGTTCAGAATTCATAGTAGATTTTGTACGTGTAATGCCTGGGTTGCCGAAAGCAGGAGTTCAATCTCGTATTGTATTGACTCCTGAACACGCTAAGCGTCTGATGTATGCTTTACAAGAAAATGTGGCAAAGTATGAGCGCAACTTTGGACCGATCCGTATGCCTGAAGAAATGAATGGTGCCAATGGCGGTCCTGATGGCAAGACTTTTATTCCTCCTATGAGTGGCTTTAAAGGAGAGGCATAAGTTATAGCTTTGTCGTGGAAATGGCATATTAGCCTGTTTTTCAAAAGATTTTTTTTGGAGACAGGCTATTTTTATTGCTTAAAAGTATTGTTTATTAAAATGTTATTCGTAACTTTGCAGCCCAAAATGTATAGTTTTGGATTAAAATAGTAAATTAATAAACAATATATAACAATTAAAAATCAAACAAAATGCCTACTATTCAACAGCTAGTAAGAAAAGGAAGAGAGGTTTTGGTTGAGAAAAGTAAGTCTCCGGCACTGGATTCATGTCCTCAAAGACGTGGTGTTTGTGTTCGTGTGTATACTACTACTCCGAAAAAACCGAATTCAGCAATGCGTAAGGTTGCTCGTGTACGTCTGACAAACTCTAAGGAAGTGAACTCTTATATTCCGGGAGAAGGACACAACTTGCAGGAACACTCAATCGTATTGGTTCGTGGTGGTCGTGTGAAAGACCTTCCGGGTGTACGTTATCACATTGTTCGTGGTACTTTGGATACAGCGGGTGTGGCTGGTCGTACACAAAGACGTTCTAAATACGGTGCTAAACGCCCGAAAGCCGGACAAGCAGCAGCTCCTGCAAAAGGTAAAGGTAAAAAGTAATTTGAAGCCTAGCTGAAATTCCGAAAAGAAAAAAAGTATTTTAATTTAAGTTTTTGGTTTGTTGGAATAAGCTATAAAGGTTGAGTAAATGCTTCGGTGGAAGCGTTGAAGTAAACAAGAGTCGCAGCCCCAAACAAAAAACATTATTTTTTTAAGAAAAATGAGAAAAGCAAAACCAAAAAAACGCGTGATCCTTCCGGATCCGGTATTTAATGACCAGAAGGTTTCTAAATTCGTAAACCATCTGATGTATGATGGAAAGAAGAATACCTCTTACGAAATCTTCTATGCTGCATTGGAAACAGTAAAAACAAAACTTCCTAACGAAGAAAAGTCAGCTTTGGAAATTTGGAAGAAGGCTTTGGATAACGTAACTCCTCAGCTGGAAGTTAAGTCTCGCCGTGTGGGTGGCGCTACATTTCAGGTTCCTACTGAAATCCGTCCTGAACGCAAGGAATCAATCTCAATGAAAAACTTGATCCTTTTCGCTCGTAAACGTGGTGGTAAGTCAATGGCAGATAAATTGGCTGCTGAAATCATCGACGCATTCAACGAACAGGGTGGTGCCTTCAAGCGTAAAGAAGATATGCATCGTATGGCAGAAGCTAACCGTGCATTCGCTCACTTCAGATTCTAATCAAGTAATAATTAAATAAGTAAAGGACGAAAATGGCTAAAAATGATTTGCATTTGACCCGCAATATCGGTATTATGGCTCATATCGATGCCGGTAAGACAACCACTTCGGAACGCATTTTGTTCTACACCGGTCTGACCCACAAAATTGGTGAGGTTCATGATGGTGCAGCTACAATGGACTGGATGGCTCAGGAGCAGGAACGTGGTATTACTATTACCTCTGCAGCGACAACAACTCGTTGGAAATATGCAGGCAATACTTATAAGATTAACTTGATTGATACTCCGGGACACGTTGACTTTACTGCTGAAGTAGAACGTTCATTACGCGTTTTGGATGGAGCTGTTGCTGCTTATTGTGCTGTCGGTGGTGTAGAACCTCAGTCGGAAACAGTGTGGCGTCAGGCTGATAAATACAATGTGCCTCGTATCGGTTATGTTAACAAAATGGACCGTTCTGGTGCTGACTTTTTTGAAGTTGTTCGTCAGATGAAAACTGTGCTCGGTGCAAATCCTTGTCCTGTTGTAATTCCTATCGGTGCGGAAGAAAGCTTCAAAGGTGTTGTTGACCTGATTAAGATGAAAGCCATCTTATGGCATGATGAGACTATGGGAGCAGACTACAGTGTAGAAGAAATCCCGGCAAACTTGGTTGACGAAGCTAATGAATGGAGAGAAAAACTGCTTGAAAAAGTAGCAGATTTCGATGATACTTTGATGGAGAAATTCTTTGATGATCCTTCTACTATCACTGAAGAAGAAATCTTGCGTGCATTGCGTGCAGGTACTTTGAAGATGGACATCGTTCCTATGTTCTGCGGTTCTTCGTTCAAGAATAAAGGTGTTCAGACATTGCTTGATTATGTTTGTGCATTCTTGCCTTCTCCGTTGGATACTCCTGCTATCGTGGGTACTAACCCGAGCACAGGTGCGGAAGAAGATCGTAAACCCAGTGAAGATGAAAAAACTTCAGCTTTGGCATTTAAGATTGCAACTGACCCCTATGTAGGTCGTTTGACTTTCTTCCGTGTTTACTCAGGTAAAGTAGAAGCCGGCTCTTATATTTATAACACTCGCTCCGGTAAAAAAGAACGTGTGTCACGTCTGTTCCAGATGCACTCAAATAAACAGAATCCTGTTGAACTAATTAGTGCTGGTGATATTGGTGCAGGTGTTGGTTTCAAGGATATTCGTACTGGTGATACTTTGTGTGACGAAGAAGCACCCATTGTATTGGAATCTATGGAATTCCCTGATCCGGTTATTGGTATTGCAGTTGAGCCCAAAACACAGAAAGACTTGGATAAGCTGTCTAACGGTTTGGCTAAGTTGGCTGAAGAAGACCCGACATTTACAGTTAAAACTGATGAGCAGTCAGGTCAGACTATCATCTCTGGTATGGGTGAGCTCCACTTGGATATTATTATCGACCGCTTGAAACGTGAATTTAAAGTAGAATGTAATCAGGGTAAACCTCAGGTTAACTACAAGGAAGCTATTACAAAAACTGTTGAATTGCGTGAAGTTTATAAGAAACAGTCCGGTGGTCGCGGTAAATTCGCTGATATTATCGTAGCAATTGGTCCGGTTGATGAAGACTTTACTCAAGGTGGATTGCAATTTATCGATGAAGTGAAGGGTGGTAATATTCCTAAGGAATTTATCCCGTCAGTTCAGAAAGGTTTCCAAACTGCAATGAAGAATGGTGTATTGGCAGGTTATCCGCTTGATTCACTGAAGGTAGTCTTGAAAGATGGTTCATTCCACCCGGTTGACTCTGACCAGTTGTCATTTGAAATCTGTGCTATTCAGGCTTACAAAAACGCTTGTGCTAAAGCGGGTCCTGTATTGACTGAGCCTATCATGAAATTGGAAGTTGTAACTCCCGAAGAAAACATGGGTGATGTTATCGGTGACTTGAACAAACGTCGCGGTCAGGTAGAAGGTATGGAATCAAGCCGTTCAGGTGCTCGTATTGTTAAAGCAAAAGTGCCTTTGGCTGAAATGTTTGGTTATGTAACGGCTTTGCGTACTATTACTTCTGGTCGTGCAACTTCATCTATGACTTATGACCATCATGCTCAGGTGTCTAGCTCAATTGCTAAGGCAGTACTTGAAGAAGTGAAGGGTCGTGTAGACTTAGTATAATAAAGAATAATTTGGGGCAACGGGTTAGCGAATGACTCTTAATCCGGCCCCACTTTATATGTTTTTTTAATCATTTTATAAATAACAATCTAATGAGTCAAAAAATTAGAATTAAACTGAAATCATACGATCACAACTTGGTGGATAAGTCTGCTGAAAAGATCGTGAAAACAGTGAAGGCTACAGGCGCTATTGTTAGCGGTCCTATTCCATTGCCTACTCACAAACGTATTTTCACTGTAAACCGTTCGACTTTCGTTAACAAGAAGTCACGTGAACAGTTTGAACTTTCTTCTTATAAGAGATTAATCGATATCTATAGCTCAACAGCTAAGACAGTAGATGCTCTGATGAAGTTGGAGTTACCGA
>ERZ825137.4079-NODE-4079-length-14977-cov-10.042354_pt1 | contig 14977 bp, 9 predicted proteins | sample MGYA00519873_ERZ825137 | MGnify/ENA primary metagenome ERZ825137 (study PRJEB31778, sample SAMEA3449190) | human gut metagenome | biome: human gut; feature: human-associated habitat; material: faeces | place: United Kingdom | collected 2010/2012 ...
TTTTATTATACCTCTTTTCTACTTTTTTTCTTTTGATTCTTAAGTTCGGGCATTGATGCGCGCGGTATAGTGCGGGCGGATACTAAGATTTTGTTGTGTATATTATGGTAAGAAATGTGTTTGTTAATGTGCTTTGCAGCGATTTTTGTAAAAACTATTGAAAAAATTTTTTTATGTGTTATAATTATGCGTTAGTATAGTTGAATTTGGTAATAGACTAATTTATACAACTCATTAGTATAGAAATGTTTTTAAAATTTATTTATAAATTTTTATTTTTAGGAGCGATTAAAAAAGTGAATATAAACTTAAAGAAGGTCATTCCGATGGTGTTATCTGCTTGTATGGCAATGCCGTTTGTTTCTGGTTGTGAAAATAAGAGTTCTTCGGATAACAGCTATGACCTTTATATTTTTAGTTCTAAGGGCGAGATAACTTCTCAATTTGAAGAATTATGCCAATTGTATGAGAAAGACACAGGTGTTAAAATTAAACTTCAGCAAATTGGCTCTGGTACAGAACATAAGGATACTTTGCGAATTCAGATGAATTCTTCTAATAAACCTGGAATTTATTCTTTGCAGGGATTACGTGAGCTGTATGAATATGAGATGAGCGGTTCTGTTATAGACTTAAATAACGCTTCTTCTTCAGAATTTAAAGCGCTGGCGGACGCGGTTCCACAAAATTTAAGATTGACATCAGATGGAAAAAATAATTTTGGAATTCCATACAACATCGAAGGCTATGGATATATTGTTGACAAACAGATGGTGGCAGATTTAATTGGTGCTGAAAATGTAGAAGCTTTTGTGAAGGATATGAAAGCAGCTTCTTATGAAGAATTTGGAAATTTTGTAGTTACTTTGAGCAATTACATAAAAAATAGCAAGTCCCAATTCTTTGCTTTAAATAAAAATATCTATAATTTAAATTCATCTAAAATTGGTCTGGCTAAAAATTTGACAGGTGTGTTTTCAGTTGCAGGGTCAGAACCATGGACTTTTGGCGACCATATGATGAACATAGCTTTGAATGCTGTATTTAAATCTTCAAGCGATTTTATGAATGCAAATGATTCTCAAATTGATGCGATGAAAAGTGCATTTACTAAGTATTTGCGTGCACTTGATTTGAAAACATCTTACGCAGCAGGTGATAATGAAGAACTAAGGCGTGGAGCTCAATTTATTAACGTGACTTCAAATGATTACAACAAGGCAATTCAGAGGTTTGCTGAGGGAAAAGCACTGTTTATAAAACAAGGCAACTGGATACTTCCGAATATAGAAAAAATTAATCCGCAAATGTTAAACCGCCTAATGTTTTTGCCGGTAAAAATGCCGATTTCAGCTGAAGACGTAAAATGCGATGGTATGACTGTCGAAAAATTAAACAGTTCAATTCCAGTGTATGTTCCAAACTATTTTGTGATAAATCCTAAGGTAAGCGAGCGTGAACAAAAATTAGCACAGGACTTTTTGGTTTGGCTCAATACATCAGAAACTGCACAAGATTTTGTTATAAATAAGTTTGGCTTTATTCCGTACAATGCGAAAAATGATTTAGTACTGAAAAGTTCTTTAAATAATTCTATTTTAGAGTATCAGCGAGAGGGAAAAACTTTAGCTGCAATATATCACGGAGCACCTGAAGCTTGGTCTAAAGAAGCCGTTTCAATGAAGATTATGGAGAGCCTTTTGACTAAAGGAAATTGGTCTAGTGGTGATATGGAAAGTATCTCTAATTTTGCGGCAGAGACTTATAAACAAATGAAACTAAGGTAGTTTAACAGAGGTTTTTGTTATGAATAAATATTATAAAAAGTGGTTTTTACCACTATCTGCCCCTGCAATTATATTATTTTTCTTAGTGGTTTTTGTTCCATTTATCATAGGAGTTTTTTATTCGTTTACAGCGTGGAAAGGCACATTTTTCTTAAATGGCAAAATTGCTACAAGCAATCCTTTTGAAGCTTTTGTGGGGTTGCAAAACTATGTGGACGCTGTTAATAATGAAAAATTTCAGATTGCTTTCGGTAATACAATCAAGTTTACGGTAATTGCAGTTGTTGCTATTAACGTGACAGCACTGCTTTTGGCACTGATGCTAACCAGCATTAAAAAATTTGCTGGATTTTTTAGAGTGGTTTTCTTTATGCCAAATCTTTTGGGAGGTTTGGCGCTAGGCTTTATATGGCAATTTATTTTTGAGGTCGTTTTTTCTCAAATATTTTTTGGTCCAGATGGACTGGTTTCTGTTGAGTTTCTAACAAATATGACTCAAGGTGGACTAAAATCTATTTTTGCGCTTGTTATTTTAGTTGCCTGGCAGATGGTTGGCTATATGATGATTATTTATGTTGCTGGGCTTAACAACATTTCAGATGATTTGTACGAAGCGGCGCAAATTGACGGTGCAGGTGCGTTTACTAGATTTAGGGTGATAACCTTACCGATGCTTATGCCAGCATTTACGATTGTGTTTTTTTTGACCCTGGCAAACTGTTTTAAGTTACTTGACCAAAATGTTGCACTTACTAATGGTGCTTTTGGAACTCGATTATTGGCATTACAAATTTTAAAAACACCGGCAGATATGTCTCCACCCAATTATGGGCAAGCTCAGGCTCAGGCAGTTATTTTCTTTGTGTTGGTTGCAATTATAACGCTAATTCAGGTGAATATCACAAAGAAAAAAGAGGTGGAATTATAATGAAAAAAAATGTTTTTTCGACTAAAAATAAAACTTTAATTGGTAAAATTTTTCGATATGTTATGCTTGGAATTTTTGCTGTGTATACGTTGTTCCCACTGATATTTCTTTTTATTAATTCTTTTAAGAGCCAGTCAGAAATCAGTAATTCACCACTTTCTTTGCCGAGCCATTGGGATCTTACTCATATTAAAAATGCTTTTAGTCAAATTAATTTTTCTAAGTCAATTTTAATTACAGCATTTGTAACGATAGTTTCTGTTACGCTGATTGTTATAATTTCTTCGCTTGCAGCATGGATGCTTGTCCGCAATAAGTCTAAAATTTCGTCGGTTTTGCTAATGGTTTTTCTCTCTGCGATGCTAATTCCATTTCAATCAGTGATGTATCCGCTCATCGATATGGCAGATAAATTTAATATTAAAAATTTATTTGGGCTTATCATAATGTATGGAGGCTTTGGGCTAAGTTTATCTATTTTTATGTATCATGGATTTATAAAAGGCATTCCAAAGTCCATAGAAGAAGCTGCTATAATCGATGGCGCAAATATATTTCAAATATTTTTTCATGTGGTGTTTCCACTGCTTAAATCAACCACAGTTACAGTTGTTATTTTAAACGCAATGTGGATTTGGAATGATTATTTGCTTCCATTTCAAATTTTAGGCAATTCTGAGTTTAAAACGCTGACGTTAGAATTATATTTTGCCAAAATGCAAACGTCTCAATTCGGAAATCCCTGGGAATTGATATTTCCTGCTGTTTTGATATCTATTGTCCCTATTATCATCGTATTTTTATTTTTGCAAAAACATATTGTGAAAGGTGTTGCCGATGGTGCCCTTAAATCATAAATAAAATTCCCCTTCCTTGAAATCATCTCAATTACTAAGATGACTTGATTAGAGCGTGTTAACATAAAGAGATGACAAGCAAGAAAGTATCTGATATAAGGCGTATGAAAATAAGTAAAACAGACAGAAAAGATAAAAAAACACATGCCGATCAAGATAAAACCAGCAAAAATATCAAAGCAGAAATTCTTGAATGCATTATTATATGGTAGAAAACGGATGCAGGTGAAGAGTATTACCCCAAAAAATCTGGGAACTGTCATACAATTTACATGAAGTTTAGCAAACAGACGAAAAACGGAACCATACAGAGAATTTTCGAGGAGCTTCAAGGGCAGAAAATTATCGATGCTCAAAGTGAAGTTTTGTGCTTGGATAGCACCAATATCAAGGTCCATCCTAATGCTTCCGGAGCCACCAAAAAACAAGTGGTAAACAAAGCATTGGACGCTCAAAAGGAAGCTAACAACGAAGGTACACGCAGTTTGTGTATTTGAAAAAATTGCCTTAAAGATTCAATTTTCAGCAGGAAACCGTCATTACGCGCCAGAAGGCTAAAAATTTATCGAATCGCTTAGTTGTAAGGCCGAGTGCTATTTGTTTATGGACCGTGTTTACGAAGATAATAAAACTCAAGCTCTTGCACTTATGCAAGAGCTTATTCTTGTTGTTCCTTCGAATAACAGCAGAAAATTTCCTTAGCAATATAACGCAGAACTTTACAAACGTCGCAACGAAGTTGAGTGTTTTTTCCTTCGTATTGAGCGATTTCGCAAAGTTTTTATTCGCTATGGCAAACTTGACATTATCTATTTTTCTATTGTAACTTTGGGTTTAATTTTTGGTGCTCTTTTTATGTGCTCACGCTCTAGCAAATCTTTATTTGGATAACAGAAAATCTCTGCTGGTTTGGGTAAATTTGCATTTATAACATCTTTCCAACAAGATGTAAGGTGAACTTCCATGTTTTTTTGTTGGCACTATCTTAACAGTTGTGTTTTTGCCTATTATGAGATATTGCTTGAATATAAGTTTATAGAAGATTTCAGATATTATATCAAAACAAAAATCGATTATGGTTACTGTAAAAATTAATATATTAAGGCTTCATTACAAAATTGTGCATATTAATTTCATAAATATATTGACTTTTGTGTGCAAAAATGTTAAAATACAATTAAAATTTGTTATTAAGGAGAGTGCAATGTAATGAATAGAAGAATATCGGAATTTTACGAAAAGCTTTTTAAAAACCCAGTTATAAAGAAAAATTTAGAATTAAAAATGAAAGATATCAAAACGGAAGATGAATTAAAAAAACTAATAAAAGAAGAAATTATTCCATTTGTGCAAAAAAATGGAGAAAATTTTACAGTTGATGATTTGGTTGACTTTGAAAAGGAAAGTATTAGCAAAATCCCACTGAAAGATTTGGAAGGATTTAGTGGTGGAGTATCGTGGAAACCGTTGGTAATGGGAGCGGGTTTATCTATGCTGTCCATTTTTGGGCTGAAAATAAACACAGCTGATGCAGCGATACCATTCGATGTCATAACCGAATCGACCGATGCAGAACAACAAGGAACGGTTGCCGATGCAACACAAGAACAGACGGCAGAACAAAAAGAACCGGCTGCTGATGCAACACAAGAACAGACGACAGAACAAGAAGAACCGGCAGCTGATGCAACACAAGAACAAGCCAAAAAAATTACTACAGATGAAGAGTACATAAGGAATGCGCTGGATCCAAAGGATGCGCTGATAATGAATTTAAGTGGAACGACTGAAAGATTTCGTTTTATGAATGGAGATATCGGGCAGATTGAAGTCGGAGAGGCAGGAGGAGACGGCGTTCCAAGACTGGATTTCAAAAAATATGCAGGAGAAGGCTCGGCGAACTTGATGACATCATTGTTTCCTTCTTCAACAGGCGAATTAAGTACAGAAGGAGGATTTTCTAAAAATCATCCCTTTTCAAAAAATTGTAACCCAGATCCGGAATTAATGGCTAGCATAGTAGCCTATTTGCATAATCATGTCAGAACAACAGATGAAAAAATTTCAGCTGAAATGCTAGATAATAATTTTAACCATCTTAGAAAATTAGAAGATTTAGATAAGAAAAAGTTTGAAGAACCTAATGATGGGAAGGTGTATGCCTTTTTTAAAAACAAATTAAAATTAGATTTTTCGAGCTTAGAAGATTTATATAGAAACCAAGATAAACTTAATACTCTCAAATTTTTATTGAGAAATGCTCAGTACATGATAGAAAATCAAGAACAAAACGCCGAAAAAACAAATAGAATTTTGCCCCAATATACTACTGAGCGGATGCTTATGTGTTACTTTTTGAATCATTTTAACACGAAAGAAGAGTTAGGTAGATTTTTCAAAGCAGCAAGAGAAAAAATTATAGGTGAAACAGAAGTTGCATCAGAAAATTTAAAATCCTTTCCCAATAATTTAGGCCGTGGTGAAATGACTAAGAAAATTTTATCAAAAGTTAAAATGAGCAAAGATTGTCCATATAAAAGCCAACTTACAGAAAATGGAAGTGCGAAGAAAGTTGTAGGTAATAAATTCACAAGCGATAAATTCCAAGACTGCGCAGACACTGCCATTAGGCATCTTGTAAATTTGATGGGGTATAATGGCGAAAATGAATGGGGCTTCTTCTTATCTGATGCACAAGAAAAAGATCTTAATAATAATATGGATAATATTCGGAAGGCAATTGATGGTAATGGCGATGTTAAGCCAGAGTCTTTAAAAGATAGGTTTCAAGCATTTATTGCTTATCAAAGAAAAGTAGGGGCTAATGATTCTAGCATAACAACTAGAAGCTTTTGGAATGCAGTAGTAAGCAATATGAATAAAAACGCAGGCGACGATTTATTTCAAGTGAAATATGTTCAGAAAAATGGAAATGAAGTTGACACCGGATACATAAATATGCTTAAAGTAACATACAACTTGCTAAAATCTTTAGGTAAAATAAATAATGAAGATTTAAAAAATTCAATTAACGCTTTAAATGAAAAAACAAATGGAACTGAGCTGCAAAAAGTCATAGGAGAACTATTGAATATATTTGATGCTAAGGCTAAGGTTGGTGAACTTAAAAATTTTGTATCAAAGAATGGAGAAATATATGGAGAAATAGAAGTATCAACAGAAGGAAAAACTTTTACAATATCCCAAGAAAAAGGTCACGCATGTATTGAATTTAACCCTATAAAATTGGAAAAATTAGCTGGCGACGAAAAAGATTTTATAGCAAAAGACCAAATAGGACAGCTTTTGGCAAACCGTTTTAATGTTGACCACGAAGGGACTGTTTCATTTTTCAATTCACTGTACGGAAACGTTAAAATTAAAAATGAATCTACTGGAATTCCTAAGGAATTAGGTCAGCATTACGCGAACTTCCATGCAATGGAGTTTTTAAAGACGTTCCAGGGTGAAGGAAATAATTTGTTGAGAATTTTTCAAAAATTTAAGAAAAAATATTCTGAAGAATGTTTGAATTCAAACGTGGAAGTTTGTAGAAAAAAAGAAGAAAAAACAACCGCAGGCAAACTTATTAAAGAAGAAAAAACAACCGCAGGCAAATTTATTTTTGAGAATTACGCCTCAAAAAGCGGTATGGCGCTTTCAAATCTGCGCGACATATTTTATAACTTTGCCCAAAGTAATGGCTATATTGTAAATGATGAATATATATGTGTACCAAGGGAAGATAAGATATCTATTTTTCCTACTAAAGCTAATCAAAAAGTTGTTATACCTTCTACAATAAATTTTGGAGGAAAAGATTATACTGTCTCAGAAATTAATTGTTGTATGATTGATGAACCCCAAAATATAGAGACAGTTGAATTTGCAGATGGTTTTAAAAGTGAAACATTAACTATCGACGGTTTCTGGGATTGTATAAACCTTACAAACTTTACAATTTCAGGCAGTGTTGAGAAGTTAAATATCGGCGAGGCGGCGTTCAGATATTGTAAAAGCCTTGAAGCCTTTAAAATTTCAGGCAGTGTCAAAGAGTTAACTATCGGCGAGAATGCGTTCAGCGAGTGTAAAAAACTTACGAACTTTACAATTCCAGAAGGTGTTGAGAAGTTAAATATCGGCGATACGGCGTTCGGTTGGTGTACAAAACTTACGAACTTTACAATTCCAGACAAGGTCAAGGAGTTAACTATCGACAAGTATGCGTTCAGAGATTGTAAAAGCCTTGAAGCCTTTAAAATTCCAGGCAGTGTCAAAGAGTTAACTATAAACGCAGGTGCATTCTATAATTGTAACAAACTTACAAACTTTACAATTCCAGGCAGTGTCGAAAAGTTAACTATCGACGAGGCGGCATTCGATGGTTGTAATAAACTTACAAACTTTACAATTTCAGGCAGTGTTAAAGAGTTAACTATAGACAGACAGGTATCCCGGAGTTGTAAAAACCTTGAAGCCTTTACAGTTCCAGAAGGTGTTGAGAAGTTAACTATCGGCGGATGGGCATTCTCTATTTGTAAAAGCCTTGAAAACTTTACAATTCCAGACAGTGTCAAAGAGTTAACTATCGGCGGCAATGCATTCATGCTTTGTGCAAAACTTACAAACTTTACAATTCCAGAAGGTGTTGAGAAGTTAAATATCGGCAGGAATGCGTTCTGGAAGTGTACAAACCTTACAAACTTTACAATTCCAGGCAGTGTCAAAGAGTTAACTATAGATGATTGGGCATTCAAGGATTGCTCAAGCCTTGAAGCTTTTAAAATTCCAAAAAGTGTTGAGAAGTTAACTATTGGTAGGAATGCGTTCGGGAATTGTATAAACCTTACAAACTTTACAATTCCTGACAGGATCAAAGAGTTAACTATAGACGAGCAGGCATTCTAGAATTGCTCAAACCTTAAAGACTTTACAATCTCAGGCAGTGTCAAAAGTTAACTATAGACAGCTGTGCATTCTATGATTGTGAAAGCCTTGAAGACTTTACAATTTCAGGCAATGTTGAGAAGTTAAATATCGGCGAGAAGGCGTTCGGTGGTTGTACAAATCTTACGAACTTTACAATTCCAGACAGTGTTGAGAAGTTAACTATATACGGCGGTGCGTTCTATGGTTGTGAAAGCCTTAAAGACTTTAAAATTCCAGACAGTGTCAAAGAGTTAACTATCGACTGGTATGCGTTTAAGAATTGTACAAACCTTACAAACTTTACAATTCCAGAAGGTGTTGAGAAGTTAAATATCGGCGGCGTTGCATTCTATGGTTGTGAAAGCCTTAAAGACTTTACAATTCCAGGCAGTGTCAAAGAGTTAACTATCGGCGAGAATGCATTCATGCTTTGTGCAAAACTTACAAACTTTACAATTCCAGACAAGGTCAAGGAGTTAACTATCGACAAATATGCGTTCAGTGGGTGTACAAAACTTACGAACTTTACAATTCCAAACAGTGTCAAAGAGTTAACTATCGGCGAGAATGCGTTCTGGAAGTGCTCGAACCTTAAAGACTTTACAATTTCAGGCAATGTTGAGAAGTTAAATATCGGCGAGAAGGCGTTCGGTGGTTGTACAAATCTTACGAACTTTACAATTCCAGACAGTGTTGAGAAGTTAACTATATACGGCGGTGCGTTCTATGGTTGTGAAAGCCTTAAAGACTTTAAAATTCCAGACAGTGTCAAAGAGTTAACTATCGACTGGTATGCGTTTAAGAATTGTACAAACCTTACAAACTTTACAATTCCAGAAGGTGTTGAGAAGTTAAATATCGGCGGCGTTGCATTCTATGGTTGTGAAAGCCTTAAAGACTTTACAATTCCAGGCAGTGTCAAAGAGCTAACTATAGATAATTGGGCATTCAAGGATTGCTCAAGCCTTGAAGCCTTTACAATTCCAGACAGTGTCAAAGAGTTAACTATCGGCGAGAATGCGTTCAGTGGTTGTAGTCGTTGCAAAGTCTTTATTCCTTTTAAACAATCGTCAGATGTTGATGATAATATCGGTGCAACTGTTGAGACACCGGTTCGTTACACAATGTTCGGTAGGAATTTATGGAATACGGCAGGGTCTCAAGCGAATTATTTATTGAAATTTATAAATGATAATAATATTGTGAGCGGCTTGGAAAAATACAAGATTGAGAATTTAGATGAGTTTAAAAATGACTTAGAGCACATTGTTAAGCAAATGGTTGTTAAGCACGATAAAGATAATTTGGAAGACGTGCATGCAGTTGCTGAAAATGGCGAGGTAGTACTGAAAAATTATGAGTCACTGCCACTGGTGTTGTCTGGCAGAGTGAAATACAATGAAAATGTTCGTACGTCCGATTTGTATCGGCTGTTGAGCATTTATGGCAGATTAAAATCAAATCTGAAAAACTGATTTTTGAGACAATTTTAAGTATTTCAACAAAATGTATTGAGCATTTGCAGCCTGCAGCTATTAGCCTTGCAGGCTGTATGTGTTTTTTTGACATCTGCTTTTAAATTCACAACTGTCATTGTATATTTGTCTATTTGAGCGCATATCTTCTTTTGCCTAGTGAATAATTTCGTTGCTGTTAATTTTTGCACTGGGCAGCTCAAATTTATCAGTTGCTTTGTACACTGTGATCGCAGTTTATTTTTTATCAAGCAAGTATTCTTTTTTGCTGCAAAAAACACCATTATATTTGCTATTGTGATTTAATTATGCATGTAAAAAATGTATCAAAGTTTTTTGAAATATTTACACACTAGGCTAAAATGCCAGCCTTTTGAAATAAAGCTCAAAACTTGTTCGTAGAAGAGCAACAACAATGCCGCAGCACTGATACCTTCGCCCACGAAATACGCTGCTACTTTTTGCTGATCCTGTTCTATGTAGCCGGTCGTCTTTTTTTGTGTGATCTTACCCCGCCGCAATGCATATCGAATACCGTTTTCACTGCACTCAAATGCCTCAACCATTTCCCACTGGTATATGGCTGGGGGCTTTGTAACATATGCTTTCAGCTTTTTCGGATTGGTTTTACGGAAACTTCTGTGCAGCTCTTTTTTTCTAAATTCCTCATTTCTTTCAGCTGTTTTTCCCATTTTTGTATTATCGATTTTGATACTTTGAAAACTTGATGGATTGCTTCTGAGCTGTGTCCTTATTTTATTCGATCCAGTACCTTTTTCAACTGTTTTCACTACAAAAAATATTTCTAAAAAGGAAAAAATCTCGATGCAATCACACCGAGATTTTTCATCTTATTCGTCAGACTTTTTTTTGTTTAATTTTGAATTAATCATCAAACCAAGTGCTAAAGTCATCATTAAACCTAAGCCAGAACTTGTAAAATATGTAACTTCATCGCCGGTTTTTATTGATTCAGCTGCTTTTTCTTTTTGCTGAGATGCAAGTTCTTTTGCTGCGGCGTCTAACTGAGCTTTTTCTTTGTCAGACAATGCGTCAAATGCAGCTTTTTCTTCGTCAGTCAATTTATCGTAAATGAAGTATGGCGAGAAGTGCGATAAAGTCATTATTCCAAACTCGTCTTCTCCTTCGGGATAATTTTCTGTGCCGAATGTTACTGGAACTTTTTCATCTTCACCTTGTGTTATGTAAAATGCTTCCAGGTCTTCTCTGTCCCAATCATCTCCAATTTGTACGTAAAATTTAATCGGTTCACTTAGCTGCGCATACGATGTTCCATCGGGCTTAATTACTCCCACTTCAAAATGATAGCAATTGTTGTCCTCAACCTCGTGCGTTTCGTCAATGTCACTAAACTTTTCAGAATTTTGCTCTTTATTATACCAATGCACATATGCTCTGGAGCCATTTTCGAAAACGCCATTCGAGTTATCAAATCCGTACCAAGCTGCGGTATCATACCCTAAATATGGGTCATAAGACTCTTCTTTTACCCAAATTATTCCGTTTACATCTGTATTTTCTTCTGAAATTTCTACACTCCTGCTTCCGTCTTTACTGATGTAATGCTTTATTCCTTTGATTGTTATCATCGTTTCTCCCCATTCTGGTCGATCGCTTGGCTGTTCCGTTTCGCTGTCATTGCCTGGTTTTTCCGGTTCTTCACTTGGGTCGTCTTCAGCAGGTTTTGCGCTTATCGTAAACTTCCCTGGCTCAAATTTAATTTCATAATTTGAATTATTTTCTTCCGTTAAAGTTCCTTGTTTTATTTCGTAACTTCCAGCCATTTCGCCTTCAACACGCTCCAAACTGCCAGTTAAACTTTCTCCTTCAATCAATCCATCAACCGTGTAGGTTAATTCTGGGTCTGCGTCTCCTTCTATTTTTGTCTTGTCTTCCGCTTTTACTGTTATCCCTTTTTTGTTTATGGCTGCTGTTGTTTTTACTGAATCTGTACTTAATTTATAGTTATTTGCTTTTGCCGTGTTTTTTAATGTTATTGTCGCTGTTACAGTTTTGTTTTCTCCTGCGGTTGCGTCGTCAAATGTAGCTGAAACAGTATAATCTTTTCCCTCTACTAATTTTTCATCTTTTTGCAAGCCTTCAAAGCTGACATTGACTGTTGCAGCAGTGTTTCCGTCGTAGTCTTTATCTTCGGCCGTTATACTTGGAGTTATTTTTGCTTTTTCAACTGTAAAATCAACATATGCGCTATACGTTCGCTCGTAATTATCTGTGCCTTCGGCGTAGCATCTTATCTCATATTTTCCTGCATCTGTTGGCATTTCTTCCTTCCAAGCGGTTGTGCCAATCTTTCTGTGCTGCCATTTGAAGGGCTCATATAGGTGAGAATAGTCGGGATAGCCTGGATAACTCGTTTGTGAACCTGTGTACTCCGCCGACCGACTGCCCTCCAGCTGCAAAATTATGCCTGAATTGTCATGGACGTATTCTTCGCTGTTAAACGACGTAGTTTCGACCGATTTTGCTTGGTAGAGCGTCATGAACTGTCCATCGGCAGCAATCTCTCCGCCATTCACCGCACTTTCGCGTCCGGCAATCCAGAATTCAAGCGGGTTTCCGCTCGAATCAGCACCAAAGTAAATTTTCTGGTTTGTGGGATTTTTACCGAATAAATCTGTCGTAACGTCTTTGAGGGTTATGACTCTTTGATAATCGTCATCAGAAAGCGCACTCAAATCTCCCCACGAGCACTGCAGCTCATTTTTCATCGCGAAAACTCGCGAATTTGTTGCTCCAGCGCCATTAGTATCTTTTGAAATCGCGCTGTCACTGCCAACAAATGTATACGGCGTTGTAGCAGCCGCCAAGTTTCCGGAGTTGTCTTCCATCCACACTTTAATCGTGTATCCATCAAGTGATGTTATAATATTGCCCTCGCTATTTTTCCATTCCGTGATATCTATCGTTGCCGATTTACCATCACCAGTTTCGGTAATCTTTTTCGCAGCAACGTAACTTGTAGTGCCGGCAGTCAAAGAATCATCTTTATACGCGTGCACCACGACATATTGGTCTTTAACTCCACCTGTGTAATTTACCGTCAAATTGGTATCGTCAAAAGTTAAACCTGTCGGCTCGAAATTGCCGGTAGACTTGGTTTTCAGGTACATACCGTAATCCGGCAAACTATCTCTCGTTCTTTTGCCAAAATTTAACGACCCCGAAATTTCAATTTTTTTCGCGCCGTCTTCGGCGGCAATAGCCTTAGCTGACGCCGTAGACGCGAAGACCACATCTTTCAGATCTATTTTAAATGCGGCTGCCGTTCCGACATTGCCTCCTAAGAACCAATTGCAATAGTTGTCCCAGACACGGAGGCCTCGAGTTGAGCAGAGTATACGGTAGTATTCATCATAAGTATCTTTCCTAGTAAAGTAGAAAGGAGATCGGAGCCAGGAGCAGGTCGAAGCGCCATAACTCCAGTAAGAAACCGGTATGAGGCGTTGCTTATTAGTGGCCGTTGTCATTGTATATTGACTAGCTGAGCTTATATCTTCTTCTGCCCAACTGATAACTTGGTCAGAGTCATTGTTTCCACTGGGCAGCCAAAATTTGTCGGTTGTTTCATATACTGCTGTGACTTTTGGACTGTCTTTATCAAAAAAGTTTGTGGTGTTGTTTGTGGTGTACGTGCTGTACGTAAACGGCTGCACTAGGCCATATTCGGTGTCACTAAACATGTGCGCGTAACCACTCTTGTTGTCACTTTTATAGTCTCCCTTGGTAGAGTCTATACCGTAGTTTTTCTCGCTCACAAAACCATCTTCCGCGACCGTCGCCGCTAGGCCGTTATTCAAATACGCGCGCAGGTCGCTGCGGCCCCAGTGGTTGGCGAACGCCGTAGTCACAAATGTGGTCGGTTCGGCGGCAAAAGCACCATTATTTGGTACCATCGCCAGCATCATCGACGCGCTAGCCCCGAGGGAGAGAAGATTCTTGACAATTTTATTGTGTACATTGCCCCCCCCCCCCTACACATCTCTTCGTTATTTTGTTGCTTTTTGTTGCATTTGACAATTTCCACTTAAAATTAATCATATCCTTTGCTCCTTTTTATTTCATTGTTATTGCTTGAATTATATCATATTTTTAGCGCAGCGTCAATATATTTTTATCTATTTTGCCAACGTTTTGAACACTGACAAAGCCATTAAAGCTTTCCCGCTTTGCTCTGGACTCATGGTAGTACTCTCTTAACTACAATAATGACGACATCGTGCTCAAAGCCTATCGCGGCAATTATGTCAATAACAGCAATAACGCCGCGGTAGCTGATTTACCTTATTACCAGAAATGTGCTCTTAAGTAAGGGCCGTCCGTAGTTATAACGGTGTTAATAGGCCTTCATTTTTATTTGGCCGAAATATGAATATAAAACTGGCAAAGCTCAATTAGATGATATCAATATGTCTCTTGCCAGTTACTATGGGCATTTAAATCATGGCCATGCTTATAAGTTTAGAGCTTCTGTTTTTCTAAAATCAAAATCTTCCGGTTAACCAACTAGTAAATATCACAAAATCATTATCTACATCATTTTTACAGTAGTGTTGCGTATTTTATTAATAAATATATTGCTATTTTATAAATTTCAGTCAATTATAATTTCCTCTTTTACTAAAAAAATTGCAAAAAATAAAAGAAAAAAGCATTAATAAATGTTAGCATTTTTTATAAATAACCATAATTTAAATGCATTGCGTAAAATTTTTGCGCAGTGCTTTTTTGAGTTTATTTACAAAATAAAAACCGCTATAATTGGCTTTATATCAACAACAAACAACAGCGGGTAGCGACAGGTTAATTGGAAATAAATGGGTATTATTTAAATTGCATGGAGCGATTTAAAGAAAAACTCTAAAATTCCAAAAAAGGCTTTATAAAGGCCAAATCAAGGGATATTCACGAATAAAAAGCCCGTAAATAAGGTTTTTACATGGAATTTGTTAACTTCTAAGA
>ERZ825137.4081-NODE-4081-length-14964-cov-3.166342_pt1 | contig 14964 bp, 13 predicted proteins | sample MGYA00519873_ERZ825137 | MGnify/ENA primary metagenome ERZ825137 (study PRJEB31778, sample SAMEA3449190) | human gut metagenome | biome: human gut; feature: human-associated habitat; material: faeces | place: United Kingdom | collected 2010/2012 ...
TGTCCACCAACGTTTTGGACGAGTACACCCGGCTAAAAGCAGCTCCCCCCGCCCATTTCGTCTTGTATGTCAGGAATCGTTTATCCATTTGCACGCGCAAAACTTCTTGATTAAAGGTATTCTCGTACATCCCGTAGAAGTCCATGTGAGACCCTAGAAGATTACTGGCCTTATACTCGATCAAGTTTCCCCATTTTTTATCTTTACTTCCTCGAAAGCTGGCTTCGTAATGCAAACTATGCCCCAGTTTAAACAAGTTTTTTGTTTCCAGTCCTAAGTCGACCGCATTCAAGAAGTTACTCCACACCTCCCCCGTCCATGAAAATTCATCCTTACAAATAACCACCAAATCGACTTGATTCGTGTCGCTCTGTACTTCCTGTATTCCGATCAACGCATCATCCACGTTCGACATCGACTTCAACAACTGCTCATTCTGTACTAACTCGAAAGGGTCGACGGTCATCCCCGGTCTCACTGTCAACTGTTTCTTTATCACCCGTTCAGCCGATTTCTGATGAACAGAGTTTGCCACACTTAAAAGCCATTGCAAACTGTCCTGCAAAGGAGTCGTGTCGTTAACGCTCGTTCCAAAAGGAGGTAAAACTTTCACGTAAATATCACGAATAGTCTTTCCCCGGTAAGGTTTGTAACGATCCTCGCTATTCTCCGTTTGGACAATATCAATATTAATCTTCCGAGGATTCACGAAGATCATCTTGTACAGCTCTTTCGTCCACTTCCGACGATAAGCGACCTCCTTAATCTTGGAAAACTCGTACTGGAGAGTATCCCGGATTAAACTATCCGGCAAGAAGACCACGTTATTTTGTTTCAGTGTATCAGGTAGCTTTATAAATTCATACTCGTTATTCTCACGCACGTCGAATGATAAAGGCCTTGCATTTGCTTGACTTTCCACGAGTAACACCCATGCCAGCATCCATATCATACAACGAATAATCACACGCTTCTTTTCCAATAAAATTACTCCTCTAACACTAACGTTTTCAATCGATCAGACATCCAAACCTCACGTTCTCCCTGTTTATTTTGATAAATAAAACAAGCCTCAAGGTGAGGATTATCCTTCACGATTCTTTTGGCTTCTTCCGTTCCCAACACCATAAACGCTGTTGCGTAAGCATCTGCCTCCATACAAGTCGGAGCATATACAGAAGCTCCTAGTATATCTTGTTGGACAGGATAACCAGTCCTAGGGTTTATTGTATGAGAATATTTTTTTCCATCCACCACATAAAAACGACGATAATTCCCGGATGTAGCCAACGCTCCTTCCCGCAATGCCAGTACAAGCTGCAACTCCCGGTTTGCCGCCGCCGCATCGTCAATCGGCTTGTCTACACCGATATGCCACGGACGCTGTTTATTACTCTCCCCCTTCACCCGAATTTCGCCACCAATCTCAATCATGTAATTTTGTACTCCTTCCCGATCAAAAAACTCGGCCACGAGATCCACCCCCAATCCTTTGGCGATAGAACTAGCATCTATCTGTACTCCCTCAACTAGTTTCACTAACCGCACTCCTTCTAGTTGCACCTTATCCATTCCGACGTATTGCAACAGAGAATCAATCTTCCCGTCCGAAGGCAATTTCTCGTTTTTAAAACCGAATCCCCAAGCGTTCACCAGTGGAGCAACTGTTATATCAAATCCACCTCCCGTTGCCTCATACACCTCTCTTGCCTTCTCGTACATGGTTACAAAAAGTGAATCCACCCGCTCACTCTCACCCCGGTTCCATCGGGCAATTACCGACTCCTTGTTGAACATCGACAAGGACTGATTCACCCGTTCCATCTCCTGCCGGATCTCCACGGTATAGTCCACTTCACTCTGGTATGACACATGATAAACAGTACCATACACACTACCTTCCGTGAAACGGTATATATTACGCTCACATCCCATCATCAACACCAACCCGCAAATAATAATCCCCAACTTTTTCATACACTTTTCTAAAAATAATATCCCAAGTTAAAATAAAAGCCTAGTTTCTTTGACCAATCCGAAAGACTGAACATGAAATCAATCGGCCCCACAATACTATCATAAGAATATCCTACTCCTCCCCCAAAAATATCATCGCCTCCGAATACATCAAAGAAGTTAGATTCCTGTTTTGCATAATTCCCAGCTAGAGAAATATAATGATTACGACCGATATTGTATCTCACCTTAACTTTTGCCACCACCACCGAATTGTCAAATATCTCCAAATGCTGAATGCCCAAGAAAGGCAACTGTTGATCGACATATCTCCCGGCTACATCTCCTCCCATGCAATTCAAATAAGGATAGGGAATGTTATGTCCCACCAACACTCGCCCGTAGATAGACGGAATAAATTTCACCCGTCGAGTGATAGACAACACGGACTCGAAATCTAACCCGATAGCCGAGAACGGAGCCCCGTCGTTATAGGTAATGAGGTTATCCGTGTACAAAGAGTAATCCACTTTCAATGACATTCCCCGTGTCGGGTAATAACGTTTATCAAAAGTTTCCAAGTGAGCCAGTCCGTAATAACTAAAGAATCCTTCCGGTTTTACCGAAATATTGTGATCTTTGTCAGAGAAAAGGAACGACTCGTAATTGTAATACTCGTAACGCACGCCCAACTGCAATTTGAAGTTACGGAAATAAATATCAGAACCTCCCAAGGTTACCCGATGAACCCCGTAATCCACGTTATCCGTTTTCTTTCCCTTGGTATAAATATCTAGGTTATTATATTTAAACATATACTCCAATTCAAAACGCCGCAGGAAAGTATTTCCCAGTGAATAGTTCAATTTCACGTAAGGATTCATACTCAAACGTCCGGTCAGGGAAAGCCGTGAACCTCTCAACTCTTTGTGCGTAAGTGTCGTGTTCAATAAAATAGCAGCCATTTCCTCCGAGTCAAACCGAAATCCCAAGTTCAAAGAACTCATCGATTTTTGTTTCAATATCAATTCCAAATCATACACCGGACCACCGCTAAGTTTATAACTCACACTCGAAAACGCCCCGATCCCGTACAATTCAGCAATCGCCTCGTGCAGATCGCTCAACGTAATCCGACTATAATCTTTTATCCGTATCTTTTTCCGTAACCATTTTTCATCCCGTTCATCAATTCCTGACAAATGGACGTGTTCTACCATGATCGTGTCATTCTCGATAATTATATCTTCAGATACTTTTTTCGGTTGGTAACTTTCTGCAAGTCCCAGCTCCTTCTTCAACTGCATTAATTCATCCCATTGACTCCGGGCCACGTCCTCTCCCCGCATGATCAGCGTGTCGATAGCACTTGCCGAGAAACTAGCAGCCGAATAAGGAGTAACATCCGGCTTAATATAGATGTTTACCATCTTTTTATTTTCCTCGTACTTCTGAATTCCGAGAAAAGAGGTCATTTGGTCAAGAATTCCAGTCACGGATTCCAACCCGGAAGCATCTTTCAGTTCCGCCTGCACGTCTACCCCGATAATTATATCGGCTCCCATCGCTTTAGCTATATCCACCGGGAAATTATTCGAGATTCCCCCGTCCACCAATACCATACCATCTTTCCGCACGGGAGCAAAAGCCCCCGGAATCGCCATACTCGCACGCATGGCCAAAGGCAACACGCCGCAGTCCTGTATCACCTCCTGACCATCCACCAAATTACTCGCCACGCAGGCGAAAGGGATTGGCAATTTCTTAAAATCCAACGAATCATGGTAACCAATCGTTAGGTCCGAAAATAGATTGTAAATATTCTGCCCACTGATAAATCCCGATGGAATCTTGATTTCCCGATTATTCTTTATCGGTACGGAAACCAAATACTTTTCCGTTTCCTCCTTCTCCGAAAAAGGGAGATTATAACGATACACTTTATCACTCAACAGAAACGTCCAGTCCTGTCTTCTCACCAAACTATCCATCGTATGCGCATCGTACCCGATCGCGTACAACGCTCCAACGAGAGATCCCATACTTGTCCCTGCAATATAATCTATCGGAATCCCGGCTTCCTCCAACACCTTCAACACTCCGATATGCGCCACACCTTTTGCACCTCCACCACTCAGCACCAACCCGACCTTTTTTCGTTGTCCTTGAACATCTAACATGACAAATAAAACAAGAAGAAACACCAAAATTCGTTTCATACATTTCAGAATTTAAATTTAAGAGGTTAGAATCAAAAAAGATACCATTCTTCTCGCTCTAAACTCCCCAAAAATACAAATTTATCGGAACATTAGCAACTCGCCTCCCCTAGTTCGTACAACATTTGACATTTCTTTTTCCAAATTATTTGGCTAAATTTGCGGTGAGACAAAAAGAATGTAGTATGACGAAAATATTAGTGATTGATGATGAGAGAAGTATCCGCAATTCGATGAAGGATATTCTACAATACGAGGGACACGAAGTCGTGCTGGCTGAAAACGGAATGGAAGGACTCGTTTCCGTGAAATCTGAAAAACCCGACATTGTTTTCTGTGATATAAAAATGCCCAAAATGGAAGGTATCGAAGTACTGGAACGTATCAAGGAATTCTCCGCGGATACCCCGGTAATCATGATTTCCGGTCACGGAACAATCGACACGGCCATCGAAGCCATCCGGAAAGGAGCATACGATTTTATCGAAAAACCGTTGGATCTGAATCGTATACTGATCACGATAAAGAACGCAACAGATAAGCATTTATTAATTCACGAGACAAAGACCCTAAAAAACAAGGTCAGCAAGAAATACGATATGATCGGGAATTCCGAGGCTTTAAACCATATACGAGCCATGATTGACAAGGTAGCAGTCTCCGATGCCCGAATCCTAATCACCGGACCTAACGGTTCTGGAAAAGAACTTGTCGCCCATCAGTTGCACGAATTAAGTCACCGGAAAGACAATGCTTTCGTCGAGGTAAATTGTGCTGCCATCCCATCGGAACTGATCGAGAGCGAGTTATTCGGACACGAGAAAGGATCTTTCACCTCGGCCATCAAGCAAAAGAAAGGTAAGTTCGAACTCGCCAACGGGGGAACGCTCTTCCTAGACGAGATCGGTGATATGAGTCTCAATGCCCAAGCAAAAGTACTAAGAGCTTTACAGGAACAAAAGATAACTCGTGTCGGCGGGGATACTGATATAAATATAGACGTGCGGGTCATTGCCGCCACGAACAAGAATTTAAAAGAAGAGATCAAGAAGGGGAATTTCAGAGAAGACCTCTATCACCGGTTAAGCGTGATTATTATTGATGTACCCCCTTTGTGCCAACGTTTGGAAGATATTGATGATTTGGCCAATCACTTCTTGACGGAAGTATGCACGGAAATGGGCATTGCCCCTAAAACGCTGTCTCCCGATGCTATTGCCGCATTGAAGGAATGCGAATGGACAGGTAATATCCGCGAACTACGCAACGTCGTGGAACGATTAGTCATTCTTTGTGGTAACACCATCACCCGGGAAGACGTGAAAATGTATCGATAATAGGAAAGTTAAAAATTAAAAGATAAAAACTAAAAAGTTGAAAATCCAAAAGCGTCAGCTTGTGCGGCTGGAATCTAAAATCTAAAATTTAAAATTAGCTCGCTTTATGGGAAAAGACAATAAATTACATATTATATTATTGGGACGGAGAAACAGCGGGAAAAGCTCGTTAATCAACGCCTTAACAGGTCAAAATATTGCTATCGTTTCGGATGTGGCCGGAACGACTACCGATCTAGTAAAAAAAAGTTATGAAATCCCGGACTTTGCTTCCGTTATTTTTATCGACACAGCAGGTATCGATGACACGGGAGCTTTGGGTGAAATGCGGGTGGAAAAAACTAGAAATACCATATCACAAGCGGATATGGCTCTACTTGTGGTCACGAATAACCATTTCGGGGAACACGAGCAGCAACTTGCCGAACAATTAAAAAAATTGGAAATCCCATTTCTGGTGATCCATAACAAACGGGACGAATCCGCCTTGACTCCCGCTTTAAAGGAGAAACTGACGACGACCTATAACTGTCCGGTAATCGACTATTCCACCCGAAAAGACAACACGGATTTAATTCTGAATACCTTAAAAAGTGTATGGAAAAAGGACAATACCCCGAAATCTTTAATCGGTGATTTGCTTTCTCCCGGGGACATTGTGTTACTGATCACCCCGATCGATTCCGAAGCCCCCGCCGGACGATTGATTCTACCGCAAGTACAAATGATTCGGGATATACTCGACAATCATTGCACCTCTATCGTATTGCAACCGGAAGAGATTACCCCTTTTCTAGAAAAAACGGGTATTCGCCCTCGTCTGGCAATAGCCGATAGCCAGGTATTCAAGAAAGTGACTGCCATCATCCCCCCAGAGATCCCTCTCACGAGTTTTAGTATCGTTCTTGCCCGCCACAAAGGAAACTTTAAGGCTTATCTCGCCGGGACTCCCCGGATAAAGGAACTAAAAGAAGGTGATCGTATCCTTATGCTAGAATCCTGCTCCCATCATGTTTCCTGTGAGGACATAGGACGCCACAGGATACCCCGTTGGTTACAAGAATATACCGGGAAGAACTTCCAGTTTGACTTTATCGTTGGCTTGGATGCCATCACTCGCCCCATCACCGACTATGCTATGGTCATTCAATGCGGAGGCTGCATGATTACCGGAAAGCAATTAAAAAACAGACTCCAGCCTGCCATTAATGCAGGGATACCTGTCAGTAACTATGGAATGACGATTGCTTACCTGCATGGAATATTCGGAAGGGCAATGAAAGTATTTCAAGATTGATGATTTTAGATTGAACTCCCGAAAGAGAAAAGGAGTTCAATCCAAAATTTCCATATTTCTAAACAGTTATTCCAAACCCTACGGCAAAAGGTCTCAACTCCGGAGCCCGATTCTTGTTAAACATATTTGTCAATGAATAATTTCCCCAAATACACACTCCTCGGTAACCAATACGTAACGTGTAATCTACCTTAAAAGGTACCATCCCGTAACTTCCGTTTTCTTTCAATTTTCGTTTATTTCCCTTCTCACTCGTGTAAACAACCTTTGTTTTCGAGTGCAAGCGGATTCCCCCGATAAAACCCGTGGAGACATAAAACCTTTTCCAACCAGGAGCCGGGAATTGCTTTTCCAGCATCAGGGGCATCGTTAAATAGAGCGTCTTGAATGTACTTCGTTTCACATCCGTAATGTCCCACTCGGACAACGGCACGGCATGTAGCATCTCACCTTTCTCCCGACGAATAGTAATATCTCCATCCAGACACATACGGGAGTAGTCTAGGCCAAATCCCGTGAATATACCGAAACGTTGCCGGGGACTCAAACCAAAGCTAAATTTGGCAAAGTTAAAATGCATCGTAAACGAACTTGCCCAATCTAATTCCATAAAGTCATCACCACCATATTTGGAATAGTTTGTTTTCCCAAAGTTCACAAACCCGAAATAGAACCCGTTCCAGTGTCCTCGAAATTTATTTGGACGAAAAGGCTTCTTGGATAATACCCTGACATCCCAAGGAAGCTTGACCGGATCGTTAATCCTTTTCTCGCTACTTTCTCGCACCGTATTATCCCAAATTATCATTTCCGTTTCTTTACTAATGGTGTCGGAGACCTGTCCTCTTGCACGAATCGTATCTTTCCGCCAGCCGTCATTGACAATCACGCTGTCTCGTTGCGCCGAAGCCGATAGTCCACACACCATGAACATGATAAAAGCTGCTATTATTTTCATGATCTTATCTTTAATTAATTTCTTTCTTACATGACGTTTAATCCCCTTGATTAGTTACAGGTTTCCCATGTCTTTCCTCTCTTTACTCCGAAGACGTTCCAACACATTCCTTCCCGCATCAATCAAATTATTCACGATATTATCCGACTTACCTGATCGGTCAATCAATTGAAACACGGGTTCCCGTTGCTCTTCCACCTGCACCCGAAATTGAAGCCCCTCATACGGGGAGATCAGTATCTCACTTGGCTGTGGAGCCATAATCTCCACGGGAATTTTCAGTTGTTTTTTCAACTCAATGACATCCGGAGGAATCACTCGTTCCACAACCTCAACCGGTGCTTCCCTCTGTTCCGTCGGCTGTATCATCATCCTTTCCGGTTCCTCAATTATTCCCACTTCTCCGGCTTTCTCCGGTTCTAATACCTGCGGCAACGGGAGAGTTTCTGTCTTCACCACCCTCATAGGTATATCTTCCATAGAGAATTCTTCTTTCCTCGTGGTATAAATAGCAACCACAATACCCAAAGCCACAACTGCGGCAATGGCCGCATAACGTTTAACAAGAAGTATCACTCCGGACTTACGATATAACCCGGCTTTTCCTTCGAACCGACATGCTGGATCAGGTTTCACTTTGATCTTAGCATACACATCAACTTCCCGTTCAAACACTTTTTTATCAGTATTCTCGTCCACCCACGCCCGTTCTTCATCCGTGATAACCCCTTCGGTGACAGCGATGGCATAATACTCCATTTCCCTTTCTCTCACCGCTTGTTTTATCTCCTCTTTTTTACCGAAAACTTCCGTGGGAACTTCCAACCTCACCTCTCCCATCCCGTCAAGTTGTTCTTGCAAATCGGGGTGAACTAGCAAAAACGCCTCCACCTCTGCCCGTTCCCTCTCCGACAAATTCCCATCCATGTAATCAATAAAATAAACCTCGTAATTCTCTCTCGTTATCATATCTCCTCCCGCTTAAACAACCACATCCGGCCTGCGGATGTATGCTTTCATAAATGCTCTTGCTCGAAAGATGTACACTTTCACCTGCGATTCGTTCAACCCCGTGATCCCGGCAATTTCCTCGTAGGAATACGCCTCGTAGTCCCGCAGAAGAATCACCGTTTTCTGCACCGGGGGCAATTTTTCCAAGGCCATATCCAATATTTCCTGTAATCCCGTGTATCCCTCCTGCACATCTCCCGCCCGGTCAGCCACGTTCTCGATGTCCCCGAACTTCGTTTCCCGCCGCAATACATCAATCATCCTGTGATATGCCGTGCTAAAAAGAAAAGACTTCGCCTTGTCGTAGGCAATATATTCCACTTCCTCCCAGAGTTTCATGAAACTATCCTGCACGACATCCTCCGCCATCTCTTTCGACTTGCACATTTTAAGGATAAAACGATACACACCATCAGAGAAATGGTCCACGGTCCGGTTATACTCGGTTCTAGTCATTCTGTTTCCCCTTGGTCCATAGCTCAATTCGTTTCACATCCCGCCAACGCACGTAAACAACTTCACCCCCAGTCCGGAAGATCAGTATCCCATCATTTGTTGCCATCACGTCATACATTCCCCCCAACACCAGTTCGGTTCCTCCCGACAACTTGACCCACGTGTATTTATAGTTTTTAGGTTCTATTTCCCGCACATACTTGAAAGGTATTCGGTAAGATATATTCCCGTTCTGTCCGTCCAGTAATTCAAAATCCATAGCCTCGTCGAGATCATACACCAGTACTCCCTCCAACGAACGTCCATCCCGTGTATTAACTCTCCCGAACAAACGCTCCGGAGCCCTAAAATCATCGTAAACGGGAAGTTTCAACTGATCGAGAGGAATCGCACGAAACAATTTAAAATCATGCCACCCCACGATCACCTGCCCAATCGACGGCATATTGATGGCTATCCCCCGATTCGTGGCATTCACGTCGTTCTCCCCCCACATGCAAAGTTCCCTGCCACTATGAAGAGTTACCAAGGAAGAGTTTCCCAACGACTTGATACTCCCGATATTTTTAAATGCCACGGAAACCCAGCTAGATTCTGTCCGCCCGTCAAGTAACGATTCCTGTGAATTCTCATCCAAATCCCATTGAATAAGCCCCTTGTACATCCCGTAAGGCGTTTCCACGATACCTGCAATTGGATGGTCTTTCGGCTCGTTAATCGAATCAGGAGCGGCAGAAAAAACGATCTCGCTAATATGCTCCCAGACCACGTTTTCAATCTTCCCATTCCGAGGTTCCACGGCGATCCAATTACCGATAGCAAGCGACCGTCCTCGTTCAAGCTCAATGACATTTCCCCCTTTCACGCCCAACTCGATCCGTTTATCACCGATTACTCTAATCGATCGAATATTCCCGAAACGGCAAGAAAACTCATGCTCCGGTGGAGTATCCCTCCGACCATCACTAAAACGCACGTTTTCTCCCATAATATCCCGATACCGCATATACGGGTTTCCGATTTTTCCCGCGGAAAAAATGTCCGTCCAGTAAAGATTCTTTCCCCACGTGATGTATCCGCATATTTTACGATTCATCACGGTAGTCACTTCCCCGTAAATCCGTATTGCCCGACTCCCCTGTGCCAACCCGTTAGTAGCACAAAAGCAACAAATTAAGCATCCAATTATCCATGTTTTTAACATACCACTACTTTTGTTTATTGATGGGACGAATGAACTAGGCGAAAAGTTACAAAACTAATTAAGAATAGAAAACAATTTAAACTAAAATCCGGCTCAACAAAAGAGATTTCTCCATGTCAAACCGGATTTCCAATAAATTTATTACGAAATGATATTCTTGACTCATTCAGCATCCAACCGCTTGAAACCTTTCCCGAGAATTTGTTTAGCGTCGAATATCGTCACAAAAGCATTCGGGTCAATCTTGTATATGGCCTGTTGTAAAGTTACCATCTGCCGACGATTAACCATCGTCATGATCATCTCCTTTTCTGCACGGTTGTACATACCTTGTATCGGCACGATGGAACCACCGCGGTGCAAGTCATTCAATACATACTCCCGAATTTCCTCTGCTTTGTCGGAGATAATAAAGAAACTTTTCTCTGCATTGAACCCTTGAAGGATTATATCAATCGTTTTACCCATGAGGAAAATCGAAAGCCACGAATACATCGGCACCTTCCAGTCTTGGAACATAAGAAAACCGAAAACCACGATACACGAATCAATCATTATCTGCAACTGTCCCAGCGGACGATGAGTCCACTTGTAAAGTATGTTCGATAACACATCGGTTCCCCCGCTTGACGCACGTGTTTTCATGATCATCCCCACGCCAACACCCATGACGACACCACCAAAAATACACGCCAACAACACCTCATCACCTAACTTGAAAGGATCGAGTGCCATCATCGGATCCGTGGGTATCGGCTCACCCATCAATGTTAACAAGAGCGTAGGCAAACTATCAGAGAAAACAGCGACAAGGATGAAACAAATAAACGTTTTCACCCCAAAACCGGAACCCAGTACCCGCAGGCCCAACAAACTCAATGGCAGGTTGAAACACAAGGCGGCTATACCGATCGGGAACCCCCACTTGTGTTGAAGGACGATCGTGATACCATAGATTCCCCCCGGGACAATTTTATAAGGTGCCATAAAACAACTATACCCCAGTGCTAGCACAAAAGCACCCCCGATGAGTAAGGCATATGTCCGGAACCACTCACGGGTAAACGGTTTCTCTTTTAAAAGTATATTCACCATTTCATCTAATTTAAATTCGGCCGCGAATATACACCTCCCCTACCTCACGAAATATGACAAAAGTCATCTTTCCCAGGGAAAATATCTTAATCTGTTTTTTAACACTTCTGTATTACCCGTGGCATTGATTTTGCTTGTACGAGAATATTAATTATAATTGCACACTTTTTCCAATTTGTGAAATTAAAATGAGAACAACCTTACTGATTACGAAAGAAAAAATTATCAGCGTGGCACAAAAATTGTTCATAGAAACAAGTTTTTATCGAACAACGATGAAGGATATTGCCCGTGCCGCTAAAGTCAGTCGGCGCACGCTATACACTCATTTTAACAGTAAGGAAGACATTTTTAACCACATCGTGGATCAAAAAATAGAATTAATCGAACAAAAACTTGAACAGGCAGTCAGAACGGCCTTGCCAGCCGACAAACGGTTGAAGTTATACATCAAGGAACGATTCAATTTAATAGCGGAACTCATGGGCGGTAGCCAACCTATCAAAGAAACTTTTTTACACAATAACAGCAAGATTGAAATACTACGGGAGAATATTGACAGACAAGAGCTCGAACTTCTCTATTCAATCCTTCGGGACGGGGCCGATGCGGGCATCTTCTCGATCAAGCAACCCCGGCGTTTGGCTAATTCCCTGCAATCCGTCTTCAAAAGCCTGGAATTCGGTTTCATACGTCAGTACGAACATCAACCACGACCACAAGTGATTAACGAGTATATTAACATATTATTTCACGGTATAATTAAGAAATAAACTAACACGCACTACGATATGGAATTATATATCAACGCCTTTGCCCATTATCTCCCGGACAACCGAGTACCTAACTCTTACTTCAAAGACGTGAATGGTCTGGATGACGAGTGGATTCGCACTCGTACTGGAATAAGTACCCGGAGCAAGGCTGGCGAGAACGAGAACACGAATACCATGGCCTTGGAAGCCGTTAAGCGCTTGCACGAAAAACTACCCTTCCCCATAGAGGAAGTCGACTTGATCGTGGCCGCTACTTACTCCCCCCACGACACGGTAGCAACAGCAGCGCACATGATACAACGTCATTTTAAGGCACGAGCCGCACGCTGTCTCACTGTTTCGGCAGCCTGTTCCTCGTTTATCAACGCCATGGAAATTGTAGAAGGATATTTCGCCATGAACAAGGCAACAAAAGCCATCGTCGTGGCCTCTGAGCATAACACGGAATACAGTAACGAGACTTGCCCGCAAAGTGGTCACCTGTGGGGTGACGGGTCTGTGGCAATCGCCATTTCCACCATACCGGAAGGAGAAAAAGCAGCCCGTATACTTAATATATTTACCCGCGGACTCGGACACATCGGCAAAGCAGACACCGCCGTTTACCTACGCCCACATCACGGGGGTATCGGTATGCCGGAAGGGCGTGACGTATTTATCAATGCCTGCCATTACATGATCGAGGGATTAAATGCTGTAACTAATAGCCAAGGCATAAAACTGACAGACTTGAAATTCATCGCCTCTCACCAAGCCAACAAGCGAATCATGGCTACCGTTGCACGTCAGATCGATTTCCCCGAAGATCACATGTTATCGAACATCGAGGAAGTAGGTAACACGGGATGCCCTAGTTGTGCTATCGCCTTATCGCAAAACCTTGACCGAGTCGACCATGGTGACCTCGTGGCACTCTCCGTGTTCGGGGGTGGGTACTCTTGCGGGGCAGTACTCTTGCAATTTTTATAAGCAAATACAGAATCAAAAAAATGAATCCCAATGAACACTCATTTGGATTCATTTTTTAGTCTATACGCAATAAAAAAGATATACCTTTGCACGAAAGAAATTACCATGAATGACCAGACTGTAATATGTGCCATTGCCACGGCCCCCGGAATGGGTGCTATCGCCGTGATTCGCCTATCAGGGAAAGGATGTATTGAAATTTGTGACCGGATATTTGTTTCACCTTCCTATAAAAAACTGGTGGATGTTCTTCCGAATACAATTCATTTCGGAAAGATCGTCAACAAGGAGGAACTGATTGATGAAGTACTAATCTCCGTGTTCCACGCCCCCCACTCCTTCACCGGAGAAGACTCCATCGAAATTTCCTGCCATGGTTCAGTATACATTCAGCAACGCATATTACAACTATTAATCTCCTCCGGAGCACGGCTTGCCGCCCCCGGAGAATTTACTCAACGGGCTTTCTTGAATGGTAAAATGGACCTTTCACAAGCAGAAGCCGTTGCAGATCTAATCGCCTCATCCTCGGCAGCCGCCCACAAAATGGCATTAAGCCAAATGCGGGGTGGATTCTCGGACGAACTGATGAAACTGCGAATGGAACTGTTGCACATCACCTCCCTGTTGGAACTGGAACTGGATTTCTCGGAGGAAGACGTGGAGTTCGCCGACCGATCGGAACTTCGGAGTATTGCCATCGGTATTGACACGTTAATTTCTCGCTTATGTGCCTCCTTCTCCCTTGGCAACGTGATCAAAAACGGCATCCCGGTAGCCATTGTCGGTAATACTAACGTGGGGAAAAGTACCCTACTCAACGCTTTGCTAAAAGAAGATCGTGCCATCGTGTCCGACATCGAGGGTACCACTCGCGACGTGATAGAGGATACCATCAACCTCCAGGGAATCACTTTCCGTTTTATCGATACGGCAGGCATCCGCCACACAGACGACCAAGTAGAAAATATGGGTATCGAACGTACTTTTACCAAAATAGAACAAGCACGTATCGTATTGTTTTTAATAGATGCCACCAAAAACACGGAACAATTTCTTCCCTATTATACCCAAGTGAAAGAACATCTCGGACCGGATACCCGCTTAGTCATTCTACTCAACAAGACAGACCAAACAGATTCTGCCGACATGATCTTGTCACAAACCATGTCTCTATCTTCCGGGGAAAAGATTCTCCCGATTGCTGCAAAGACTGGGTATAACATCCATCACTTGGTGGACGAGCTAGTTTCCACGATCAACCTAAACGCACTTCATTCAGGAGATGTCATCGTCAGCAATGCCCGCCATTACGAAGCCCTCTCCCATGCCCGCCTAGCCATCGAGCGAGTCATCGCCGGACTGGACTCCCATCTTAGTGGTGAGTTTGTATCACAAGACATTCGGGAATGCCTGCATTATCTTGGTGAAATCACGGGACAAATCACGACGGATGAGGTATTGGGAAATATATTTAAGAATTTTTGCATCGGAAAATAACTTATTATAAACAAAGGAATAACATTTATTATAAAACCGTTATAATACCTTATATTATAGCGGTTTTTCTTTTTATTCATTTTATCGTTACTTTGTTTTATTATCCGTTTATTTATCGTATATTTGTACCACGAAGTTACGAAAAGAGTGTAATTTATTGGAAATGAGCATTGGGTAATCGCTCAT
>ERZ825137.4083-NODE-4083-length-14961-cov-2.983832_pt1 | contig 14961 bp, 12 predicted proteins | sample MGYA00519873_ERZ825137 | MGnify/ENA primary metagenome ERZ825137 (study PRJEB31778, sample SAMEA3449190) | human gut metagenome | biome: human gut; feature: human-associated habitat; material: faeces | place: United Kingdom | collected 2010/2012 ...
GTTCCACCAGATCCATCAACTGTTTTTTCCCCTCAATCTTCTGGTGATTCACTTCCGTAATATAATCACCAGAACTCACTACGCCCTGTGCAGGTGTATATTCCTTTCCATCCACCCCCGTCATTTTCTCCGTGTCTAAAACCAGTACACCATCCGTTTCCATATAAATTCCAACCGGCATTCCTCCAAGTAGAACCGTATCGTCTTCCTTTTCCGCAGCCAGACTTTCCACTTCCCGGCCACTGACTTCCGTATTTTCCATAAATCCTGTAATCTGTGCACAGCCACATAACATCAATAAGCAGAACATAAACAACAGACCTGTCCTGCTCATATTCCTTTTCCTGCGTTCTTTCATGATCCACACTCCTCTCTTGCAAATATTAAAAGCAGATGCTGTTTGCATCTGCTCTTAGTATGTGTGGATCTTCTTCTTTTCACACTGGTATTATTTTTCTCTTTTTGCCAGTTCTTTCATTTCTCTGGCACTGTCTATAATTCCATCTGTTACATTTGCTCCACCAAGAAGCCTTGCAAGCTCTGCAACAGAGTCTTCCTGATCAAGTCTCTCGATCTGTGTTCTCACAGAATTATCTTCTGCCTCTTTATGAATACAAAAATGAACATCAGCTGCCGCTGCGATCTGTGAAAGATGTGTAATACAAATTACCTGACGGCTCTTTCCAATCAACTGCAGTCTCTCTCCGACACGACCTGCTGTGATTCCTGATATTCCACTATCAATCTCATCAAATATCAAAGTCGGTGTATCTTCTTCATCTGCAAGTACGGTCTTGATTGCAAGCATAATACGGGATAGCTCTCCTCCGGATGCGACATCCCCCAGTGGACGCACAGGTTCTCCCGGATTAACCGACAGATAAAACTCTGCATCATCTTTTCCTTGTGCAGAATAACTTTTTGCTTCTGTCAAACGAATTTCAAAACGTGCATCCAGGAAATTCAGTTCCGACATCTGATGAACAATTTCCTCGGCAAATTTAACTGCGTTTTGTTCACGCACTTCATGCAGTTCCATCGCAGCCTTTTCCATCTGCTTTTCTGCTTTTTTCTGTTTCTCCAAAAGTTCCTGCATAAAAGAATCGTAATCTTCCAGTTCCGATAGTCTCTGTCTTTTTTCCTTACAATATGCAAGGATATCACTGACAGTGTTTCCATATTTTGCCTTTAAATGATTCACTTCATTCAGGCGGGACTCAACTTCTGAAAACTCTTCTTCCGAATATTCAAAACTCTTTGCATATTCTGCCAGATCCCGGTTGAAATCATTCAGCAGACTATCGATCTCCACGATCTGATCATAAAGCTGGCTTCCCTTTTCATCAAAAGATGCTGCTTCCTGAAGGCTTCGGATTGCACGGCTTAAGTAATCACTTGCATTTCCACGTTCGTCCTCTGCAGTATACTGATACGCTTCTGCAACTCCTTCTGTGAGTTTTCTGCTATCTGTCATCTTGCGATACTGTTCTTCTAAAAGTTCATCTTCACCTTCTTTAAGAGCTGCTTCTTCAATCTCATTCACTTCAAATTCAGCAAGAGAAAGTTCTCTTCTTCGGCTCTCTTCATCCAGCGAAGATTGTTCCACCTTCTTACATACTGCCTTCCATTCCTGATAGCAGGAAGCCATTTTTTCTTTTAACGGATCCGTCTGTTCTTTCCCATAAAGATCAAGCAGTGTTAAATGATTCTTTCGATGAAGCAATGTCTGATTATCATGCTGTCCATGAATATCGATCAAAAGACTGGCTACATCTTTAAGGACGCTCATATTCACTGTCTCACCGTTAATCTTACTGACACTTCGACCTTCTAAAAGGCGGCGGCTCAATGTCAGATATCCGTCTTCCGGATAAATGTCCAAGGCCTCCAGCTTCTTTAAAATCTTTTCTTCTTTGATGTGAAAAGTAAGTTCTACCAATCCGCTTTTTGCCCCGTTTCGAAGCATCTGTGCATTGTATTTTCCACCCAGTGCAAGCGTAACAGAGCCAAGAAGGATTGACTTTCCTGCTCCGGTTTCACCGGTCAGAATATTCAATCCTTCCCCAAACTCTACTTCTGTTTCATCAATCAAAGCAAGATTTTTCACATACAGATTCTGTAACATATATCACCTATGCTTTCCTTGAAACCAATTTCCTTATATTCTCCATTACTACAGCTGTATCTTCAACTGTACGAATTGCGCACATGATCGTGTCATCTCCCGCAATACATCCGACCACTTCATTCCATTTCATTGCATCTACTGCAGCAGCAACCGCCATTGCCATTCCGGCAACTGTTTTGATCACAAGGATATTCTGTGCCATATCCATGGAAACAAACCCGTCACGAAGCACACGGATATATTTTTCGTTCATTCCGTCATCTTCCTGTCTATGGACAATATACTTCTGACGCCCACCGTTTACAGACAACTTTGTCAGCTTCAGATCTCTGATATCTCTGGAGACAGTTGCCTGTGTGACCTTGAAGCCGGCATTATTCAGATATTCTGCCAGTTCCTCCTGCGTCTCTATGTCATACTGACTGATCAATTCAATTATCTTTGCATGTCGGCTCACTTTCATAGTATCAATTTCCTTTCATCTTCTCGCGCATTGTTATCATAAAACTTTCTTCACTTAATTTTACAAGATGCGCTTTGGCATCTGATTTTCTGATCTTCACTCTGTCTCCGCTAACCAATTGTCTCTGTACAGCGCCGTCATAACATAAAGCTACTTTCTCCTGCCTTCCATAACGGCCCTCGCAAATCTCAACTTCAACATCATCCTCTGCTGAAAGCACCACACTGCTCGTGTTAAGTGCATGGGAACAGATTGGAGTGATAACTATCAGACTTGCTGTTGGCTCTACCACCGGCCCACCTGCGGAAAGATTATATCCTGTACTTCCCGTCGGTGTACAGATGATCACACCGTCTGCCTGATATGTATTCAACAATGTCCCATTCACATATACATTAAACTGAACAATACGAAGATTCCCTTCTCTTGTCAGGACGATATCATTTACCGCCAGATCTTTTTCACCGGATGACATTGTCCCCTCCAACATCATACGTTTCTCAACTTTAGGCTCTTCCTCGCAAAGTCTGTCAATCGCAGATTTATAATCTTTCAATTCTACATCTGCCAGATACCCCAACGTTCCGATATTGATTCCAAGAAGCGGAAGTTTATTTCCTTCAAGGTCACGTATTGCACGGATCAAAGTTCCATCCCCACCTAAAACCAGTCCGCAATCAACGTTCTCCGGAATCGTTCCCGGAACAATAAATCCTTCCTCGTCCTTTTGCGCAAGAATAACACGTTTGCCTTTTCTCTCAATATAATCTTTTATCTCAATCGTAACAGAATAATCTCTGTCTTTTAATTGATTTGTTATGATATAAAAAGATTCCATACCATCACCTTTTTACTTTGCCAGAGCAGCGAATGCTTCATCCACTACCTGATCCAGTTCCTTTGTCTCAATCTTTGCTTCCTCTTCCGGACATTTCTTCAAATGTACAAGGTATTCAATATTTCCTTCTGGTCCCTTGATTGGAGAGAATGTGATCTCAAGTACAGAAAATCCGATTGATACCGCAAATTCTGTCACTTTCTCGATTACTTCATGATGTGTACTCTTTTCTCGCACAACACCTTTCTTTCCAACCTTCTCACGTCCTGCTTCAAACTGTGGTTTGATCAATGCTACAATCTCTCCATCATCTGTCAGATACGCTCTGATTGCACCAAGCACTTTTGTGAGAGAGATAAACGAAACATCAATCGACGAAAAATCAACAGGTTCTCCAAGATCTTCCGGAGTCACATAACGGATATTCGTCTTCTCCATACATACCACTCTCGGATCCTGACGCAGCTTCCAATCCAGCTGTCCTCTTCCCACATCGATGGCAAATACTTTCTTTGCTCCATTCTGAAGCATACAGTCTGTGAATCCTCCAGTGGAAGATCCAACATCTGTACAGACCTTTCCATCTACTGTCACATGGAATTCTTTCATTGCTTTCTCAAGCTTAAGACCTCCACGGCTCACATAGGGGAGAACATGTCCGCGTACCTCAATATTTACCTCCTCTGGAAATGTTGTTCCGGCCTTATCTTCTCTCTGACCTTCTACAAATACATTTCCTGACATAATAATTGCTTTTGCTTTTTCTCTGGAATCCGCCAGATTTCTCTTTACGAGCAATACATCCAAACGTTCTTTCATGTTACTTTTCTTCCTTTATTCTCCGATCATCTGCAATGACCTTTTTTACAATACTCTCTCTGTCGAGACCAACTTCTTTTCTTAAGACATCTACATTTCCATGTTCAACATAATCATCTGAAATACCGATTGTGCAAACTTTCAATGGGATACCCTCGCGCATCACAAAATCTTCTACCTGCTCACCAAATCCACCTGTAAGCACATTTTCCTCAATTGTCACAAGGATCCTGTGATTTTCTGAAATCTTCCGGATCCTCTCTGTATCCAGAGGTTTCACAAATCTTGCATTGATCAGACTACACTGATACCCTGCTGCCTTAAGATCCTCACGCACCTGTTCTGCAAGGAAAGACATATGTCCGACAAACATTACCGCGATCTCACTCTCTTCATATAGAAGTTCGCTCTTTCCATATTCGATCGGAGCACGGAATTCCTTCAGTCCTTCATATGCTTCTCCTCTTGGATAACGAAGTGCAATCGGATACTGGAAATCTACTGCAAAGCGCACCATATCCGCCATCTCCCAACGGTTCTTTGGTGACAGGATTGAAAGATTCGGGATCAATGATAAAAATGATAAATCAAAGACTCCCTGATGTGTCTCTCCGTCACTTCCAACAAGACCTGCGCGGTCTACTGCGATCACAACCGGCAGATTCTGAAGACAGACATCATGAATCGTCTGGTCAAACGCTCTCTGTAAGAAAGATGAATACACCGCAAAAACAGGCTTCATTCCCCCAGCAGCAAGTCCTGCTGCAAATGTCATCGCATGCTCTTCTGCAATTCCTACATCAAAGAATCTTTCCGGAAATAGCTTTGCGAATCTGGAAAGTCCGGTTCCGTCTGCCATCGCTGCAGTAATAGCTACAACCTTCTTGTCCTTCTTTCCGATATCTGCAAGCACTTTGGAAAAAATATCTGTATAAGAATCCTTCCCCGACCCTCCGATCGTTTCTCCTGTTGTCACATCAAAAGGTCCCGTTCCATGGAATTTTGACGGATTCGTCTCTGCCGGAAGATAACCTTTTCCCTTCTTTGTCACAACATGTACAAGAACTGCATGATTTACCCGTTTTGCTTCATTCAATGTCTTTGTTAATGTCTTCAGATCATGTCCGTCTACAGGACCCAGATATGTGATTCCCATATCCTCAAAAAACATTCCCGGAACAAATAATTGTTTGATCGAATCTTTTGATTTCTTAAGAATTGTTGTTAATTCCTTCCCGATTCCCGGAATTCTTAATAAGGATTGTTCCACATTTCCTTTAAATTCCACATATTCTTTTCTTGTTCGTACTTTATTCAAATACGCAGACATTCCACCGACATTCTCCGCAATAGACATCTTGTTATCGTTCAGGATAATGATCAGATTCTTCTTCTCCTTGCGTAGTCTTGCCATATTATTTAATGCTTCATATGCCATTCCGCCAGACAACGCACCATCTCCGATTACCGCAACAATCGTCTCATCCGTATGATTGATATCTCTTGCTGTAACCATCCCAAGCGCTGCTGATAACGACATGGAGCTGTGTCCACTGTGAAACGCATCACAATCGCTTTCTTTTCTCTTCGGGAATCCACTCATCCCATGAAATTGCCTCAGATTCTCAAATCCATTCTTTCTTCCTGTTAAGATCTTGTGCACATAAGACTGATGTCCTACATCAAAGATCAGCTGGTCTTTTGGAAAATCCAAAACAAGATGCAGCGCCATCGTTAGTTCTACAATTCCAAGATTCGATGCCAGATGCCCCCCTGTGCGACTGACATTTCTTAATAGAAAACGACGTATATCTTTCGCCAGAAGTTTATAGTCCTCTGGCTGAATCTGTTTAATATCATTCGGATCATTAATATACTCTAGCATAATGCTCCCTCTTCCTCTCTGCCTTAGTGTGTTCGATGGATCAAAAATCTTGTAAGATTTGTAAGATAACAATCTCCCTTATCATATTTTTCTAAAATATCAATTGCTTTCTTTGAAATATCTTCTACATCTCTTTGTGAACGTTCTAATCCTTTTAATGTCACATAAGTTGTTTTGTGATTCTTTTCATCACTTCCAACCGGTTTCCCGATCTCTTCTTCATCTCCTGTAAGATCCAGAATATCGTCTTGAATCTGAAACGCAAGTCCGATATATTCTCCACATTCTTCCATCTTCAGAACATCTTCTTTGGATGCTCCTGCAAGAACTGCTCCGATCATCATACATGCTTCGATCAATGCAGACGTCTTATTCTTATGAATAAATAAAATCTGCTCCATACTAAGCGGTGTACCTTCCAGTTCAACATCTGCAACCTGCCCGCCGATCATTCCATAGATTCCAGGTTTGCTGGCGAGAATCTTAATTGCTTCAACTACATTCATGATCTGGTCTTTCTCCGCAAGATCAAATGCTTTCGTTGCAACTTCATACGCATAATTAAGAAGTGCATCTCCTGCAAGGATCGCCATATCTTCTCCATAAACGATATGACATGTTTTCTGACCTCTTCTGTAATCATCATTGTCAAGCGCTGGAAGATCATCATGAATCAGAGAATACGTATGGATCATTTCAATCGCTGCCATAAATGGCTTTACGATATCTCCCTTTCCGCCAAACATCTGATATGTCTCGTTGATCAACATTGGACGAAGACGCTTTCCTCCCGCCTTAACGGTTGTGTTCATTGCAGTTAAAACTGTTTTTTGTAACCCTTCCTGTGCTGGCAGATATTCATCTAAAATAATTTCAATCTGTGCAACCTTTTGTTTCATCTCATCCTTAAAGTTCATGTTCTTCCCCATTCTCTTCTAATACGATCAATTCTTTTTCTACTTTATCCAGAGAATCCTTACACTGTTTCACAAGATTTACTCCTTCAGTATATAGTTTGACAGCCTCTGGAAGTTTGATTTCTTCACTGGAAAGCTTTGTAAGAATTTCATCTAACTGATGAAAACCCTGATCAATATCAAATTTCTTCTTTGCCATAATAAACTTCCTCTTTCTTACTTCCCTTTTTCATCCATTGTTCTGATCTGTTTTGCCATTGCAAGGATCGTTCCATCTGAAATCGTTAAGGAAATCTGATCTCCCTCTTTCACTTTGTGAACGCTTGTAACTGGCTCACCATTCTGATCTTCTAAATATCCAAATCCATTGATCAATTTCGCTGTTGGTGATAACCCATGAAGTTCTTTTGCGTACAATTCCAGTTTGTGCTTATACTCTGTCATCTTATTCTTCATCACTTGCTGAATCTGTTCTTCTAATTCTGACAAACGCATCTTCTGTTCCTGAAGTTGAAATCGTGGATCGTAATTTGCAATGGTGATCTGATACTTCTGCAATTTCATCTGATAACGCCGGATGATCTGTTTTAACAACGCATCCATTGTATATTCTCTGTTTGCGATTCCTTCCATCACTTCTGTGATATCTGGAACTGCAAGTTCACAGGCTGCTGTCGGTGTTGCCGCGCGAAGATCTGCCGCATAATCCGCAATGGTAGTATCCACCTCATGCCCTGTTCCAGAAATGATCGGTGTCTTTGCTTCGTAGATCGCTCTTGCGACATTCTCTTCATTAAATGCCCACAAGTCCTCGATCGAGCCCCCACCTCTTCCGATGATAATGGTATCAACTCCATACTGGTCCAGAGTGCGAATTCCAGATACAATCGTATCAGATGCACCTTCTCCCTGTACTTTAGCAGGATATAATACTAACTGTACATACGGATTCCTGCGCTTTGCTGTACTAATGATATCATGAATTGCTGCACCTGTTCTTGCCGTTACCACACCGATCTTCTTTGGATTCTTTGGAATCGGCTTCTTGATCTCGTGGTCAAACAATCCTTCTTCATAAAGCTTCTGTTTTAACATCTCATATGCAACATATAATTCTCCGATTCCATTTAAACGAATCTCCTGTGCATATAGCTGATAACTTCCGCCACGCTCATAGACACTGACATTTCCATCTACAATGACTTCCTGTCCATCTTCTAATTCAAACTGCAATCCATTATATCTTGCACTCGCAAACATCACACAAGAAATCTGGCTTTCTTCATCTTTCAATGAAAAATAAATATGCCCAGAAGAATGATACTTACAGTTTGACACCTGTCCCTTGATTGAAATCCTCCTTAAGGCATAATCACTTTGAAACATTCGTTTGATATAAGTATTAATCTGTGTTACAGAAAAAACTTTACTCTTCATCCATATCCTGTCCAATCTTACTTAAGACACCATTGATAAATGGTGCTGCCTTTTCATTGCAGTATTTCTTTGCAAGTTCTACTGCCTCATTGATCGCTACTTTTCTTGGCACCTGTTCATCTAATAAGATTTCATAGGTTGCAAGTCTTAAAATAGATAATTCAGCTTTTCCAAGTCTCTCTAAATTCCATGCATTCGTATGTGCAGAAATCTGTTCATCGATTTCATCTAAATGTTCGATCAGATTCTCTGTTTTCTCTGTAATTTCTTTCTGTGTCTTCTCATTGATATTTTCATGCCCATGAAAATATAATTCAACCTGATCTTCAAATTCTTCTTTCTCACAAAATTCTACACAAAATAAAATTCTGAAAATATGTTCTCTTACCTCACTTCTTTTCATTAGGGTTCCTTTCTGCGATACAAAGACGGAACTGCGATCAGTCCCGTCTGACTTTGCTTTATATTCTTTCTTACTCTTCTTCTGCTGCAACGCCTGTGACACGGACGTTAACTTCTCTGACCTTTAATCCTGTCATGTTCTCGATTGCTGCTTTCACACGATCTTGAACTTTCTTAGAAATCTCTGGAATACTAACTCCATAGTCAAGTTCTAATGCAAGATTGACTCTTACATGATGATTCTCTACGACAACTTTGACTCCCTTGGACAGATTATTCACTCCAAGTTTACTTACCAGTTCATTCGTGATATTCCCACACATTCTGGCAACTCCTGTCACTTCAGTTGCTGCGATTCCTGCGATCACTGCAATCACATCATCTGCAATTTTCACTTCCCCGAGCACTCCCTGCTCGTTTATCTGGTAACTACTTTTATTCTCCATAGTAAAAGCCTCCTGTATTTCTGCATACTGATATGATTTATTATACCAAAGATGAATATGTTATTCAAACTATTTTATAACATTCTTTTTGATCTTATCTCTTTAAAATGTTAAGAATAATTGATTTTCTTCCATATTTGTAAGATAATACTTTTGGCAGATATCCTTTGCGAATCTGACCTTTTATTAAAGGAGATCATATAATATGAAAAAATTAACAAGACAGGAGAAACATGAACAGTGTATGCGTGAGATCCGTGGAACACTGATCGTTGTATTGATCTGCTGTGCTTGGCATATTGCTAGTGCGTTTTTGTTAAATGGTACTGGTCTTTATTTTCTAGGTATGCCCGCATGGTTTAGTGTGTCAACATTCGGAACGATCATACTTTCTTTGATCGGTGTCTGGTACCTATTAAAACATGTATTTATTAATTTTGAATATGACGATGAAGAGGAGGGAGAAGAATAAATGTCAGCAAATCAGAAAATCATTCTTGCAATTTTTATTGTTTACCTCGCCTTAAATGCTGCGATCGGTATCATTTTCAGTAACCGTCAAAATAAAAAACAGCATACATCCTCCGAGAAAAAATTCTTCATCGGTGGAAGAAATATGAACGGACTTCTTCTGGCAATGACAACCATGGCAACTTATACTTCTGTAAGTTCCTTTATTTCTGGTCCAGGAGCTGCTGGTCTTACTTATGGATATGCACAGGCATGGATCGCTACAGTTCAAGTTCCGATCACATTTCTGGTACTAGGTGTCCTTGGTAACAAACTTGCTTTAGTTTCCAGAAGAACTGGTGCCGTTACTGTTGTAGGTTATTTAAAGGCTCGTTATAAAAGTGATGTTTTAGTTATTGTAACCAGCTTACTTATGGTTGCCTTCTTCATGGCACAGATGATCGGACAATTTACTGGCGGAGCAACTTTGATCTCTTCTATCACTGGACTTGATCATGTTGTTTCTTTATTGATCTTTGGAGCAGTTGTTATCATTTATACATCTTTTGGTGGTTTCAGCGCTGTTGCGATCACAGATACGATTCAGGGAATTATCATGTGTGTCGGTACATTTTTACTTTTATTCTTTGTATTAAAAGCTGGCGGCGGACTTGCTGGTATTGATGCCGGACTGGCACAGAATCTGCCTGGAGTATATGATGATCTATTTTCAAAGTACAGTCCCGGTACGCTACTTAGTTTCTGGATTCTTGTAGGATTTGGTACACTTGGACTTCCTCAGACAGCCGTTCGTTCTATGGGATTTAAAAATACAAAGAGTCTTCATTCTGCGATGTGGATCGGTGCTGTTACCTGCAGTTTTATCATCGTTGGTATGCATATGGCTGGTACATGGGCCGGTGCACTGGTAGATACTAAGAACCTTCCGACGTCTGATTACTTTATCCCATACATCGTTCAGAAGATCATGCCAGTCGGACTTGCAGGAACTTTCCTAGCTGCTCCTATGGCTGCTGTTATGTCTACCGCTGATTCTCTTTTGATCCTTGCTTCTGCAGCGATCGTGAAAGATCTATGGCGTAACTATGTTGTCAAAGATGATCCTGTGAAAATTCAGTCTTATAACAAAAATGTTGGGAAAATGAGCACGCTCGTTACGTTCGCATTTGGTGTGATCGTTATCTTACTTACGATCAATCCACCTGATATCATTTTCTTCTTGAATCTATTTGCCTTAGGTGGTCTGGAATGCAGTTTTTTCTGGCCTTTGGTCGGAGGATTGTTCTGGAAGAAAGGAACAAAACAAGCAGCAGTCTTTAGTTCTCTCGGTGCTGCGATCACTTATGTATTTTGTTATTATAACGTGCAGATTGCTGGAATCAATGCTGTTGTATGGGGACTTCTTGCTGGTGGAATCTTATATTTTGTGATAGGAAATATCACTTGTAAAAATGGTCTTGACGAAGATATCATCAAAAATTGTTTCTAAATTTTAAAGCATAGAAACTATCTTAAAAGCAATACACATTAAAAATCCCCCATGTATGATATATGAAACTTCTTATTAATATCATACATGAGGGATTTTATCATTTTCATTCTTATTGCAATATATAATTCTCCAACATACTTTCCTGATTGTCTACTGTTTCTTTCTTTTTCTTTCGATATGCAGATGGTGTTTCTTGATATGTTTCTTTAAATACTTTATTAAATGCTGCAACTGAAGCAAATCCATTATTCATCGCAATCTTAATTACCGGAATGTCCGTGTACATTAAATATTCCATCGCATGAGTTATTATTTTCTGTCTTTATTTTAGCTTGAAAGAAGCAACACTCGTAATGATTCACTGAAATCATTACTAATTAACAATTACTTTCTTAATCTCTGACCACGTACTATATTTATTCTTTCTATTGATTCTCTTATAAGCACGTATCCGAATATAAAGTGTTTTTTTGTTTTTTAATTTTTTGTTTTTAATAACTATTTTCTTGGAATTTGTCTGTACAACCTTTGTCCAAATAGCACCCTTATTCTTCTTAGCTTTCTTTTTGGATGAATATATTTTTATTTGATAACCAGTTACCTTAGGTACTGCTTTTGATAATATTATTGTTAAGGACTTTGAGGATTTTTTCTTTTTCGCACTTTTAATTTTTGCTTTACTAATGGTTATATTTTCTTTTTTGCTGTTATTTGTTTTATGTCCTTGTGATAAATCAGACTTGTTATTACTATTATTAACATTTCCATTTGTTATTGCTCCAGCTGGTTCCTTTGTTGGTTCCTTTTCTGGCTGATCATCTGTCTGATCTAAAGTTTTTACTACTATTATTTTGCATGTAGCTGTTATATTTCCATTTTCACTTGTAGCTGTTATATCAGCTGTTCCTAACGAATGGGCTGTAATCTCACCACATTCATTTACAGTAGCCACTTCTTTGTTATTACTTGCAAAATAAATTCTTTTATTCTTTATATTATCCGGGCTTACTTTGGCAATCAACTTACTCGTTGTACCAAGCAAAACTTTTTCCGATGTTTTATCTAATTTTATAGATTGTGGTACTTTCTCCTCTTCTGATCCAATATAAGCTTTTTCATACACTGTTCTATAAGAATAACTTGTTTCATTCCCATTTGCATCTGTAAGATGATCATATGTTATTTGATAAACTCCTCCTATTTTAAAAACAATAGAATCATCGCTATAGGAAATAAGATCCCCACTTCTTTCATAATTATAAGCTTGATTTTCTAAAAGATTATTCGGATCAATCTTCCATTTCTTATTGCTATTGAGACATTCAATCGTTATTGTAGTATCAGCTGTCGGTTTTAACTTATTATAAAACTGACATGTCCACATTCCTGATGGCGAAAATCCACTTTCTGAAATAGTAATTTCTTTTGGTGGCCATGCAACAACATCTACATTAGAACTCTGCGTTCCTGACAATTTATGACATGCTTGTTGCAACGTATTTCCTACTCCAATATATTTCCATTCAGGATTTAACAGATTATATCTATGACCTCTATTATAATATTGTCCTGTCCCTTGACTATCATCTAATGCACTACTAATACTGTCTATGATACTCGTACTTATTATTCCACATGAATATAAATTTTCTCCATTGCCACTTTGACATTTTGAATAATATTCATCGCTTAATCCCTCTACCTTTGGTGGATTATGAGGTGATGAATTTTTTATATTATTTTTTGCCAAATATACCGTGTACGTAGATTTGCACTGTGCATCCATAGACAATTGTTCTGAATATTCCAATGGATTTAGTCCAGCTCCCACACGAATTGCATTTAAATAATCAACTGCTCCTTTTGCAACTTCTTTACTTAACTTTCCACCTTCTATATTCTTAATTGAATCGTAAGAAGGTTTAATCTCATAATATGATTTCATAGAATTAACTGTGTTTACTGAGTTTGTGTAATATTTTCTAGAATTTTCCAATAACTCTTTTTCTCTTTCTGTATATGCAACAGACTTCCAATCTGCCAATAATTCTTTATTTACAAACCCCTCCATAATCCAATAATCATCATTTTCTTCTCCTGCTGGATAATACATAAAGCCTATTGCATTTCCTTTTGGGCACTCGTAATTTCTAGCATTTTTCGCAAATTCCAATGGATTAGGGTAAAAATATTCCAGAAATGTGGCTTTTCTTCCAGTCATTAACTGATAACAAGAACTTTGATTTGTGCTCTTACAATAATCATATAGATCGCTATGATTATCTGCCAGTTGTGCGCCTATATTAAACAATTTTTCATCAAAATATGTTGCAGTTTTATATCCATATAAATAAGAAATAGCATTCCACATTTCCACTGCATGTTTGCAAAGATTTCTATTATTTTCTGTTAAATTTTCTGTAAATCTCTTATATGCATCCAAATGAAATTTTGTGTAATATATCACAGCATATAACTTGCCATCATCGTCTTTCGCCTCACAACCTGCCCGAGCATAAGGATTAACTTTCTCTCCATAACTGTATTTATTCGTTTCGAACCCAGGACTTACGCTTCCATAACATACAATCTTCCCATCAGAATCAGTTTCTAAATATAAATAATCACTATAATCTTTTCCGTAAAATGTATAAGCATATCCATCCCAATATGATGGTGTCGTTAATTTTGGTTCACCAAACATTTTCTTAACATCATCAATTTTCATATTTTTTGTTACCGTTTTCCCACCTACTGTGATCAATTTTCCATCAACAGATGCTTCCGCTTTTACTGGAATTGAAATTGTTGGAATACTTGATATGATCACTAGTGCTATTGCAATCATATTGGATATGATTCTTTTCCATCGTTTCTTCATATTTTTCTTGTCCTTAATCATATATTTCCACAACGCCTCCTATTTTAGACATTTCCACCTTCTGGCGATCCCCTATATTTTTTGTACTATCACAAGTCGACAGAAATCTCTAATTTTTCAATTTAAATTTGTTCAACACACTCTCCTTATTCAATTCAAACTTCACATATACCGGGTCATGATCTGAATATGAATATCCCGTATTAATATTCTTATACATATCACATTTTACATTATCTGAGATAATAAATCCATCCAATGTAACAGTGTAAGTCTTTCCTGGTATGTATTTCATATCTGCATTTCGTGAACTATTCCACAGATTTTCTTTCTTTGGCAGTTGATCCATACAGAAAGAAAAATGTTCTGGAAGCATATTTCTTGGGAATGGATATGCCCAAGATTCTCTATCGGTAGAATCGTCATCTTCTGCAGCCTTGAGGTCATGGTTAAAATCCCCGCCACATAATACATAATTTCCTGCTTCGTATTCTTTTTTCATATCCGCTGAAAGCATACGGATCTGTCCTTTTCTGATCTTATCACTATTTCCGTAGGCTGACATATGAAGCTGAAAGATCACGAAGTATTTCCCATTATCCACTGGAATTCTTGAAATACTGTAGCAACGATCTAAATCAAAAAATTTATTGTATGATGTTGAAATCGGAAGACTTCTTCTTAGTGAATCTTTGATCGGATATCTGGAAAATAACGCTAATCCTGCTTTGCTGCTTCCATGTGGCTGGGTAAATGGATAAAACAGAAATGCTGAATCATAA